>Ga0209226_10000126_pt1 | contig 50788 bp, 44 predicted proteins | sample BarGraNGADG00212_2_FD_184497 | JGI IMG/M metagenome (GOLD analysis project Ga0209226, IMG submission 184497) | Arctic peat soil microbial communities from Barrow, Alaska, USA - Barrow Graham LP Ref core NGADG0011-212 (SPAdes) (version 2) | ecosystem: Environmental > Terrestrial > Soil >...
AACCGCACTGGTATCTTTTCTTTGGTTCCAATAAATACATCCTTGTAAATCCGCGATAGCTGACGTCTCTTCATCTGATGATATATGGTTCTAAAATCAACTTTTTTATGGTTTCCGCTTTTCATCTTAAAAACATTTGTTTTGGCTCCAAGCCTGGAGATAAAGAAGGCATCTTTTTCTAAGATATTGCTGAAGGATTTAAAAGCATAATACCCTAGGTCTCTTATCACCAGATCGCCTTTGGAAACATTGTTCAGTAACTCCAAAGCATCTTTGACATCTGGTCTGTTGGAAGCTGTAAGATTCAGATCTGTCACATGACCACTTTTTAAATCAAACTCAAATTGAAGACAAGCTCCTGCTTTAGATCCACTGCCACCCGAACCCGGAAGATAATATTTGTATTCTTCCGGAAGGTTAAAACGTGTTCCATCCTTAATAGTAACCCTGTTAAATGAACTCAGCCACCCTGAGTCAATCTGAAGGCCTAATTCAACCGATAGCTGCTTTTCGATCAAACTCTTTAAGAACCCAAGAGTGTGTTCGTTAAACTTTTTGTCGATCCCTTGCTTGGTAACTCCAATATCATGCTCTGACCTTGCTTCAATGGAAAGCTGGTTCAGGCTTTTTGAGTTGCCTGAATTCATGTCATACATCAATAAATCAAAGAACACTGAACCGACAGCTTAAGGAGTTAAATATAGTAAAATAGTGAGAGAGTTTAGTACAAAACAGAATGTAAAGTATTGAATATATGTCTGATACATTTCCCCTCCTTCAAAAGGAGAGCCTGCCCCGCTTTTGGCGGGGGGAAACTTTTTTATGCAGTTTCTCAGACTAATTGGTTAGTTTATTCAGGGTATTTGCGATAGCATTACCGATCACCCTGTCGTATCGGTCACGGGGATTTCTGTAATATATCAAGACAAAATAATCGTTCTCAGTTTCATAATGACTACCCTCGAATATAGTTGCAGTGCCATTGGTAGCCCCATCTTTCATAAACACATATTCATAATTATACCATCCCTGTTTCAAAAGCATCGTACATTCATATTCTTTTCTTGCAGGATTGTAAGTCATAACGTTGTTTTTGTCAAAAGTCCAGTTATTCAAACTGCCTGAGACATACATCTTTCCTCCTGAAATCATCTGATCACACGGAAGAGTGAAATACACATTAACATAGTCTGCATCGATATCAGGTTTCTGACTTTCCTGAACTGCAATGTAATATTTCCCATTGAAGTCCTTCCAGTAGAAGTAGGGTTTAAATTCCCTGTTTTCCGAAGGATAGAGGTAGACATTGTAGTTAGGTACTGCATAATCTATTCTCTTTACATATTCAGTCTGATATCTAATACTTTTAATATCAAAATACCGGTATTCATTTCCACCTTCGAAAATATTTTTATCAGATAATGAATTGTATTTGAGTTCATTATTTCCGTAAAAATCAGGTTTCAGATTTCGCTTGGCATTATCCCACCTTCCGTTCTGCAGTACAAAAGCATACACATTCCTGTATGGATCATTTATATTGAGTCCGGTATAATTCACAGTGAAATCAACCTGTTGATGAGTATTGTTTTCTTTTGTCATCTGGGGTCGGTGAGCAGTTACATTAATTACTGCAGCATTTTCGGTGACAATAAACCTTTGGGTTATTGCAGGGTTTTCCGGTTTGTCAGCAGCATAGATAACAAGGATATAATTACCTGACAGGTTTATGCTTATTCTATCATTCGGGAAACTGAGTTTATAGTGTATATAACTTACTGTGGTGTTGAAAGAGTTAACATAATTTTCAACAGGATTTTCAGAGTATCCTTGCAGGTAATCATTTTGGAATATATCAGATTTTTTCCAGTCTTTATCGCAATGGATAAAAGTATAATAATATGATTCAGGCTGATCAGCCAGCAGATCGAAATTAAAAGCCAGTTTCTCGTCGCTGTTAAGTTTTATTATAGGATAGGATAGGTTCCATCCTTCCTTAAAAATCTGGACGGTTTTTATTCTCGGATCAAAAATATGATTTGAGTACAAAACAGAATCCGGTTCGTCAGCGTGAGCGATAGTCACAGATAATAACAAAAAATAAGAAAAAACTATTAACCGGATCATAGAATAAGATTATAACAGAGTCCCTGCAAAAATAGTGCAAAATTGTAGCAACAGAACTATTTTAAATTTTTTGGTGAAATTGAATGAGGGTGTTCTTTAATCCTTCGTGTTACTTAGTGTTAGACTTCGTGTTCCTTTGTGGTTAATGTCGTTTAAATTTTACAACAAAGGGGCACTAAGGTTTTCTCCAAGGCTAAGGAATTTTTGAACAGAATTGGAGATTAACTCTAACTGGATTGAAAAAAACAAACTTCGAATAAATATTCTATTTTCGCAGTAAAATATTAAATGATGAGAAGAGCCTTATTTCCAATAATATTATTACTTACCCTTTCAATCTTATCCTGTAAGGAAAATAAACCTGTCTTTGCAAATTTCACCGGTTTTGCACAGGGATCAACTTATAGTATTGTTTACGATAATAAGAAGAATATAGATCCCGGAGAACTGAGAAAAAGGGTTGAAAAGATCCTTTCTGATTTTGATATGTCGCTGTCAGTGTACAAGGATTCTTCAATCATTTCGAAGATAAACCGGAACGAGGATGCGGTTCCTGATTCGTTTTTTACAGAAGTGTTCAGGAAGTCAGTTTTAATATCTGAATTGACCGATGGAGCTTTTGATATAACAGTGGGTCCACTGGTAAAAGCCTGGGGATTTGGCCCTGACGCACATAAGAATTTTACGGAATCGAAACGTGACAGCCTTTTACGACTGGTCGGTATGAATAAAGTTTCGCTGATAAATGGCCGACTGATTAAATCTGATCCACATATATGTCTGGATGTAAATGCTATAGCTCAAGGATTTTCAGTTGATGTAATATGCCGTTTCTTTGATAAACTTGGAATTAAAAACTATTTGGTTGAGATAGGTGGAGAAGTCAGGGCAAAAGGAAAGAAGAAAGGCAATCTCTGGAGAATTGGCATTGATAAACCGGTGGATAATAATATGACGCCCGGGCAGACTCTCGAGGCAATTGTTAAGATTAGTGATAAAGCTCTTGCCACCTCTGGTAACTACAGGAAATTTTATATTGAAAATGGTGTTAAATATTCCCATCATGTTGATCCGCGAACCGGATATACAACAAAAAACACATTGCTTAGTATCTCAATTATTGCTGACGAATGTGCCATGGCCGATGGTGTGGCAACTGGCTGCCTTGTAATGGGCAAAGAGAAAGCAATAGATTTTCTTGGTTTACATCCTGAGTTTGAGGCCTTTATGGTCTATTCTGATGATAAGGGGAACTTTAAGACCTGGACATCGGAAAAATTAAAGAAAAATCTGTCTAAAACTGAAAATAATCAGTAGGAAAACTCTGGTTCATCTTTGGCTCTTTCAGAGCCGGATTAAGTCATCCGAAATTCTTAACTTTAAAGAGAATTAATTCACTCCGGTCAGATTCATTTTTTATTTCAGGATATTTGCTAATTCAGGGTGACTTAAACAACATCAGTATTAATTTGTTTCTATTTTCAGGGCAACCTTTAAACTATTTATCAGGGATGAAACAAAAAAGCAATCAATCAGGACAATATTTGAATAAAGAGAGCATTCTGGCTGACTTCAGGCTTGCAACTCTAAGCAGGAACCTAAGTATAATAGGTCGTCGTGAAGTGCTTACCGGTAAAGCCAAGTTTGGGATTTTCGGAGATGGAAAAGAGATAATCCAGTTGGCGATGGCAAAACAATTTAAAAATGGTGACTGGAGATCGGGATACTACAGGGATCAGACCTGGATGATGGCAATGGGGCTATATAACTCACTCGAATTCTTCCATCAGTTGTATGGAAATACCGATAACCAGTTTGATACAGGAAGTAGTGGAAGGGTTTTCAATAATCACTTTTCCGTACCAAATATAAATCCCGATGGTTCGTGGAGGGATTTGACAAAACAAAAAAACTCCTCTGCTGATATCTCTCCTACCGCAGGCCAGATGCCGCGGTTACTTGGACTGGCATATGCATCAAAGCTATTCAGACTAAATAAGGATCTGCAAAAATTTACAACTCTTTCTCTTAAAGGGAATGAAGTGGCTTTCGGCGCAATTGGTGACGCGAGCACATCCGAGGGTTATTTCTGGGAAACGGTCAATGCTGCCGGTGTACTACAGGTGCCTATGGCAGTTTCTGTTTATGATGATGGTTATGGTATATCAGTACCCAAGAAATATCAGACCACAAAAGGGAGTATTTCTGAAATCCTTATGGGATTTGAGTCAGAAAAAGATAAACCTGGAATAAGAATTTTCAAGGGAAAAGGGTGGGATTATGCAGGATTGATAAAGCTTTATGAAGAAGGTATTGCAATATGCCGGGAACAACATACACCAGTTATATTTCATATAGAAGAAGTTACACAACCTCAGGGGCATTCTACCTCCGGTTCGCATGAGCGATATAAAAGTGAGGAACGTTTAAAATGGGAAGAAGAGTTTGACCCTATAAAGAAAATGAGGGAATGGGTACTCAGTTCTCAAATAGCCACGACAGAAGAGCTAGATAAGCTTGTGCTTGAAGCTGAAGAGGAAGCTAAGGAATCAAGAAGGAAAGGTTGGGAATCATTTCAGAGTCCGATCAGGATCGAAAGGGATGCCCTCGTCAAGATCATTAATGATCGGTCATGCAGATGTACGGAAAAGGCAAAAGAGGATTCTGTTGATAGTTATGCTGAAGATCTGAAAAAAGTTCCTGCTCCTATAAGAAAAGATAATTTTGTTGCAGCCCGTAAGATATTAAGAAATATATGCGGATCATGTCTCAAGTCGGATAACCTGAATGAAGAGCTACAGGGCTGGCTCAAACGCAATTATGAGGATGCCCGAAGGAGTTATGATTCATTTCTTTATAATGAAACACCAACATCCGTACTTAATGTGAAGCCTGTTTCTCCTGTATATTCTGCTGATTCACAGGAAGTTCCTGGACGTCAGATATTAAGAGACAACTATGATAAACTTTTTTCAAAATACCCTCTTCTATTAACATTTGGAGAAGACGTTGGTCGTATCGGAGGTGTTAATCAATCACTTGAGGGATTACAGAAGAAATTCGGTGAACTTAGGATTACAGATACAGGCATCAGGGAGGCAACTATTCTTGGTCAGGGACTCGGATTGGCATTGAGAGGTATGAGACCGATAGCAGAAATCCAGTATCTCGACTACCTGATGTATGCGTTGCAGGTTTTAAGCGATGATCTTGCAACAACACATTACAGGACTGTCGGTAAAATGGTTGCTCCTTTGATTATCAGTACACGGGGGCACAGATTGGAAGGAATTTGGCACTCCGGATCACCAATGAGTATGCTGATAAATTCAGTGAGAGGAGTATATGTTTGTGCCCCAAGAGATATGACCAGAGCTGCAGGTTTCTATAATGCCTTACTTGAGGGAAACGATCCTGCAGTAGTGATAGAACCACTCAATGGCTACAGACTGAAAGAAAAGTTGCCGGATAATATCGGTGAGTTTCGCCTTCAACTTGGAATTCCTGAAGTACTGAATAATGGAACAGATCTGACAATTGTCACCTATGGATCAACGGTTAAAATTGCCTTGGAAGCAGTTAAACAACTTGCTTTACACGATATTTCTGTCGAATTAATTGATGTTCAGACTCTTGTGCCATTCGATCGAAACAAAATGATACTTGAGTCCCTTAAAAAAACAAACAGGATTCTTTTTCTCGATGAAGACTTACCTGGCGGAACAACTGCTTATATGATGCAGGAAGTAATTGAAAAACAAGGTGGATGGCAATTTCTTGACAGTCCTCCTAAAACTCTTACTGCAAAAGAACACAGACCAGCTTATACAACTGATGGTGATTATTTCTCCAAACCAAGTGCGGAAGACGTTTTCGATAAGGTTTATGGGATGATGAAGGAGGCAGTTCCCGAGAAATACTAGGATTACAGAGATATTGAAATATATGTAGGGACGTTGCATGCAACGTCCCTACATATTATTATATTGCAACTCCGATTATCCTTAGTAATTCTGTCGCTGCTTCCTTTGGTCCGCTGGTTTCATAACCGGGTATGCCAAGTCGGGTCCTCATCTGACCAACAAAGACATTATTCTTAAAGAAGGATGCGAAGTATTTTGTAGCAATTGTTTCATGATCGGCTTTATACTCAGGAGGACCAAAAATATTGGCGAAATATGAATGTACAAGACCACTTGATGTTGTGGTCCCTTTACTCATAACAGCACCTTCCCGGAAGATATCCAGGGCCCATTCCGCAGATGTGAATTTCTCAATAACAGGATGTTCAATGTCAATCTCCTCGTAATTGTTGGCATATAGGATATAATCGATTTTATGGCCCTGTACTACAGTCTCAAATTTGGTCACCGGAAAAACAATCCGTGCATTTACCTGACTGGGATTCATAATAATTGACCGGTCGAGATGTCCAAAAGCATAACCTGGCTGCAAGTCATCAAGGCGAAGAAATGCCCCTATCTCAGTACCATATCCTATAGGGCATCCTTTTGAGTCAAGTTCAATTGAGCCCATATCATCTGCAATAATAGTCAGTTCCCGAATATGTTTCTCAGCGAGCACTCTGAATGCTTCAAGAGTTTCTGACTTTCCGGCACCAGTGTCGCCCATCATAAGAATGGTGGCTTCTTTATTCCCCTGAAGCATTATTTTCACCATTGCGCCATGAAAAGGCATATTACCCGATTTCATCACAATGGAATTGTGAAGAGTAAGTATCATCTTTTTCAGATAACCGAAATATCCGAATTCAGGACGGTCAGGGATTGCACCTACGAATATCCCGTTTTCTTCATCATCGTAAAATACCGTTGAGAATTTGGCTAATCCGTCAATCACATTCCCCTGCGCTCCATATATAAAGAGGGCATCAGGTTTTTTCTCAAGATCTGAATCATCAGCAAGCTGGAAAAGGTTGCACATTGAAAAGCCCAATTCATAAAAATCAAGATGGAAATAGACCATAATAAGCAACTTTCCAACTTTGGCCGGGTAACAAAGCCACTCACCGGCTTTTAAATCAATCAGATCAAGTGGATTCTGCTGGATCTTTTTAAAATGCCCGGTCCGCTTATTCATTGGTTGCTGAATAACAAGCGGAGGATAAATAAGCATTTGCCTGATTACCGGAACAGTATTCAGTCTCTTATATTTTTCACCTTTGTAGGCTAAATCTTTTGGCAGAGAGATCACTGCCATTTCTGCACCTGCCGGAACCTGTCTGTAAACACTGGGATGGCTGCCAGTAATGTTTTCCTGAATATGTCTGTAAACCATCCGTACAAGATGTGTAAGTTGTTCAATAGTCTCATTGAAAGTACGATAAGGTCTTTTATCCAGACGGTCACCTTCAGAATCATTTATTATAAAACGGTCAAAATGACGCCAGTAGTCATACAGATATTCAACAAAACCTGTAAGCTTATCTGTGTTGCTGAGGAAGATTTTGGATTTATCAAAAATATGAGGTACAACACTGCATTCATACTTGACCAGCAATGAAAGTGTTTTAACAAGATGGTCCACACACTCTTCATCAGCATCGCAACTCCCGAAAAATTCCAGTAACGGTGAGTTCTTGGACCTGAGATTGTTAAGGCAATGGTCAAGGACTAAACGGAATTTGTCACTTGCCAGCAGCTCTTCTGCTGTTTCGCACATTCTTTCGCGTATATTCAGAACAGCTTTATTACCAATTATATTTAATGTACTTCTGGGCATAAAGAATATTTAACGATCGTGGCAAAAATATGACAATATTTAATTGAAGATAAGTTTTTACTTAATTATTTTTGTAAATTAGATATTATCTAATTATTAATTCCATTTATGAAACCGGAACTTGATTTGTTTACGATATTACCGGAAGATAAAATTCCGGAGAAAGGTAAGATTCTTATTTCCGAACCATTTCTTCCTGATACCTTTTTTAACAGAAGCATTATATATCTCACGGATCACACATCCGATGGATCTGTTGGGTTCATTCTAAATAAAAAACTTGATTTACAGGTCAGTGCAGCAATCGAAGGTTTTGAACATTGGGATGAATACCTGAGCATGGGTGGGCCTGTTGCCCCGGATACTCTTCATTATCTGCATAAGCTGGGAGATATAATTCCAAATAGCATACTTGTGGAGGGTGATATTTTCTGGGGCGGAGACATTGACAGCATCAGGGAACTCATAAAATCAGGAAAAATAAAGCAATCGCAAATCAGGTTCTTCCTGGGCTATTCCGGCTGGTCAGCAGGTCAGCTTGAACGTGAACTTAAAGAAAACTCATGGATTATTGCCAAGGTTAATTCCAATATTGTTCTGAGTAACAAAGGTGATGATATCTGGAAAAGAGTTTTAAGGAGCTTTAAAAATAAGTACAGGATGTGGGCCGATTTCCCCGATTCTCCGGAAATGAATTAAAGATGCAGTATCCTGAATACCAGCTCCTTCAACAGATCTCCGGCTTCAGTGCCGGGATCTCCATAACCTTTTGATTTCATGTCGTATGTGCGCAAAAGACCGATTATCTGTACTGTCTTTGCGACACTGTACTTTGTAGAGGAAGTCTCATAATCTTTAACGAAAAAAGGATTAATCTTTAGAACTGCCGCAACATTGTTTTTTGATTTGTCTGTGAGGTAATGGAACGTCAGAAGCTTGCTGAAGAATCCGAAAAGTAACGCAATCGAGAGAGTTATGGGATTGTCTTTCGGATTGTTGGCAAAATGGTAAATAATCATATTGGCTTTCTGGACGTCCTTTTCACTGATTGCCTTTTGTAACTCAAAGTTGTTATAATCCTTACTTATCCCTATATTCTTTTCAACTAATGTTGTTGTAATAACAGGTTTCCCGGCCGGAAGAGTAATAATAAGTTTATCAAGCTCATTCACAATCTTATGTAAATCGGTCCCAAGATACTCGGTAAGCATTGCGCTGGCACTCGGATCAGCTTTTATACCCTTTACCATCAGGTACCTTTCAATCCATGCTGGAATCAGATAATCACGTATCCTGGCTGATTCAAAATAGACACCATGACTCTCGAGTTCTTTATATAGTTTTGTTCTTTTGTCAATGGTTTTATACTTATAACTGAACACCAGTATTGTTGAGAACAGCGGATTTTCAAGATATATCATAAGTTCATCCAGCTTTTTCAACGACTGAGCCTCCTTTATAATAAGCACTTGATGACTTGCCATCATGGGAAACCTTCTGGCAGTATCTATTATTGAAGCTATATTTGTATCATCACCATAAAGGATTATCTGATTAAAAGCCTTTTCATCTTCAGCCAATACCTTGTCTTGTATATATTCAGTAATCAGATCAATATAATAAGGTTCCTCGCCTGCTAGAAAATAAACAGGCTTAAAAATCCGGTTTTTCAGATCTGAGATTATCTCCTCGTAGGTGACAGCCATTATCAGAATTTTAGATGTTTTACCGATACTCCGTTTTCAATTATCTCACGGAGTGAATCAATTCCTATTTTAAGGTGAATTTCAACATAATCATTGGTTACTTTAATATCGCTGGCTTCAGTTTTAATGCCTGTTGAAATCATCGGCTGGTCGGAGACAAGAAGAAGAGCGCCTGTGGGTATCTCGTTGGCAAATCCAACTGTAAATATAGTTGCAGTCTCCATATCAATTGCCATAGCCCGTGTCTTAACCAGGTATTTCTTAAACCTGTCGTCATATTCCCAAACTCTTCTGTTTGTTGTATATACGGTGCCTGTCCAGTATTCTCTGTTATATCTTGTTATAGTAGCGGATATAGCACTCTGCAATTTAAATGCAGGAAGAGCCGGAACCTCAATCGGAAGATAGTCGTTCGATGTACCATCACTTCGTATTGCAGCGATCGGAAGTATCAGATCGCCAAGTGTATTCTTCTTTTTGAGCCCTCCGCATTTTCCCAGGAAAAGAACTGCATTAGGGTTAATTGCACTCAACAGATCCATAATTGTTGCTGCATTTGGACTGCCCATACCAAAATTTATGATAGTTATGCCATCTGCAGTGGCACTTGGCATGTTTTTATCTCTCCCATCAACCTTTACATTGTTCCATTTTGCAAAAAGATCTACATAGTACATATAATTGGTAAGAAGGAAGTATTTACCGAAGCTGTCTATGGATTTGCCTGTATATCGCGGAAGCCAGTTATTAACAATTTCTTCTTTGGTTTTCATCAGGTTATTCTAGTTAATTATTATCTCAATATATTTGTAATACATATTTGGTTTTTATCCTTTGTGTTCCTTTGAGATACCCTTCGTGTTCCATCGTGGTAAAAAAAATAAACCACAAAGGGTCACAAAGGTCTACACAAATGTACACGAAGCAAGAATCAGAAATAAAAACTAATTCTGCCGTCAAAAGTACAAAACTAAGTTGAAACAGCTAAATCTGCCTCAATATTCCTTCAGGATAACAGGGAAGGAGGGAAACGAAATGATCCTCGATCCTCTTCGGAGAAAATTTGTAAAACTTACTCCTGAAGAGTGGGTCCGGCAGAACTTTGTTCAGTACCTTATAAATGAAGGAAAATATCCACCTGGTCTTATTGCAACAGAAGTCATGTTCAGATTCAATAAGCTGAAAAGAAGAGTAGATATACTGATACATGACAGAAAGGGAAAACCGGTTTTGATAGTTGAATGTAAAGCACCTGAAGTTAAAATTGATGACAAGATTTTTGACCAGATCGTTTGTTATAACATGGGATTCAAAGTGCCATATATAGTAGTCACGAATGGTATCGATCACTATGCGTGCAAAATTGATCACAACGAGAATAAATATGAGTTTTTGCTGGTTATACCGCTTTACGAAGATCTTTTATCCTTATGATAACTGTTACATGTGCCGTTATTCGAAATGACGAAAATGAAATTTTAGTTGTTCAGCGGGGTGAAGCGACCGATCATCCTTTCAAATGGGAATTCCCAGGTGGTAAACTGGCTCAGGATGAGAATGAAGAAGAGTGTATTATCCGCGAGATTGATGAAGAATTGTCGATGGAAATAGTCATTTGTGCAAAGTTGCCAGTTGTAAATCATGATTATGGCCACAAGAAAATCAGGCTTGTCCCTTTCATATGCGATACCCTCGATGATATTCCTTTCCTCTCTGAACATATTGCATACAGATGGGTTGAAATAAAAGATCTGATGACGATCGATTTTTCAGAGGCTGATGTTTTTGTAGCACAGAGCTATCTCGATAAAAAACAATCGGAAGGGAAAGTTGAAGTTCCTGCAGATAACACTTCTGATGACGAATCATTAGTTGATAAAGATCTTCAGGCAATTGTAAACAATATGATGAGCATGCAGGAAGCGGAATGGATTGCGACCTCAGCAATCGAAAATCCGGCTATATTTATTAAATTATTCCAATATTCAAATTCATCTGATAAAAAACTTGCATTCAGAGCATCATGGACCCTTACCAAAGTTTGTGACAGATTCCCAGATCTGATATATCCATATCTGAATCAGATCGTTGAGAGTCTGAATACAATAGATAATGAAAGTACATTACGCTCTTTTCTCAGGATACTATCACTGACGGATCTTGACAAAATCGATAACCGTCAGCATGGCTTGCTTGCTGACTTCTGCTTCGGTACTTTGAATTCGGGTTTTTCAGCAATAGCTGTCAAGGCGTATTCAATGGAAATATTATATAAACTTTCTTTGATTTATCCTGAACTTACCAATGAGCTTTCCACTTCAATCCGTATACTCATGGAAGACGGATCAGCGGGCATCACTGCCCGGGGAAGCATGATTATGAAGAAACTGGCTGAAATCCCTATAAAGCCAGAATCCAGTCAGAAATAATTTTCAGAGCTTCAGGGGAAAAGGTCTCTTCAATTGAGGAATACTCGGTTGGTAGTCCGGTTTTACAATGTTGAAACAGATGATTCAGTCCTGGTAGGTTGACAGTTTTAACTGATTCGTTGCCAGATGATTTTAGTGCTTTTTCAATTGCAGGAAGGTTTTCCTTTGCAGAAACCTGAAGGTCCTTGTCTCCATTCAGAGCAAGAACAGGGCAATTCACCTTTTCCCAATACATAGCCGGATCAGTCATAATGAAATACCTGAACCATGTAAATGAATCTGCACCAAATTGTTTTTTAAATATATTTACAGCTTTTTCAGTTTCTTCTTTTGAAGTCTTTTTCTTTTCCAGATTTTCTTTATAGAGAGCAATAATTTTCAATTCTGCTTTTTTATTATCTTTTTCTTTTCTGAGAATTGCAAAACGTTTTTTAAGAGCCTCTGTAGATTCCTTAATTTGATGCTCGCTTACTCCCGAAAGTTTACTTATATCTTCCGATTGTCTGATAATAATTTGTTGACCTGTAACGCCTGGACCTGCGAGCGAAACAATAAATCCTATATCAGGATTCGAGGCCGCAACTATTGGTGCTATTAATCCGCCTTCGCTGTGACCCATCAGGCCAATCTCTTTTTGATTAATTTTCGGATTGGTATTCAAAAAATTAAATGCTGCTTCAGCGTCAGTTGCAAGATCAGCTGAAGTTGCTTCACTATAGGTGCCCTGAGAACCACCAACTCCCCTGTCATCGTACCGGAGAACTGCAATACCATTTCGGCTCAGATAATCAGCTATGATAAGAAAGGGTTTATGCCCCATCAGTTCTTCATTCCTGTTTTGAGGGCCTGAACCGGTTATTAATATTGCACACTTGAATGGACCTTTTCCCGCTGGCATCGTCAAAGTTCCTGCAAGTCTGATACTAAATTTATTATTGGTAAAGGTCACATCTTCAGAAGTATAAGGAAACGGAGGTTTTGGTTCCTGTGGCCTGTTGACTGTAAATACTGCTTTTAGCTTTTTTAGATTCACAGTGTATGTCGCCCCCCGCTGAGTCCAGGTTCCATCAATAGTTGAGTCACCAACTATGGTCCCTTTGTATTCTCCAATAAGCATTGGTGCCTTTATTGTCAGCTCTTTATCATCAAGTATAACACTGCCAAGAGGAATGTTTTTAGCACCCTGGTCGGGACTGTCAAGAGTGGCAATAAGGCTGTCCTTATCATTTAATTTCAAATTGAAAACCAAACGCAGATCAACCCCGTTGGCTGATATTTTACCGAGCCATGAACCAGCCAAAATGTTTTTATTCATAACATTTTGTGCAGATAATGAGTTTGTTAACATTATCATGATCAGAAGCAGAGTAAGGAGAACGATTTTTTTCATATGAATAAATACTGAAGTTATCAGTTCATGTTTCATAAGTAAAGGTATAAAAATTCATATACTCCTTCAACATTTCAACTCTTTCAACTCTTTCAACTTTTTCAACTTTTCTTTTGTACTTTTGCAATTCATATTTATTTCCAGTTGATGAGAATAGTAGATACAAAAGGGCAGCTTTGTCCTGCTCCCCTGATTGCAGCAAAGAAAGCTCTGAAAGAAACGACTGTAGGTGAGCCTTTCATAGTTCTGACTGATAATAAAACATCATTCAACAATCTATGCAGATTCCTGAAAGATAACAAAGCAGATTGGCAAGTTAGTGAGTCGAATGGAGTTTGGTCTCTCACAGTAACAAGGCAGGCAGGTGATATTGTTCAAACTAAAGCTGAAGAATATTGCACCCCTACTATTTCTCATTTTGAAAAAGGAAATTACATTGTGGCAATAACCTCTGATAAAATGGGAGAGGGCGATGATGAACTTGGACACCTTTTGATAAGTAACTTTATTAAAGCCTTGAAAGATCTTGATAAATTGCCTCAGCATATGGTATTCTATAACAAGGGAGTCACTCTTGCTGTTAAAGATTCACCGGTTATAGAACATATAAAAGATCTTGAGAAAATGGGTGTTGAGATACATCTTTGCGCTACATGTGTGAACCATTATAAAATTGAAAATAATGTTGCAGTAGGCAACCTCAGCAATATGTACTCAATTGCAGAAGTTATGGCTTCTGCCGGGAATATTGTAAGACCTTGAATAATACCGGAATATCTATATGAAAGTTGATCTTCTTCAGATGGTTGAGTATGGCGGCTGTTCGGCAAAAATATCACCGAAGCAACTTGATGAGATTCTTAAATTTCTCCCTTTACCAAAAGATCCTAATATTCTCGTAGACATTGATACTCAAGATGATGCAGGTGTATACAAGGTGAATGATAAACTTGCCCTGGTACTTACTACCGACTTTTTTCCACCTGTCTGTAGCGATCCTTATGAGTTCGGACAGATTGCAGCTGCCAATTCGATCAGCGATGTATATGCAATGGGAGGAGATCCGGTACTGGCCCTCAACATAATGATGTTTCCTGCTGCAAAGTTACCTATGGAGGCTTATGCAGACATACTGAAAGGCGGATTTGACAAGGCCACTGAAGCGGGAGTGAGGATAATCGGCGGACATACGATTGATGATTTTCCTCCTAAATACGGCCTTGCGGTAGTCGGATATATTCATCCGGAAAAAATAATAACAAATGCAGGTGCGAGACCGGGTGATTCACTGATACTTACAAAGCCTATCGGAACTGGAGCAATTCTTGCCGGTCATAGATTTGGAATGGTTTCTGATAACGACCTGACTGAAGCCAAAAGATTGATGAAGCTCCTAAACAAATCCGGGGCAGACGTGATGAAAAAGCATGGTATTGTTGGAGCAACCGATATCACTGGTTTTGGTCTGGCCGGTCATACCCTTAAAATGGCTAAAGCTTCCGGGGTTACTATAAAGATTAACATGAAGGATGTTCCCCTTATCGGCAACACCTACAAACTGATTGATGACGGATGTATTCCCGGAGCTTCATTCCGTAATCTTGATTATGCAGAACAAGATATTGATTTCGCCACGGATCTTGATTATAATCTTAAAATGATCGCTTTTGATGCCCAGACATCAGGTGGATTACTAATGAGCGTTTCTGAAAAGATAGCCGGTAATGTTATTGACGACCTTCAAAATAATGGATTGATTTCGGCAGCAGTAATTGGGCGGGTTACTGTGAAAAAAGAAAAATATCTTTCGATGTAAAGCAATTTTAAAATAGTAAACCATAATTAACTTAAATCCTAAAATATGAAGAAGCTGTTTTTTCTTCTGTTAATTCCGTTATCTCTCCGGATAGTAGCACAAAATCCTGCTGCGACATCCGGTAATTATCCACCACTTATTCAATTCACAGCTGAACAGGATCACCAAAACATGATGGATCAGTTAGGGATAAAGAGCCTTCGTTCTGGTCCTAGTGGTAATGAATCAGCACCCAACCATGCCAACTATGATACATCCATTGCGAATCCCTATCCGGCAGCAGCTTATTAATGCCGGCTGGGGTTATGCTTCGATAAATCCTTCAAGTATTCAGCCCGACAATGGAGCCGGGTTAACAAGAGGTATTATCGGACTTGTGAATAAGGGTCAGCCACGTAAACCTGATGATTGGGGTTCTTTGAGAGCATGGGCATGGGGAGCAGCACGTGGTCTGGACTATCACGAAACCGACCCTGCAGTTGATGCTAAACATGTCGGTATTGAAGGTGTTTCACGGTATGGAAAAGCGGCACTTGTTACTCTTGCTTTTGAACAACGGTTCGCAATGGCACTGGTTGGTTCATCTGGAAAGGGTGGAGCTGCTCTTAATCGCCGTAATTTCGGTGAAGCAGTTGAAAGTCTTACTGGTACAGGTGAATATCACTGGATGGCTGGTAACTATTTAAAATATGGAGCTTCAGAATCAAAATTTGGAGTTGGAAACGCAAGCCAGATGCCTGTTGATTCCCATAGCCTTCTTGCAATGTGTGCACCCAGGTTTACATTCGTAAGTTATGGAATACCTGAAAAAGGAGATGGAAAATGGCTTGACCAGCAAGGTAGCTATATGGCAACAGTTGCTGCAGGTGAAGTATTCAAACTTCTGGGGGTAAAAGATATTGGAGTATCCAATAATTACAAGGCTGAAAAAATGCCACCGTATAATACCAGCATGCTTGACGGTCAGCTTGCATGGCGCCAGCATGATGGAGGTCATACTGATGCCCCGAATATGAAATATTTTATTCAGTGGGCTGATAAGAATATTAATCATAAACCTCCGGTTGCACCTTGAAATTAGAGGATTATCAGGAAAATTTAAATAATTCAAAGTCGGAATAGTTTAAGTGAAAAGCTTTCCTTTCCCTTTAACTTTATGTGGCCTTTACAGAATATTTATTTGAATATCTTATTTAATAAATAATGAATATAACCCCTTTCAGCTTAAAGGCAGAAAACCTGTATAAGTCCTTTAATGGCTTTGTAGCCGTGGAAAATCTTAATATAGAAATCAGAACCGGAGAAATATTCGGGCTTCTCGGACCAAATGGCGCCGGTAAGACAACATCGATAAAAATGATCACCGGCCTGTTAAAACCCGATTCAGGAAAAGTAATAATCAATGGAGAATCCACAGAAAACAATAGTTCCAGGGCAACTGTGGGGCTATGCCCACAGGAATTGGTCCTTTGGAATAATCTTACCTGTATGGAACAACTGGTCTTTATTGCAGAAATGTACAATGTTCCTCTCATCGTGGCGAAGGGAAGGGCAAGAGATCTCCTGGAAAAAATAGGACTATCTGATAAAAGTAAAAAACTGGTTAATACACTTTCCGGGGGAATGCAAAGGCGTATGAATCTGATGATGGCCCTGATGCATGATCCGGAAATTCTCATACTCGATGAACCGGAGGCAGGCCTCGATCCGCAAAGCCGCGTGATGGTCCGCGATTTTATATTATCCCTTGCCAAAACAAAGACTGTAATATTCACTACTCATAATATGGATGAGGCGGACCGGTTATGCGATCGGATAGCAATTATGGATCATGGGAAAATATTGGTCACCGATTCGCCCGAAAACCTTAAACATAAAATCGGAAAGGGGGACAAACTGGAAATACTTTTTACGGGACCAACTCCTGTGTATGCTGATATTACAGATCTCGCAGATGAAGTGTTGATGAAGGATTCAGTTATATACTTTAAGTCGAAGGCAATTGTTGACAGGATTCCCTATATACTCGAATCGTTGAAAAGCAAAGGGATAACTGTTACGGGTATGAACCTGAGTGAGAACACTCTGGAAGATGTTTTTATTACATTGACAGGAAGAAGACTAAGAGAATAAGCCATGAGAATAACAGCAATCATAAAGAAAGCTCTGATAATGCAGTTCCGCGATTTTTGGGCGTTGCTTCTTACAGTTTTATCTGCTCCCTTTTTTATAGTGATCTATTTCTTAATGACTGGTGGAAGTACAACTACTTATAATATTCAATACCAGTATGTCGATACAATAGATGCTTTAAACATCAGAAACCAGTTGGTAACCGAGTTAAAAGCAGTAAAATATGCTGATAGGAAATCTGCACTTAAAATTTCAGAGACATATGACACAGCTATTGTTAAGAATCTCATAAAAAACCGTAAAGTTGATCTGTTTTTACTGATTCCTTCCGGATTTGCAGATAGTTTAAAATCAGGGAATACTCCGGATTTCACCGTTTTTGGTGAAGCCAGTAATCCAAAATATTCCATAGCAACAATATTTACTTTAACCGGGATAGAATCATTGATAAAAAAGCAATCGAGAAATAAACCGTTATACAACTTTCAGGAAAAGCTGATGGGTAATTCACTTGCAAAATCAGAATTTGACATCTATGCTCCCGGAATTTTTATTTTTTCGATTATTATGCTTATACTTTCGGCCTCTCTTTCTATTATCCGTGATGTTGAGGACAAGACTATGATCAGGCTAAAACTGACCAGAATGACAGTGTTCGACTACTTATTGGGTAATACGATTGTTCAGTGGGTAATCGGAGTACTCTCATTTGGGCTAACAATCTGGCTTGCTGTTCTTCTCGGTTTCAATAGTCAGGGTTCCATTATTCTTATTCTGTTTGTCTGTTCTCTTACCATTCTTTCAATTATTGCAATTTCACTCATACTTGTTGCATTTTGCATGAATGCAACTATGATTATGATTGTAGGGAATTTTCCGCTCTTCATACTAATGTTCTTTACCGGATCAATAATACCGCTTCCAAGAAACGAAATATTTCCAGGTTTTGCACTTAATGACATATTACCGCCAACACATGCAGTAATCGCGATGAATAAAATCTTTACCTTCGGCGCCGGTATAAAAGATATCCGGCACGAATTAATTATGCTGGCCATCCTTACAATAGTGTATTATTCCGCAGGCATATATTTTTTTAAAAGAAGACATTTATTGCATGTTTAGATCGTCTGGGATGTTTTAGTGCGCGTGCTTCTTTCTCACAGTGCCGGTTTCATGTGTGATCCCGACCCTGTTCTTAAAACCACTCCCATAACTTATTATTCTGCAAATCAATAGCAGGTGATTCTTATTTGTAACAATTACTTAATCTGTTTGCAATCGTACTGTAATATTGATGCCCCATTTTTGTACCATGAAAAATCAAATCAAACTTAACTGGATTAAAATGAAGAAACTTTTAGCGATTGGAATTTTTACAGTGATCTCAGTTTATGGGTATTCACAAACACAAAAGATCGATTCTCTTAAGGATGTAATCGAAAGACATGAAGGTAAACTTAATGCTCTTGATGAGAGAGTACTTGTTAATGAAGTTGACCTTGGCAAACTTAATAAAATAAAAGTATCGGGTTACATCCAGTCACAATGGGAATGGTATGATAAAGATCTTGAAAAAGCAAACGGATATAACAATACTTTTTATATCAGAAGAGCAAGAGTAAAGTTTACATATGAAGCTCTTGACGGAGTGAAGTTCGTTTTACAGCCGGATTTCAGCACTGGAAACCTCTCACTTAAAGATGCATATGCAGTTTTAAATATTCCAAAACTTAAAAACTGGACATTATGGGCCGGTCAGATGAACAGGACAAATTATGAAGTGGAATACTCTTCAAGTCAGAGGGAAGTTCTGGAACGTTCCAGGGTAATCAGGGCAATCTATCCCGGCGAAAGAGAGATCGGTATGAAACTTGAGTATATCGGAACAAAAATTCCTCTGAAATTCCAGTTGATGGCAATGAATGGCAACTTCACGGGAACTCAGGCAAAAGATATTGATTCACATAAAGACATCATGGCTCGTCTTGTTTATTCTGTTAAAATTCCGTCAGCAGGTATCGGAATTGATTTTGGACCAAATGTTTATTATGGTGCAAACCTGTCAAAAACCAACAAGTATATTAAAAACAGCAACGGAACCATAGACAGTCTGAAAAATGCCTGGACATACATGGATAAAAACTGGGTAGGCGGTGAAATTCAGATATTTGCGGATGTACTTGGTGGAATGGCGGTCAAAGGTGAATATATGGCAGGTATAAACTCAACCCCTAGTTCTCTTGCTGAAAATTCAACAAGGGCTCAGTTCTTGGCAAGTCCGAGTTTATATAACAACTTCGCCGGATATTATATATATTTCATTAAAAATATCGGACCTAAGAATCAGTTTGTGGTCAGATATGATTATTATGATCCCAATACCAAACTAAGCGGTGATGCAGCGGGCAATAATATTTATTACAAAACCTGGGACATCGCATGGCAATATTATCTGAACGATTTCATCAGAATTTCAATGCAGTACGAAATGCCAAAAAATGAGATCAATGCATCAAATCCTACAGAGAAGAAAGATAATATGTTTTCTTTAAGACTTCAGGCAAAATTCTAAACTTAAAGACAAAAGACTAAAGTAAAAAGACAAAAGTTATATTTGATATTAAAAAAACTAAAAAATGAAAAACAATAAAATTCTCCCGATAATGCTGATTCTGGCCTTTATGGCTTCGGTAACAGCTTTTTCACAGGCAAAAATTACAGTTAAAGGATCTGATACAATGGTTATCCTTGCGCAGAAGTGGGCAGAGCTTTACATGAAGAATAATCCGACGGCAACTATTCAGGTGACCGGCGGTGGTTCTGGTGTTGGAATTACAGCCCTGATAAATGGAACAACAGATATCTGTAACGCCAGCCGGCCCATGAAACAGACAGAAATTGAAAAGCTGAAGGCAAGATATAACACATTAGGTGTAGAAATACCCTGCGCAAAGGACGGTGTTACAATTTTCCTTAATGATGCAAACAAAGTATCTGAACTTACTTTGAAACAGATCAGCGACATATATACTGCAAAGATCAAAAACTGGAAAGAGCTTGGAGGCGTTGATGCTCCGATCAGGCTTTATGGTCGCGAAAACAGCTCAGGAACTTATACCTATTTACATGATGAGGTCGTGAAAGAAGATTACGCTTCAACTGTTCAGTCTCTTCCCGGAACAGCAGCAGTGGTAAATGCTGTAAAAAAAGATGTTAATGGAATAGGTTACGGTGGTGCAGCGTATGCAGTTGGTGTAAAATATGCAAAGGTTAAAAAAGATGCTAATAGTACAGGTTATGTGCCATCTAAAGAGGCGATTGCGAGTGGACAGTATCCGATAACCCGTTATCTTTATATGTACTTAAGGAACAAACCAACCGGTGAAACCAAGAAGTATATCGATTGGATCTTAAGCCCTGAAGGACAAACGGTTGTTACCGAAATAGGATATTTCCCATATAAATAGTCATTTTAGGAAAGTGTTGGTTTTAGGTTAGTCATCAAGCTTGTCAGAAAAACACTGACAAGTTTGGTATTTAATAAGGAGAAAGTAAAAAGGTTAAAGGCAAAAGTAAAAATCACAAAGGGCAGTTTTATATAATCAGAAGGCTAAAGACAAAAGTAAAAAGAGGATATGGTAACTTTCAATAAAAAGAAATTCCGGTTTTCGGACTGGTTTGCAGAAAAAGTAATTAAAGCAGTAGCCTTTCTTTCGATAGCAGTTGTAATACTGATCTTTATTTTTGTATTCAGGGAAGCTTTCCCGATTTTCAAAATGGATAAGAAAGCTTCAATTTCAACTGAAATCCTGGTGCAGGAGAGTTATGGTGGTTCAGAGAACGAAACTTCTCAGCCTAAAACTTCAGACAATCAGAAAGACAACTCAAACATAACCCATGTTTCCCAGGGAAAACCATCATCCTCGCTACTTTCAAATACATGGATGCCTGTATCTGATAATCCCCGATACGGATTGTTGCCATTATTTCTTGGAACTCTTAAAGTGACCCTCATCGCATTGCTATTTGCAGCACCGATTGCCATACTGGCGGCAATTTATACATCAATGTTCGCCAAACCAAGGATAAGGGAAATAATAAAACCTGTAATAGAACTGCTGGCCGGCTTTCCTTCAGTGGTAATCGGCTTTTTTGCATTGATGGTAATGGCTACGGTACTTCAGAATATTTTTGGCTACGCGAGCAGGTTGAACGCCTTTGTAGGAGGAATAGCAATGGGGCTCGCTGCAATTCCTATTATATATACTCTTACTGAGGACGCATTAACAGCAATACCCAAAACTTTTACAGAAGCCAGTCTGGGTCTGGGGGCAAGCAGAAGACAAACTGCATTTTATGTTGTCCTGCCAGCTGCTGTACCTGGTATATTTGCTGCTGTGGTGCTGGGTTTAGGCAGGATTTTCGGAGAGACAATGATTGCACTTATGGCAACAGGGAACGCTGCAATGATATCTATGAATCCATTCGATTCTGTGAGGACTCTCTCGGCGACCATAGGAGCAGAGATGGCTGAAGTAGTTTTCGGCGATACTCATTATAATGTATTATTTCTGATAGGTTCATTATTATTCATCTTCACATTTGCGCTCAATGCATTAGCGGAATTCTATTTTAAAAATATGGTTATCAGGCGGTATCAGTCAAAAAAGTAATGAAAATTGAAATAAATTGAAATAAATGGAAATAAGTGGAATAATGTAGAAATATCTGGAAATGAATAGAAATGTAAAGGATACTATTGTTGAGGGGATTACAGGTGTTTCTGTTCTACTGATAATTTTCATAATTGTTTCAATTCTGGCTATTACAATTGTTGGGGGATGGCCAAATCTGAACTGGACTTTCTTATCGGAATTTCCAAAGGATGGAATGACAAAAGGGGGCATTTTACCGGCAATTGTCGGAACAGCAGTGATGACAATAATTATGGCTGTTGCCGCAGTGCCATTTGGTGTAATTACAGCTATTTATCTTGCGGAATATGCCAATGAAAAATCCGTAATTGCCAGGACAATCCGGTTTGCAGTTAAAACACTTGCTGTGGTGCCATCTATTATATTCGGTCTATTCGGATTAGGATTTTTTATCGGCTTCATTGGAAAAAACATGGATTCTATTATGAACGGAGGGGAACTCAGATGGGGTCAGCCGAATATTTTGTGGGCAAGTCTGACGATGGCTCTACTTACATTACCGGTTGTAATTGTATCTGTAGAGGAGGCAATAAGAACTATACCAAGAGAGATGCGTGAAGCGAGCCTGGCTCTTGGAGCCACTAAATGGCAGACTATAAGAAAAGTAGTTCTCCCAGGATCAATTTCCGGAATACTTACCGGAACAATTCTGGCTGTAAGCCGTGGTGCCGGAGAAGTTGCGCCGATTCTTTTTACGGGGGCTGTCTATTTTAGTTCCAATCTTCCGCATTCCTTAAGTGACCAGTTTATGTCCCTTGGATACCATATATATATTATGTCGACTCAATCATCGAATGTTGATGCCACTCAACCTATCCAGTTCGCTACAACACTGGTGTTGTTGCTTCTCACATTTTCATTGAATGCCGTCGCAGTGATATTGAGATACAGAATAAGAAAAAGAGCAAAATAACTATTTTTCATGAACGCTATTAAAGTAAAAGTCAAGAATTTATCGCTCCGGTATGGAACCAATCTTGCATTAAAAAGTATTTCAATGGATATACCGGAAAAAATGGTAACAGCATTTATCGGACCATCGGGATGCGGAAAATCAACTTTTCTGAGAACTCTTAACCGGATGAACGATCTGATTGATAATGTTACGATTGATGGGGAAGTTTTTATCGACAATATTAATATTTATGATAAAACTATTGATGTGGTAAATCTGAGGAAGAAAGTTGGAATGATTTTTCAGAAATCGAATCCATTTGCAAAATCCGTTTATGATAATATAGCTTTCGGACCAAGGATTAATGGCATAAGTAAGAAAAATGTACTTGATGAAATTGTGGAACGCTCATTAAAGCAGGCAGCTATCTGGGATGAGGTGAAAGACAGACTGTTCCATTCTGCGCTTAGTCTTTCCGGAGGGCAACAGCAGCGTATTTGTATTGCCAGATCGCTAGCTGTCAATCCAGAAATAATTCTGATGGACGAACCCGCTAGCGCACTCGATCCCATTTCCACTGCAAAAATCGAGGAGTTGATTCATGAATTGAAAAAAGAATATACAATTATTATAGTTACACATAATATGCAGCAGGCTGCAAGGACAAGTGATCTTACAGCTCTTTTTTACCTAGGCGATCTTATTGAGATGAACAAGACTGAAATAATCTTTTCCAATCCGGCTAAAAAGCAGACAGAAGATTATGTTTCAGGACGGTTTGGATAAGAACGGATTGAAATTTTATTTTGGAAGAGAGAAGAGGAATTCAATACCTCCACCTGTTTTATTTCTTACCTGTATTTCTCCCTTATGTAACAGTATTGCATTTTTAACAATAGCCAGACCCAGCCCGGTACCGCCACTTTTTCTTGATCTTCCGGAATCTATCCGGTAAAAGCGTTCAAATACCCTTTCCAGATGCTCTTCAGGTATCCCCACTCCATTATCGGAAAATGAAAAATGACAGAATTTGTCATCCTGATTATATAATGTCACTGATACAATGGTGTTGTTACCAGAATAGTTGACAGAGTTTTCAAGCAGATTCTGGAAGACTGATGTGACCAGAGACCTGTCACATGTAATATAAACATTGTCATCTACATTGAGTTCTACTTTCATTCCCCGGTTTTCAATTGCAGATTTGAAATTCTCTTTTACCTCACACAGAATTTCCCTGACATTTACTTTTTCCTTTAAAAAAGTATTACCTGCCTCCTCAATCTTGTTGATAACTCCTATATCATTGATAAGTCCGGTTAGTCTGTCACTTTGGGCAAGAGCTTTTTCCAGAAAATACTTTTGTTTTTCAAATTCCATCTCAGGCTCATTGATAAGAGTCTCGATATAGCCTTTAACAGAAGCAATGGGAGTCTTTAACTCATGTGCAATATTCGAAGTCATCTCCTGTTTAATCAGCCGGCCTTTCTCAGAAACTGTAATATCGCTCAAAATAACCTCGAAACTATTATCATTGAATATAACACACTGTACTTTGAAAAATTTACTGTTCTTTCCGATCTGATACTCCATCTTAGGCAGGTCAGATGATCTGATGACAATGGCTGACTGTTTTTCAATAAACTCTATTACAGGATTAAACTCATTCACTTTAAAGAAATTGGCTGATGATATTGTCAATTCACCCGAGATCATATTCATGAACTGAATGAAGTGGTTATTGGTGAGAATTTTTGTTTTGTCATGCGAGAAAAATGCAATTCCCTCATTTAATGCATTCAGATGGCTGAAAAGCTTTTCCTTTTCATTAGATAAGTCATTTTGTGTCTTAAGCATTTTATTATAGATCTCAATTATTTCTTCACCTATAACACCGAGTTCATTTTTCGGAAATTTTGAATCGTAATTTAACTGTTCATTATTAGCTACCCGAACCGCAAAATCCTTGAGTCTGGCAATTGACTTGCCGAATTTATTAGTAACGGCCAGCAGAACTAACCATATAACAATAAATGAGAGAGTTACGATTATTATAAAATATTTTTTTACAGAAAGAAAATTTATGGTTTTGAGATCGTAAATTACTGCTGCCCGTATATAGTACCTGCTGTAATATTTTGCAAAATAGTAGTATTCCTTACCCGTGGTTCCGGATTTCCTTATAGATTTACCAAAGTCGGAATAGAGTGATTCACTGATCTCGGGCCTGGTCTTATGATTTTCCATACTCTTCCAGTTGTGTACGGAACTATCGTACCATACCTCACCTGAAGGACTGACTACAGTAATGCGCAGATTATCAGGGGGCAATACCTTGACAATTGTATCCGTAAGAATCCAGTTTCCGTTTTCATAGATAGAATTTTCTTTGATATAGTTATCGATGATCCTGGTAATATTATCAAGCTCATCATTCAGAGATGAGATCCTGAACTCCTTTTCTATTTTATAGAGATAACTTAATATCAGCAGAGTAAATAAAATAAAAATTGATGAATAGTATAAAAAGAGATTATTTCTGAACTTATTTCTTGTGATCATTTTCGAAATATTGGTTCATTAAAATTCAAAAAAGTAACCGTAACCTGTCTTATTCTTTAGGCACGAACCAAACTGCCCGAGTTTAGTTCTCAACCGGGTAATATTTACATCAACAGTACGTTCGGTAACAATAACATCCTGTCCCCAGATCCTCATAAGCAAATCTTCCCTGGAAAAGACTTTGCCCTGATTCTCAAGCAATGTTCTGAGAATTTCATATTCCTTTTTGGTAAGTTCGACCCGTTCATCATTTATTATCAACCTTTTACGGACCGTATCCAGATCGATCCCATTGAATTGCAGGATGGATTTATTATTAACTTTATCAATATAAGATCTTTTTAAAACAGCCTTTACTCTGGCTGTTAATTCATTAACAGAGAAGGGTTTGGATATATAGTCATCGGCGCCCAGACTGAATCCTGTAAGAATATCATTTTCAGTATCTTTTGCTGTCAGGAAAATCACCGGAATATCGAGCTTCAGATCTTTTCTCAATTTATCGGCAAACTTAAACCCTGACATAGGACCCATCATAACATCAAGCAGAACGAGATCAAAGTTACCAAGTGGTCTCTTCAGAGCCTCTTCTGCAGAATGTGCAATTTCAGTATAATAACCTTCATTGCTGAGATTATACTGAAGTATTTCGCAAAGATCCTCTTCATCATCCACAATAAGAATCCGTTTTCCGTTTAGTTCCATAGTAGTTAGATTTTATTTAGTCTCATCCTTAACTGCATGATTTGATTCAAACCCGGAATGCCTGATATCAGTTCCCTGAATTGAGTAGATTGAGGCTTCTGCAATATTAGTTGCATGATCAGCAATCCTTTCAAGATTTGTAATAATATCTTTCAGATCAACATAGCTGAGTAACATTTCTTTGGTTTTTTCACTGACTTTTGCTTTAGAAATACTGTTTACCAGTAGTTTATTGTTCATATCATCGACAACTTCATCATTTTTTATTGTCCAGACTGCGTACTCATTATCGTTGTTTATAAATGAGAGCAATGCTTTTTCCACCATTGAAATTCCTGAGAGAAGCATAACAGTCAAAACGTCAATCATAGCTTTGTATTCCTGAGAATCCTTTATATTTTCAACAGCATGAAGTATGTTCATAACCCGGTCACCAATTCTCTCAAGGTTTATTGTCATTCTGTCGATAGCAATAATTTTTCTTATTTCAGATGCAACCGGCTGATAAAGAATTATTAAATTGATAAATTTTTCACTTACAAGAACTTCATATCTGTCAATTTTATTTTCATTTTCTCTTATTTCAGACAAAATTTGATTATGTTCTTCCGCACCTGGGTTTGCCATATATTTTTCAAGAAGAGTCAACTGGGCAAGGACAAGATCTGCCATCTCTTCAAATGAGTTTATGATATCAAGTACTGATTCTTCTCTTTTTGTTTTCATTCCTTTTATTAATTAATTATTACAACGCACTGTATCCCATTATGTATAAAGTATTCCTGTGCAAAGTTAACTTCATTTAATGTCATAGTTATCAGGTATTTGTTACTTATTTGTTACAATTTGGTTAACTTCTGGAATAAGTTTCTGAATATCATTGGTTTTTGGTTCTTTTCAAGATGTTATAGGTGTAATTTGAATAAGCTATTCATCATATGGAAGTAGAAATTCCTTAAATTGCATGATCTAATTATATTTCTTATGAACCGAGCATGTTTCTCAAAAAACACAAACTTGCATGAACAAAATCAACATGCGAGTTCCATCCGACCATTAAAAAATAATTTTGTACGGATGAAAATAAAGATAACACTTATTATTCTGTTCTTTTTTGTGACCGGTATCGTAAATATATATTCACAAACTTATAATCAACCTAACATAGCCCTCAAAAGTCATGAAACGCTTGAGATTTCAAAGGTTGAGATTAATGTCCATAGTACATCGATTTACCTCAGTTTAGAAAACCATATTTCAGGAGGCAACTTCTGTGCTGATAGAAATATTTATCTGATATATCCCGATGGGAGCAAGCTGAAACTGACCAAAGCAATCAACATTCCGGTTTGCCCCGATAGTTATAGTTTTAAAAGTATTGGAGAAAAACTTCAATTCACTCTCGAATTCCCTCCTCTAAAGGCGGGGACAAAATGGATAGATCTTATTGAAGATTGTACCGAAAACTGTTTTTCATTCTATGGAGTTAGTTTTGACAACGAACTCAACAAAAAGATTGATGATGCTTCTATCCTTGCTGAAAATGAAGAACCGGCTAAAGCGTTGATCAGTTTCATTAAAATTGCTGATGCTATTGATAATAAGAATTTGGGAATTGAGGGTCTGATTTACATAAATATTATTAAGCTTGCTAAAGAAACAGGCAGTATTGCAAAAGCTGCCGAGTGGTATAACAGGATGAAATCATCAGGTATACCAAGATTGGAGTTGTATATTAAATATCTTAATTCACAAGGTATTGTGTACTAAAAGAAGAGGCTGAACTATTTGCATATCAGCCTCCTCTTTATTAATGAAAATATTTCTTATTTTCCGAAAGAAAAATCAAGACCTATAGCTACAATCCATGTCTTTTTATTGTATGTTTCTGTAACAGGAATTGGATTGATGCCTAGTACATGATTATAATCTTTTGAACCTTCTTTATAGAAAGTATACTGACCACCTAAATTGAGATCAATCATAGGAGTGATCCTATATCCAAATCCTCCACCAAAAGAATTAGTGTTAGTGCTGTAGCTCATATCACTTTGATAGTATAAGTTTACACCGGTAATAGTGTGAACCCATCCGGCGCTGATCCTTAATTTTTCAGTGATACCATATTCTGCACCAAGGCCAAATTCTATGAAGTTCTTATCAATCTGGGTCTGCTCTACATCAGGCTGTCCGTCATAATCAACTCCTTTATCAAAGTAATAGTTGAAACTACCTGAAAGCATCAGATTGTCAACTGGTTTGAAATTAACGCCAACAGCCAGTGTTGCCGGCATATCTGCTATTGCAACTGAGTCTTGAATAAACATACCAGCACTTTTTCCATCATGAACAGTAGTCTTAAGGTTGAGTTTTGTTTTGAATTCATACCTTACTGCAATATTAAGCATTTCAGATGGAGCAATATTTACAGAAAGAATCGGGGTATAACCAGTACCTTTCATCTCTGCATCAGCTTCTCTGTCTGAAGTCCTTGCTGCATACCCAGGTTGACCAATACTTGTAAAAAATGCTGGTGCAGAAATAAGAGATGCCGTTGGATTACCAGCATATAATGGATTGATCATAATATTCCTAATATATCCAGTATATGTATTTTTGGCACTTACCATTCTGGCACCAATTGCAGCCGAAATCATATCGTTGATCTGATATGAAACATTTGCCTGGTAGCCAAAGTATACTGATGAACCCTTAAAGAAAATGTCAGCAGTGTATTGTGTGGTTGTTAATCCCATACCAGTCAGAAGAGGTTGAAGGTCTGCAATCTGAGTTTCTAATGATGGTAAACCAGTATTATATTTAGCACCACCTCCTCCACCAATCGGGTTAAAACCGGCTGAGAAAGCAAGCTTGCCTGTCTTGTAAGCAACATAAACGCCCGGGTAAATTGGAGCACTTACTTTTCCGACATATTTTCTCGGTTTGGTTCCTGAAAGAAAAGTATAGTTATTTCCTATAGTTTGTGTCTGTCCGATTGTCTGGTTGTTTATTGACACATAAAAACCATCACCAAGCCTGGTTAAGCCTGCCGGGTTATAATAAACAGCATCAATGCCGGTTGAGGCATTGCGGTTCTGAAGACGCGTGAACATGGCACTCTGGTTTGTATTGGTAACCAGGCCGCCTGCTAACACACTCCCGGTAATCAGGGTACCGGCAAAAAATGTCAGAAGTTTTCTCATAAGTAAAAATTTAAGTTTAAGGTTTAGCGGGTACTTAGCAAGGTAGTTGCTAAATATCCACTTTTTCCATTTAACAATAATATCAATTATTTGATTTTTTCCAAAGAACAACAATAGAAATTGTGTCAAATGTAGAAAAATAATTCATTCCTGCAATAGGTCTAAAATAGTATATTGATTGTAAGTTAATTGTGAGCATACCTTGAGATTATTCGAAAAAATAGAAAATAATAGGTACTGGGTACCTGGTTCTTGGTTCTGGTTCAACACAGTACCCGGCATTCAGCACCCGGCAACTATCAATAAAAGATAAGGTATTTCATCAGGTTACTGAATTCCATTTAAAAGGGCAAACTCTTCAAACAATCCGTAATCAATCAACTGATAATCCTTGCCTGCCGGATAAACTTTTACATTTCTCCAGCTCCATGGAGTAACAAAGCCAGATTTTGGATTATTATGATGAGGCCCAAGGAGATTCCTGAGACTTCCGATAACTTTTATATCAATTCTGTTAATACCAGGTTTGATCAACCCTGTAATATCACTGTGGTACGGAGGAAAGGCAATAACAGTTGCATCTTCTCCGTTTACTGATACTTCAGCTATTGTTCCATTCCATTTACCAAGGGCAACTTCCCACTTTCCACTGTTATTTTCAATGTTGAATTCTTTACTATAGGTAACACCCCATGAATAGAATGGCAAACCCTGAGTTTTCCAGGATCCTGTTGTGTAACCTGAAGCCGGTAACTCAATGTCACAGCCTTTTTCAGCAGGTCTTACAGCGAAATCACCAATAATATAAACAGGTTCGATCTCGGCATGAACCTTCATGGGTGAGGTTTTAAGAGTTATTGTATTATCACCTGTTTTAACAACTGTTCCAATATTAAAAACACTGAATGATCTGTCGAGCCACCACTTTCCCGATTCAGGTTTCACCTCATTGTCATTCACAAAAACGGTCCATAAATTGGAGCGTTCAACAATAGCTTTGATTTTAGAATAGTCGAATTTACCTTTTATAGTAAAATGATATGTTGAGGTAAACCCTGTAGTAAGTCCGAAAGTATCCCTGTCAACAATATTTGACCTGAACTGAACGGATGTATTCCACGGATTCCCGTTTTTAAATCCGTAATATTTATAGACCTTATCAGCTGCGTTGTAGGTATTCAGATCTTTAGTGATTTCATTGCCAATCTCAACGTCACAGAAGTCAATCATTAATGCATTTTCCTCGTTCCTGGTGACTTTTAATGGTGTGGAGGATTGAACAGTAATAAAGTTCTGCGGCTTAGCAGGAGTTGAGTAATCAGAGCTTTTTGATCCGGAAACGAACAACAAAAGGCTGCCAGCAGGAGGAAGTGAATATGAGATAGAAATATCATCTCCTTCCTGTTGATTGGGGTATTCATTTAACTCTCCGGTAAAAGTGTTCATTTCAATAGCATCCTTCCCGGAAGTTTTGAGCGATCCATTCAGTTTTTCGGTAAGACTCGAATTTACAAGGAATATAACCTGTCCGTCAGAAAGAATTCTCCTGTGATGATATAGAGTCCCGCCCGGTATACCTTCGAAAATGAGCTTTATATTACCGAAGTATTTAGTGATGACCTCCTTTGATAAATTATTTATTTTGAAAATCATATCAGATTTCCTGCTAAAGAAGTTCTTCAGTTCTTCACTCTCCGAGCCATCTAAAAGAGAAGGGTCCGAAAATGTGAGAAGAGTGCCTCCGCTTGAAACAAACTTCTCGAGCAGTTCAAAGGTTGAATGATCAAGGTTCTCAACCATAGGGGGTATAACGACTCTCGAATAGCTGGCCTGTCCGATAATTAATTTGCCTTTAGAAACACTTCCCAGATTTTTAATAATATTTTCTGAACCCAGGTCATATTCTACCTGACTTTTTTCGAGTTTGGTAACAAATGTCTGGAATGCCTGACCTATTTCAGCAGACTTTTTGTTAGGTTTTAAATAAGAGTCATAAAGCCAGGCAGACGTAGTCGGTTCAAGAATAAGTATGTCGTTTATTTGCCTTCCTGCTGATAATGCAAGTGATAATCTTGCATAATGTGTATTTAAATATTTGTAATCGTTCCACCAGGGTTCATGATAGTCGAAGGTGGGAGGATAGTCATATTTCCTTGCTCCGGCAAGAGTGAAATATGTAAGATGCTGATTCATGAGGTTTATGCCAAGCGCGTACTCCCAGTCACCATTTCGTTTCATATCAGTAAATGTGAGATCCCATCCTGATCCGCCATAAGTTTCGCTGAGTTTTCGTTGTCTGCCGGTCTGATTTGCAGCGCTTGCGAGTTCCTTTACGGATCTTACGTTTCCAAACTGGGCATTTGTTGCGGAATCGTTCCACTGATTAAATAACATGTCAATTGCAGGAAGCTGATGCCATGCATACATTGCCATGTTATCTGCTCCAGGGCGCATATTTGGCCATTCATGTTCCCAGTAATGACCTGTGAATTTCAAGTCTTTTTCTTCACAGTAATTATACCACGGTTTAGACCACCTTTCGATGAATAACTGAAGAAGTGTCTGTGTATAGTTATGTCTGATCTTTTTCCAGTCACCTACTTCTTCAAAAAGAGAAGCCAATTGAGTTTTAAGATCATAATGCCACTGTTTCATGAAGACTTCAAACAGATCAGGTGTCCAACGTATTCCTCCGGGTGAATTGATCTGAGGCTCATCCGTAAAAGTACCGGGAATAGTTTTACCGAATTCCGTGCCAAGATACTTCTCATACCCTCTCATTGTAACTTCAATAAACTTCTGGGTCACACCCGGATAAAGCAGATCGACATACGAAAAACCGCCGTACCAATCAGATTTACTATTGAATGTTTTTGAGAAAAGAAGATATTTTCCCTGTTTTCCTTTTTCATCAGAGAGTGAGGCTGTAATATCCTTGAATGTGCCGCCTTCTTCTTTCAGACAGAGATAATATTTACTGCATGTATCCGGAAGGATATCGAACTTTGTCATAATCAGGCCCTGTCCTTTATTATAAGATTCGGGCATTTCATCAGGAACATGTCCGCCGGCAAAGCCGCTGGGATATGAGTTTTCGTCATATATCCAAATATCCATGCCGAGCTCTTTCCCTTTTTCAACTGCATGCTGATAGAGTTGGAACCAGTTTTCTGAAAGGTATTCGGTAATTAGTCCGGGTCGTGGATGTATAATAACCTGGGATGATCCTGCGTTTTTAAAACTGATAAGATCTTTGTCAATCTCTTCGATGGTGATTTCTCCGTTCCAGACAAAGAAAGGGGCTGTTGTATACTCCCGGGGAGGGTCACTGAACTGTGATGAAAGAGTATTAAAATCAGGTACTTTGACCTCGTTTATTACAGTTTTTTTGCAGGAATAAAAAGCGATGATACAAGTTAATATCATTAATAATGTCAACTGCTTCCCAATTCGGTATGATTTCATGATGGTAAGATTTTTGAAAGCGATTCTATTTTAGTTTATTCAGGTTCCAGTTAGGGTACCATTTAATAACCGGATTTCCATCTTCCCATTCAACGGGTAACCAGATGTGCCGGCTATCAGCAAGATTATCAGGAGTCCACCGGTCCCCCATATATATGAATGCATTCTTCCTGCCCTCAATAGCAAGAATATGGGTACTTTGCGATCCAAAAGTAATTTTATTTTCATCCTCTGTACCCCGGCATGGATTGCCGATAGACCTCCATTCGCAAAATAACTTTTTGGCAACTGAGAGACGTGCCGGGTTTGGCTTCCATCCAGTAGTTCCGGATGTGAACATAAAATACTTGCCTTTTGTAAAAAAGAGAGCCGGTGCCTCGTTGGATTCCCCCGGGAGAACCCTGATATATTTTCCAGTAAAATCAAGGTAATCATCAGTAAGTTCCGAGAAATGAAGTGTCATATTCTCCTCGGCAGAATGAATATGATATGCTTTTCCATCATTGTCAATAAAGATGGTCATGTCGCGGGCCATCTGACCTCCTTCAAAATCGCGCCTTACAAACAGTCCTTCCCTGACGGCAATTTTCCACTCGTCCGACCGACTTTTAAGATCACCAGCTTTTATGGTTGCCTTTTTATACTCTTCCGGGAAATTCAAAGGCCAAACACCTGCATTGGGGCGGATACTCTTAAGATATTTGTAAGGGCCTGTGATATTGTCACTTACTGCAACTCCGGTTAAAGCTGCTTTGTAGCCTTCTCCTTTTAATTCGTGATGAAACCACATTACAAATTTTCCGGTTTTTTTATTATAAATCACTTTTGGACGTTCAATTACACAACCGGGATTAAGAATACTTGTAGTATCATTTATGACTTTTAAGGCGAGACCTTCATTTTTCCAATTCAGAAGATCTTTTGATGAGTAACAGCTCACACCGTAATTACTCTTGTCTTTTTCCGATCGGGGCAATCGATATTCCCCAAACCAGTAATAGGTGTCATTATAAAATATTATACCACCTCCATGGGCATTAATATGCTTACCTTCATTATCAGGCCATACCTGCCCCGGTTTAAATGAGTGATTAAGATCCTGGCAATTAACTGTGAAACTTAAGAACAGAATTGGAAATGTAATCGTCAATTTATTAAAAAGCATTTTCATATTGAATGGATTAGGTTCTCAAAGATAATTATTCATATAACTTTTGAATATGTTTTAGAATATCATTGTTTCGTCGTTAATGTTTCATATTTTTGAAATAATAAAACCCGGAATTATTATGAAAAAACAGAAAATTTTTAATTGGCATCGTTTATTAATATCACTAATTGTTACTGTATTTGTTTTACAGAATGCAAATTCCCAACCTGTAGTTGGTTTAGACAACTGGTATAATCATGAGATCAATGCAAAAACAGGAAAACCATTTCATTATCTCTGGACAGATACCTTAAACAGCGGATATTCAAGATGGGGAGAAATTTTTACCGGCAGAGGGGCAAAGATCACAACTATCGGTAAGCCGGATGCAGCTGTTTTAAGTAAAATCAATATTTACATTATTGTCGATCCCGATACCACAAGTGAAAATCCTGCCTCAAATTATTTATTAGCTGAGGATATTGCTTCTATAAAAAAATGGGTTAATGACGGAGGTGTGCTCGCTGTTCTTGCGAACAATGCACCGAACTGTGAGTTTACGCATCTGAATAATCTGATGGCCGGATTCGGGATGAGGTTCAACCATGTCACTTTGCATCCTGTTACAGGTACTAATTTTGAAATGGGTGCCTCCACAGATTTACCAGATCACCCTCTCTTTAAGGGAGTAAAAAAAATCTATCTCAAAGAGATTTCTGATTTGGTGATTTCAGGAACCGCAAAAGCAGTTCTGACTGAAAAAGGGAAGATCCTGATGGCGGAAAACAAAATTGGAAAGGGGTATGTTTTTGCCATCGGTGATCCATGGATCTATAATGAATATATCGATCACGACCGACTTCCCGAAAGTTTTGAAAACCGTAAAGCAGCTGAGAACCTTACAGATCTTTTATTAAGCTATACAAAAAAGAAATAAGATTTATAAAACAATATCCTTAGTGGCCTTTGTGAAACCCTTTGTGTGCCTTTGTGGATTGATTTTTTTACCACAAAGGGACTCAAAGTAAGCACTAAGTAACACTAAGTAAAACAACTTGTTATCCCAAATATTATATGAAAAAACATTGGAAATTATTTGCTGCAATTAATATTTTAGGTCTGATCATCTTATCTCTTAATGTATTAAATGCTCAGTCGGTCTCTAAGGAAAAAACCATGGAATCAATGGTACTGGCTAATAAATATTTTATGGAAAAATGGCCGGATGTTGGGCAGATAATAATTACAGACAAACCCCGGCCAAGCAATATCTGGACTCGCGGAGTATATTATGAAGGTCTGATGGCTTTATACAAGCTTAAACCTGATTCTTCATATCTTGATTATGCTTTGCGATGGGGAGAATTTCACAAATGGGGATTACGTGATGGTATAAAGACACGAAACGGAGACAACCAGTGTTGTGGTCAGACCTATATAGACCTCTATTTGATGAATAGATATAAGGAGGAAAGAATAAAGGATATTAAAGCATGCATAGACAGTACGCTGGTAACAGATAAAATCGACGACTGGAACTGGATCGATGCATTACAAATGAGGAAGAAAATATTTGTTCCGGCTTTATGCCTTATAGTCTTATTGACTCGTTGTACATCGGAAAAGTACGGGATAATTATGACAGTCAACGGGCCGATTCCTGCCAGAGAAATGGGAATAACACTTGTTCATGAACATATTCTTGTCGATTTTATCGGTGCAGATTCAATAAATGAACAGAGATGGGATAAAACAAAAGTTTTTGAAAGATCATTGCCATTTCTGAAGCAAATAAAGGATCTGGGTTGCCGGACATTTATCGAGTGCACACCTGTATATCTTGGAAGAGATCCGCTTTTGCTCAAAAATCTTTCATCCTCTTCCGGATTAAATATTCTGACCAATACAGGATATTATGGCGCCGGTAACAATAAATATATTCCCGGATTTGCTTATAATGAAACAGCTGATAAGATAGCATTCCGCTGGATAATGGAATGGGAAAATGGTATTGAAGGAACAGGCATCAGACCCGGGTTTATTAAAATAGGTGTTGCAGGCGATAGTTTGCCGGACCTTCATAAAAAACTTGTAATTGCTGCAGCACGCACCCACCTGAAGACGGGATTAACAATTGCATCGCACACCGGTCGGGCGGTTCTGGCATTTGAAGAACTAGAAATTCTGCGAAGAGAAGGAGTCCCGAAGCATTTATCTGGGTTCATGCCCAGGCAGAAAAAGACCCGGGTAACATTATCAAAGCCGCTAAAATGGGTTCATGGATTGGCCTTGATGGCCTGAATGATAATAATCTTGATTATTATGTCAGTAAATTAAAGAAGATGAAGGAAAATAATTTACTTAGCAAAATCCTGTTATCACATGATGCAGGCTGGTATCATCCGGGAGTAGAAAACGGAGGTGAATACAGAGGGTACACTACGCTTTTTGAAAAACTTATCCCACTGCTCAGAAAAGAAAAATTCTCTGAAAAAGAGATACATCAGCTTCTGGTCGCAAATCCGGCAGAGGCTTTTACTATCAGGGTCCGTAAAATATGAGTTTGGGATTGCCTCGTAGATTCACTCCTCGCAATTGACCCTGAGTGTACACCATTTTCATAGTCGTACGTTTCACCATCATTGTAAGAAGATTATATCATTTGTATTGAATAGTCTGATCAGATTTGCCAGATTTTGATACCTGCAATGTTTAATAGAAACGTTAAAGAAGGTTAAACAGGAAAAAAGCTTCGGAGTTGTATCTGATATGATGTTGATTTAAATTATTTTTACATTAGATAATGAATCCAATATAAATACTTAATTATGACAACCCGCAGAGAATTCATACAAAAATCAGCTGTCGGAGCAGTAGGAATAACGCTTAGTGCCAAGAGTTATTCACGTATCATTGGAGCTAATGACAGGGTCAGAGTTGGGATCGTTGGTTTTTCTGATCGCTTCAGGGCATCACTGGCTCCTGCATTCCTTAGTCTGGCTAAAGAATTTAATTTTGAGATTGTAGCTGTTTCTGATCTTTGGAACAGACGCCGGGATGAAGCAGATGCTTTTTTTAAAGAGAAAGGAATAATGATCAGAAAAGCCCGCAACAACGATGAACTTTACAGTGGTAAGGATACTGATGCCGTTATTATCAGTACGGCAGATTTTCAGCACGCACTGGTGCTTGCAGAGGCTGTAAGGGCAGGACAGGATGCTTATTGTGAAAAACCTTTTGCTGAGACTATGGCTGATGCCAGGGAGGCACTAAAAGCTGTTCAGGAAACTAAAAAGGTAGTTCAGATTGGTTCACAACGCAGAAGTACACCAAATTATATCGCTGCAAATGAGTACATCAGATCCGGTAAATTTGGAAAAATTGTAATGGTTGAGATGTCATGGAATGTTAATCAACCGGGCAGATGGAGAAGACCGCAACTTACAGGTATCATTAAAGAGGATGATACAGATTGGAAACGCTTCCAGTTAAATCGTGTACCTGCCGCATGGGATCCAAGAAAATATCTTGAATTCAGGCTGTTCTGGCCATATTCATCAGGTATACCCGGACAATGGATGGCTCATCAGATTGATACTGTTCATTGGTTCACAGGATTAAGTCATCCGATAAGCGTTACGGCAAATGGTGGTATTTATTTATGGAAAGACGGTCGTACCAATTTTGATACAATGACAGCGGTAATGGATTATGGTGATGCCAATTCTGGTTTCCAGGTTGTTTATACTTCACGTTTTACTAACTCTGCCGGAGGAGTTAAGGAGATTTATTTCTCAAATGGTGGTTCACTCAATCTTGATACCAATAAGATCAACTCGGAAGGTGGTCTTTCTGCACGTGATGCAAAAGATATGGATATGCAACCGAATCTTCTTGAACCATCAGACCTGCCTGGGTTTAAAGTGGAAACAACTGCCAATACAGGTTCAGATCCAATGACATATGCACACATGAGAAACTGGATGGAATGTATCCGTAGCCGGAAGAACCCAAATGCAGATATTATGGCAGGTTATAACCATTCTATCGCTACCATAATGTGTACAGCTGCACTCAGAACCGGTGAAAAAGCATCATTTGATGAGGCAAAACAGGAAGTATTAGCTGGCGGAAAAGTATTCCAGTATTAAAAAAAATGATTAGCCATGAAAAAAATTAAATATTTATCAGTTTTATTGAAATGGATACCAGGAGTATTCTTTATCCTCTTATTTTTGACATCCGGAATAGTAATAAACGCTCAATCTTTAAAAGCTAAAGGTGTGCAACTGATCAGAATTGATGATAAACATAAAGTTGATGTTTATATTAATGGTAGCCTTTTTACATCATATCAATACCCGGAAAATATTGAAAAGCCATTTTTATTTCCGGTCTATGCACCTGACGGCTCAGTGATCACCAGAGGATATCCCATTGATCCGAGAAAAGGGGAGCGTGTGGATCACCCTCACCATATAGGCATCTGGTTTAATCATGGCAATGTAAATGGACTTGATTTCTGGAATAATTCTTCAGCTATACCAGCAGAAAAGAAGGATACTTACGGTCATATAGTTCATCAGAAAATAGTCAAAGCAGTAAGTGGAAAGAAAGGAATTCTTGAAGTAGTCCTGAACTGGGATGATAACAAAGGGAATACAATACTGACTGAGAACACACGATATATCTTTTCAGGTAGCAGTAATTCCCGCACAATTGATCATATCTCAACCTTAACGGCAGTTAATGGACCGGTCACAATCGGTGAAAGCAAGGAAGGTTTGATTGCAATCAGGGTTGACAGGGCATTTGAAATGCCTTCAAATGAGTCTCTGATCTTCACCGACGATAAAGGTAATCCAACTTCTGTTAAAGCTACAGATAACAGTGGGGTGACAGGAATGTACACTTCAAGCAAGGGTTTAAAGGGTGATGCTGTATGGGGGACCAGAAATGATTGGGTAATTCTGTCAGGAATAAAAAACAATGTACAAATTACAATGGGAATATTTGATAACCCAAAAAACCCCGGTTATCCGGCTTACGCTCATGTCAGGGGATACGGTCTTTTCTCACTGAATAACTTCGGACAAAATTCTTACGATCCAAAACAGGAAAAAAGGAGCTTCAAAATCGAAAAAGGGCAATCGGTGACTTTATATCACAGATTCTATGTTCAATCCGGTTCTGAACTGACACCTGAAAATGCAAATAAGATTTTTAAAGAGTTTTCAAAAGCGTATTAATACCAATAATTCAACTATGAAAAAATCAAAAGTTCCTTATCGGATTCTCCCGGTATTATTTTTATTCATGACTGTTGTATCCAACGGCTTCAGTTCAGTACCGGCCAAACAACAGTATTTTGAGATAAAAATTTATCACATCTCTGATAAATCACAAGAGGGTAGGGTTGATGCCTATCTGAAAGATGTGTATCTTCCGGCTCTTCACCGCGCGGATATTCCCATTGTTGGAGTGTTTAAACCTGTGGAAACCGACACAGCTTCTGGAAAATTAATCTATGTGTTTATCCCGTTCAATACTATAGATCAGTTTATGCAATTGCCAGGACTGCTTGAGCAAGATAAGGTTTTTGCTGAGACAGGAAAATCTTTCGTTGATGCAGATTTTAACGAGCCTCCATATAAAAGGTATGAGAGTATTCTTTTAAAAGCTTTTTTGAATATGCCGCAGTTCATAGCGCCGAAGTTTACAACTTCTCCTTCAGAAAGAATTTATGAATTACGTAGTTATGAGAGTGCAACGGAAGCAAAAGCTGTTAAAAAAATTGAAATGTTTAACCTGGGAGGGGAGATAGACTTGTTTAAAAGCCTGAATTTCAATGCTGCTTTCTATGGGGAAGTTTTGGTAGGAAGTCATAAACCTAATCTCATGTATATGACAACTTTTGAGAACATGATATCTCATGATGCGCACTGGAAATCATTTACGACACATCCTACCTGGATAAAGCTAAAGCAAATGCCGGAATACATGAACACGGTATCCAGAAATAGCTCTTTTCTTCTTCACCCGACTGCCTATTCTGATTTTTAAAAAATAAATTTCTGTTTAATTCCTTAGTGGCTTTGAAACCTATCCCCCAACCCCTTCCCTTACGTTTAAGGGAAAGGGCGTAATCGATTATATATTAGTAAGTTCACCCCCTTCCCTTATTGTTTAAGGGAAGGGTTGGGGAAGGGTTAAGAAGAACACCTGAGTTATATTATCTTAATATTATCAAGCTGGGATATTGATTTTTGCTATTGAATCCTCAACTTCCTGAGTGGTCATTTCATGATCCGGAAGATTGTTTTCAAAATATTTCTCATAAGCAGAAATGTCGAAATGACCATGGCCACTAAGATTAAAGAGTATTGTCTTTGATACTCCCTCCAGGTCGGCCCTTCTTGCCTCATCAAGAGCGCCGGCAATAGCATACGTCGATTCGGGAGCAGGAAGAATACCTTCTGCCCTGGCAAACATTACTCCTGCTTCAAAACATTCCCTCTGCATCTTTGCTTTCACTTCAATCAGACCATCTTTAAGAAGCTGGCTTGGCAATACTCCGGCACCATGATATCTCAAACCCCCGGCATGAATTTTCTCTGGAATAAAATTATGTCCTAATGTATACATCGGAAGGAGTGGAGTCATTCCGGCACTATCTCCGAAGTCGTACATGAATTTCCCTTTGGAGAGCTTGGGACATGAAGATGGTTCAATTGTCATGAGACGGGTTTTCTTTCCGTTGACCAGGTTTTCGTGAAGGAAAGGGAATGCGATTCCCGAAAAGTTTGATCCTCCTCCAAAACACCCGAGAACCACGTCAGGATAATCTCCTGCCTTTTCCATCTGAAGTAGGGCTTCCTGCCCGATAATTGTCTGATGAAGAAGAACATGGTTAAGAACGCTGCCGAGTGAGTATTTGGTATATGCATCCTGTACAGCCACCTCCATAGCTTCGGAAATTGCTATACCAAGACTTCCCGGAGAGTCGGGGTCGAGTTCAAGAACTCTTCTTCCGGCCACAGTCATAGTGCTCGGAGAGGCCACTACCTTTGCATTATATGTATTCATCAAAAGCTTACGGCCGGGTTTCTGGTCAAAACTGACTTTTACCATAAAGACCAGAAGTTCGAGTCCGAAATGATGACAGGCGAAACTCATGGCGCTTCCCCATTGTCCGGCTCCCGTCTCAGTGGTAATTCGTTTTATTCCTTCCATTTTGTTATAATATGCCTGAGGAATTGCAGTATTGGCTTTATGAGAACCTGAATAATTACCGCCTTCATACTTGTAGTAGATTTTGCTTTTTGTACCAAGCGCTTTTTCAAGGTTAAATGCCCTGAACAGGGGTGAGGGACGAAAGATTGAATAGAGGTCGAGCACCTCATCAGGTATATCAATATACCTCTCGGCAGATACTTCCTGTTTTATAAGCTCCATGGGAAAAATTGGGGCAAGGCTCTCGGGACCAATAGGTTTCATAGTGGCCGGATTGAGAGGTGGCATAGGCTTATTTGGCATATCCGCAACGATATTATACCAATGCCTTGGCATTTCGCTTTCACTTAAGATAATTTTTCTGATCTTTTCCATAATTGGTAAATATTAGTGTTTATTTAAAATTTTAAAACAAAAAAGGCACGCTGTGAACAGCGTGCCTCTATAAATAAATATTTTTTTAATGCTATATAATGGCTTGTTTCACAGCTTAATTTATTGAGCTGCGCCACGACCACACGTATAACCTCTTTGCTTCCATAATGACAAAAATAATTAAAAATTTAAATTATCAATATAAAAACGCTATTTTTTAAATTATCATATGATTTTTACCATTTTATGATCAGAAAGATAACAATTCAAGCCATAGTTGTGTTATTCATGAACCATTGCTCCAAGATTTCTGAGATCATTAAAGAAACCTGGATAAGATTTTGCAACGCATTGAGAATCCCTTATATAAACTCTTCCTTTTGCTCCAAGTGAGGAGATGGCGACAGCCATGGCTATACGGTGGTCATCATGAGATTCAACTCTGGCAGCCTGGGGCCTGCCCCCTGTAACAAACATAATATCATCATTTATTTCAATGTTGATCTTCAGTTTACCAAACTCCTCCTTAAGTACTTTCGCTCTGTCACTCTCCTTATATATTAATCTTGATACACCTTTGATGATTGAAACTCCTTCACAATAAGAGGCAAGTGCAACCAGCGGCGGAAATAGATCGGGTGATTCGGTGGCATCAAACTCAAAAGCTTTTAATTCTGATTTTGATATCTCAATCTGATTTTCACTTATAGTCATTTTTGCACCAGCGTTCTCAAGAGCGTTAATTATCGACATATCACTTTGCTTACTGTCTCTGTTCAGTCCGGTAATGCATAGCTTTCCACAAATGGCACCGGCAACGAGAAGAAATGCCCCTCCGCTCCAGTCACCTTCAACTATATAATTATGAGGAATATACTTTTGATTTCCAGGAATACGGAAAAAACTATAATCTTCATTCTTCACAGTTATGCCAAATGATTTCAGAATCTGTATCGTCATGTCAATGTATGGTTTGCTCTTCAGGTTTTTAACCATTATTTCAGAGTCTTTGGATGCCAGAGGCAGAGCCATAAGCAGACCCGTCAATAACTGACTGCTAACCGATCCATCGATTTCGCAATGTCCTCCGACTATCGGTCCCTGAATTGTGAGAGGGAGAAATCCGTTTGAACTTATGCACTTCACTCCAAGTTGATTTAAAGCCTCTTCGATCATGAACATCGGCCTCTTTTTAAGAGAATTTGCCCCAACCATAGTAATCTCTACAGGATATAAAGCAGCAATAGGTGAGAACATACGGATAGCCAATCCCGACTCACCGCAATTCAGTTTTGGCTCCTTCAAAATTGCAGAACCATTTATTTTCAGTTCATTAACCTGAGGTTCAACCCTTGCACCAAGGCCGACTGCCATACTCATTGCTGCCAGTGAATCGTCGCAATAGGAAGGATTATGGATTATACTTTCACCATCAGCAAGTAAAGCAGCAGCAATTGCCCGTTGTGTCATACTTTTTGATGACGGTGCTTTGATATTACCTTTAACAGCGGACGGTTCTATATATCTTTCCATAAGTTCCAAGAAATTTTTATTTTTTGTCAGGTTGGCTGTTGACTCCATTATTCATAACCTTCATCTGATGGTTGATAGACTCCTGATGAATCGCTTTGAATATTGTATCGATCAGTTCAGAGCTAAGTCCCTTTGCCTGACCTTTTGCAATTACTTTATTAATAATTTCATCCCACCGGCTGGTTTGCAAGATAGTGATATTATTCTCCTTTTTATAACGACCGATAGTTTCAGCAACTTTCATTCTTTTTTCCATCAGATCCAGAAGATGATCATCGAAAACATCGATCTGTTGTCTTAGTTCACCAAGCACATCAAGTAACTTTGGATCAGAAGTACTTGCATTTCGGAGGATTAACCTGCTTAAAAGCTCTTTCAGATCGTTTGGGGTTATCTGTTGTGCGGCATCACTTAATGCTTTTGCCGGATTGATATGTGATTCGAGCATTAATCCGTCGAAGTTAAGGTCCATAGCCTTCTGGGAAATCTCGTGAAGAAATTGTCTTGCACCACCAATGTGACTGGGATCGCAAATTATTGGCAGGTCAGGGATTCGCCTGCGTAGTTCAATTGGCAATTGCCAGTTTGGTTGATTCCGGTATAAAGTCTTTTCATAAGATGAGAATCCACGATGTATTGCACCCAACCGGGTAATACCTGCTCTGGCAATTCGTTCAATTGCACCTATCCATAACTCGATATCGGGATTGATGGGATTTTTGACCAGGACCATAACATCCACTCCGCTTAATGCATCGGAAATCTCCTGTACAGTAAAAGGATTAACAGATGTACGGGCGCCGATCCATAACATATCGATGCCATATTTAAGAGCCTCATAGACATGTTTTTCATTCGCTACTTCGGTGCCGACAAGCAGACCTGTTTCCTCTTTCACTCTTCTCAGCCATTTCAGCCCTTCACTACCCACCCCTTCAAAAGAATTAGGACGTGTCCTGGGTTTCCATATACCTGCACGAAATACGCTAACTTCTTTTATCTGAGCTAATTGTTTTGCTGTTTCCATCACTTGTTCCTCTGTTTCAGCGCTGCAGGGACCTGAGATCAGAAAGGGCCTGCCCTTATATCCTCTCCAGTCTTTTATCAGGGAATTCTTCAGATTTATTTCCATTATATTATATATTAATTGTATCTATTTTAACCCCCAACCCCCCCTTTCAACCCATTCAACCTTTCAACTTTTCAACCCTTTTAATTCAGTATCTTCCTGATCTTGTTTGCTTCTTCCATAAGGGCTTTCAAACCATCGATGTTTTTATCAGAAATCATTTTTCTGAATGAATTCATTTTTTCGATATACGTATCCATTACTTCAAGAATAAATTGTGCATTCTCCAGAAAGATTGGAGCCCATGTCTCCCCATTACTTTTAGCAAGACGAACAGTACTTTCAAAACCACCACCAGCAAGGGTAAGTATGTTTTGTTCTTCCTGCTCTTTTTCCAGAACACTTAAGGCCAGTGAGAAGGAAGTAATATGAGAAATATGTGAGATATAAGCAACATGAACATCATGGTCACTTGAATTCATATATACTTTATGCATATTCAGCAAGTCGAGCATTTTTTCAACTGTATTAAGAGCATCCGGATCGCTGAGTTCCTTGTCACAAATAATTGCAGTCTTATAATCGAAGAGCTTACCTATAGCAGCAAGAGGACCTGAATATTCTGTGCCCGCCATAGGATGCACTGCAACATACCTGCCCCTTCCGGAATGATTTACTGAAGCTTTGGCTATGCTGGCTTTTGTGGAGCCCATATCGGTTACAATTTTTGATGTTCCGGCGATTCTGTCGAGTATCCCTGGTAACATCAAACAATTAGTATTAACAGGAGTGGAAAGTATTATCAAATCGCTTTTTTCAATAGCATTTTCCAGAGAATCATTTTCATCAACTAAACCGCAAAGCAGGGCAATGTTCTGATGAAGCACATTCGTGTCGACACCGATTATTTTGTTTGCAAACCCCCGTTTGCGAAGATCAACCATGAGTGATCCTCCGATGAGTCCTATTCCGATTACTGTAACTGTCATTTTTGTTTGTTGTTATTAAGTTATTAAGCGATTAAGCTATCTGGTAAATAATAAACGCGTAAGTCTGTTTTTGGCTTCATTAAGTTTGTCTTCTGTAGCACAGAGCGAAATACGTATATAGCGTTCTCCATTCTTTCCAAAAATGAATCCCGGTGTGATGAATACAAAAGTCTTCATTAATATTCCCTCAATATAAGATTCACAATCCTGAATATCTTCAGGTATGCGTCCCCATACAAACAAACCGACCTGGGATTTATTATATCTGCATTTAAGTAAATCCATAATTTCTTCAACTATTTTCCTTCGTCCCGCATAAACACTATTGACTGTATCGTACCATTTCCCTGGATTACTAAGTGCCGCAATTCCAGCCATCTGCATTGCAAGAAACATTCCTGAATCCATATTGCTTTTTACCTTCAAAACATTTTTTATATATTCACTATGTCCTGCGACCATACCAATCCGCCATCCCGCCATATTATGTGACTTGCTTAATGAATTCAGCTCAAGGGCAGTTTCTTTTGCTCCATCAACGGCGAGGAGGCTGTAATATTCCTTGTTTAATATAAAGCTGTATGGGTTATCGTTACAAAGGAGTATCCTGTGTTTTTGGGAGAAGGCGACCAGCTTTTCAAATAGTTTCATCGACCCTTTAACTCCGGTTGGCATATTCGGATAATTGACCCACATTAGTTTTACCTTGCTCAGATCACTTTGTTCAATGGATTCGAGGTCGGGAAGCCATCCATTCTTTTCAATAAGATCATATTTTCTTACAATACCACCAACAAGATTTGTAACAGAGGAATACGTGGGATATCCCGGATCGGGGACAAGAACTTCATCTCCGGGATTAATAAATGCCATACTGATGTGCATTATTCCCTCTTTGCTCCCCATCAGAAGAAGTATCTCATTGTCGGGATCCAGATTAACATGAAAATACTTTTTATACCAGTCAGAGAATGCCAACCTCAGACCAGGTATTCCGGAATAGCTCTGGTAGCCATGTACGGTTGGTTTTTTTGCATATTCAATCAGTGCTGAAATAGTATTTTCTGATGGTGGTTGATCGGGGCTGCCGATACCAAGATTAATGACATCAGAACCCTCTCTACGCATACTGTCTATCTGGGCGAGTTTCTGAGAGAAATAATATTCCTGCACATTTCCAGTGCGATCAGCCGGTTTAACTATCATATAGCATGTCTCCTTTAAAATAAACTCCAAGTATCTCGAGGTTACTGGTGTATTTATCCAGAACTCTTTTTATTATATCTGATTTTGTGTTTTTATTTAACTCCAGATCGAGGTAGAACATATATTCCCATTCTCCATTCAGCCGGGGAACCGACTGGATTTTTGACAGGTTTATTTCCAGTTCTGCCAGTTTTACCAATACTTTTGCCAGGGACCCTGGTTTATGTCCTGTTGAGAAACATATTGACACCTTATTGCCTCTGGTGTTACCTTTCTCCTCGCTTCCAACTACCAGGAACCGTGTATAGTTTTGTTTATATGTCTCAATTCCTGAGGCGAGTATTTCCAGACCGTAAATTTCTGCTGCACTTGATGGTGCGATTGCCGCCACCCCTTTGAGCCGTGTTTCGCTAATCTGTCTGGCACTTCCTGCAGTGTCGTCACTCTCAATAAGTGTCATACCGGGAAACTGATTAAGAAAAGTCATGCATTGTGCAAGTGCAATAGGATGAGAGCGGATTTCATGAATATCAGTGATTTTCTGATCAGGAAGAGCCATCAGGTTCTGTTTTATGCGAAGATTATGTTCACCCAGAATCTTCATTCCCGATTCCCTTATAAGAGTGTAATTATAAAGAATACTGCCTGATCTTGCATTTTCAATCGCCATAACGGCAAAGTCAGCCTCTCCTCCCTTAAGAATACTGAGTTCAAGATCGAATGTTGAACAAGGTACAATTTCAATATCATCATAATTAAAGTACTGCCTCGCGGCAACCTCATGAAAACATCCTGTTTCTCCCTGAATTGCTATCTTCATTTTCCGAAAAGTATTAAAAAAAGAAGGGTCCCTCTGTGGGACCCTTGCTTTCATATAATTAATATTATCTGTATACAAAAATCCCTTTATCTGTTTTTAAAATAAAAATAGAAGTAAAAAAAGGAGACAAAATATTTGTATACAATATTCATTTGGTCGCGTTACTGGCTTACAAAAGTAATTGAATTTTTAAAAAAACAAGCAAAAAGCAATAAAAAGTGTGAGATTGGTTAAAAATTATCAGATTAGACTAAATACGATCCCACAGAAAGGCTCTGAAAGAGCCGCAGATGAATAACCCCCGGTGAAACAGGTGCACTAAACTCACCCTCCCTTTTGATTCCCTGGTTTTAAGTGCAATTTTACTAAGAACCAATGTTTTAGCCCCCCTTTAGGGGGTTGGAGGGTCATGCCTTTTTTTCAAAACCTCTTCAATATTTTGCAGATTAACACCTTTTGCTTTCAGTAAAATAAGCAGATGATAAAGCAGGTCAGCTGTCTCATTCCTGAATAAATCAATATTATCATCCTTAGCTTCAATTATTAATTCTATAGCTTCTTCCCCGACTTTCTGTGCAACCTTATTAATACCCTTTTTATAAAGCTTGTTGGTGTACGATTCATCAATGTTATTTTCAATACGCTGGTCTATAACATGTTCCAACTCGTAAATAAATCCTTTTGCAGTTTCATCACCAAAACAGGCAGTACTTCCTGTATGGCAAACCGGGCCTGCAGGATTGACTTTGATAAGAATTGAATCATTATCGCAATCAGATAGGATCTCTTCTACGCATAGATAATTACCGGAGGTTTCTCCTTTGGTCCAGAGACGGTTCTTACTTCTGCTGAAAAAGGTTACCTTTTTTTCCCTTTTGGTTTTTTTGAAAGCCTCCTCATTCATATATCCAACCATCAATACCTGGAGCGTGTTAATATTCTGAATAACAACCGGTACAAGTCCGTTTCCTTTGGTAAAATCAATTTTCATACAGTAAGTTTTAATTAATTTGTTATTTTTTGTCTCCCAAGTTTTGCCCCCCTTCCCCCCTAAAGGGGACAGGGGGCAAAAAATACAGAGTTTCACAGAAAAACTTTAATTATTATCTTATTGCAATACCTTCATGTTTAAGATATTTTTTCAATTCCCGTATATCAAGCTCTCCGAAATGGAATATACTTGCTGCCAGAGCAGCACTGCAGCCCGTATTAAAAAAGACTTCCTTGAAGTGTTTCAGAGTACCTGCTCCTCCTGACGCAATGACAGGGATGTTGCCATTTCTGCTCACCTCCCCGGTAATGTCCAAAGAAAATCCTGTTTTTGTTCCGTCATTATTCATTGAGGTCAGCATGATCTCACCTGCTCCCAGTTCTTCTACTTTTCTTGCCCACCTGACCGTTTTTAATCCGGTGACAGTCCGGCCACCATCAACTACGACAATCCATTCGTCATTAATAAGTTTTGTGTCAATCGCAATTACCACGCACTGACTCCCAAATTGGCCGGCAATCTCAGAGATTAGTTCCGGCCTTCGTACTGCTGATGAATTTATGGTTATTTTATCTGCTCCGGCTTTAATAAGATTTGAAACATCGTTAACCGTATCTATTCCTCCTCCTACTGTAAATGGTATATTTATTTCAGCTGCAATTCTTTCAACCAGTCCGGCAAGCGCTTTCCTGTTTTCAATTGTAGCGGTTATATCCAGGAAAACAAGTTCATCAGCTCCCTGTTTCATGTAGACTTTTGCCAGTTCCACAGGATCTCCGGCATCGATTAGATTTAAAAAATTCACCCCTTTGACTGTTCGTCCGTCCTTTATATCGAGACATGGAATAATTCGTCTTTTTAACATAGTTTTCCCAACTCTTTTAAAGTTATTTTCCCCTCGTATACAGCTTTACCAATAATTGCTCCTTCGCAACCGGCTTCCCTGATATCTTCAATATCTTTAATTGATGAGATACCTCCACTTGCAATCAACTTGATTTTTACTGAGTTCAATATCTCTTTATACAGTGCTGTTGAAGGTCCTTGAAGCATCCCATCTTTCTGAATATCAGTACATATAGTATATTTCACACCTTTTGACCTATAATGAGAGATAAAACTGATTATTTCCTTATCAGAGTTTTCGAGCCAGCCACCGGTTGAGACTCTTCTGTTAATGCAATCTGCACCGAGTATTAATTTTTCCTGTCCTAATTTTGTTAGCCATTCAATGAATAAATGTGGGGCAGTAACAGCAATACTTCCGGCAGTAACCTGTCTCGCCCCGGCGTTAAATACTGTTATCAGGTCCTCATATTTTCTTAATCCGCCGCCAAAATCTATTTTTAATTTTGTCTTCCATGCAATTTTTTCAAGGACCTTAATATTTTCAAGCTTATTATTCTTTGCCCCTTCGAGATCAACAAGATGTATAAATCTTATTCCACTATCTTCGATTTTTAAAGCCACTTCAAGGGGATCTTCATTATAAATTTTCTTTGTATTGAAATCGCCCCTGGTAAGACGTACACACTTTCCTCCAATAATATCAATTGCAACAATTATTCTCATAGCTCCAGAAAATTTCTTAATATTTTTTCACCGGCCTCTGCCGATTTCTCAGGATGAAATTGAGTTGCATAAAAATTATCCTTTTGCATGGCTGCACTGAAAGGCAGGATATAGTCGCATGTTGCCAGGGTACATGCTGAAATTTCGGGATAATAGCTGTGGACATAATAGAGATCGTCTTCAATAGTGAGTCCCTTGAATAAATCTCCTTTCATTGTCAGAAAATTATTCCAACCCATATGTGGAATCTTGTCGACAGGTGGAAACAACCTTACACCGGCATCAAATATTCCCAAACATTTTGTATCACCTTCTTCCGAATGGCTGCACATCAATTGTAAGCCCAGACAAATTCCGAGTACAGGTTGTCTCAAAGAAGCGATAGTATTATCCAGTCCTCTCTCCTTCAGATAGATCATTGCTGAGCTGGCCTCTCCAACACCAGGGAAAATGACTTTATCGGCATTAATTAACTCAGACGGATCATCAGTAATAATGCTGTCGTAACCCAGACGGGTAAGTGAATTCTTCACAGATTTGATATTACCTGCATTATATTTTACAATTGCGATCATAGACTGCCTTTTGTAGTCGGTAAATTGAAGTTATCTGATTGTTTTACTGCCAGTTTTATGGCTTTTGCGAATGCCTTGAATATTGCTTCGATCTTGTGATGTTCATTCTGACCTTCAGCCTTTATATTCAAATTACATTTTGCATTGTCACTGAATGACTTAAAGAAATGGAAAAACAATTCAGTGGGCACTTCTCCGACCTTCTCACGTGAAAATATTACTTCCCATACCAACCAGGCCCTGCCACCAAAATCAAGTGCCACTTGTGCAAGACAATCATCCATCGGCAGAATAAAACTGTATCTTTCAATCCCTTTTTTCTCTCCCAGGGCTTTCAGAAATGCATCACCCATTGCTATAGCAACATCCTCAACAGTATGGTGT
>Ga0209226_10000127_pt1 | contig 50750 bp, 38 predicted proteins | sample BarGraNGADG00212_2_FD_184497 | JGI IMG/M metagenome (GOLD analysis project Ga0209226, IMG submission 184497) | Arctic peat soil microbial communities from Barrow, Alaska, USA - Barrow Graham LP Ref core NGADG0011-212 (SPAdes) (version 2) | ecosystem: Environmental > Terrestrial > Soil >...
GGCAGGATTTGTCGAAGTGGCACTCACCGGAGGGGTGAGTAAATGCGGTCTGAGAGGATGCTTGGTTATGAGTTTGCGGAGGATTCATCGTTATCACAGATGACCGGTCATGCTGGGCTTTTGCCCTACCTTGACCTGGCGCGTGTGCTTGGGCTGTTGAGTGAAGCTGAACAGACGGCTACACCAACACCTGTGACGCAGAAGGTGGAGGATCGGGGCGGCTCGCGCCCGATTGACATTAGTCCGCAAACACGCGTATCATCTCCTCGGCGCGACTGGCGATTAGGCCGAATTGACCGCCGGGGAGCGCCGAGTTTGGCACAATGCCGTTCGCCTGGGCAGACATCGGCCTGGGCACACTGCGTCCGGCTCGCGGGAGGCAAGGCCGACCTATGGTGGCTGCGGCAGCACCCGCGCATGCTGGAATTGAAGTTCCACGAGGGTCTCAACAGAGCGGAGAAGAACAACGCCATAGACGGCTTCCTATCCGACGACCTCACTCCACCCGAGGAGGCATGCCTGCTGTCCGATCTGGGCGGGCATTTCCCGAAGCTTTCGCGCGAGGAGAAGACCGCATGGATCGGCGAGCTGTCCGGCGTGTCGCTGGGGTCGGATGCGTATTTCCCATTCCGAGACAGCATCGACCGCGCGAGCCGAAGCGGCTGGAGTATATCGCCCAGCCCGGCGGGTCGAACCGCGATGACGCCGTAATCGCCGCCGCTGATGAGTATTGCATGGCAATGGTGATGAACGGGATTCGGCTGTTCCATCACTGACATCCCTATTCTGGATAAACGACCCTCTTGTCTCTGTGGTAGAATAGACTCACCAATTGACGGGGGAAACCAGGGGATGAAGCGTTTCGTACCACTGCTCCTACTTATCGCCCCGATCGCGCTCTGCTCTATTGTCCCTACCTGCGCGGCGAGGCAGATGACCAAGCTCATCGTTTGGGGCTTGCAGGCGAGCGAAGAAGCCGCGGGCCAGCGCGCGCAAGTGGCTGAGTTCGAGCGGCGCAACCCCGGCGTCAAGGTCAGCATGCTCTCGATGGGCGCGGGAAATATGAACCCTCAGAAGCTCATGACCGCCATCGTCGGCAAGACCCCGCCGGATGTCATCAACCAAGATAGGTTCACTATCGGCGACTGGGCCTCGCGCGACACGTTCGTCGATCTGAGTCCGCTTATCAAGCGCGACCGAACCAAGCCCGACGGCGTCCGCCCCGGCGACTACTACGAGCCTTGCTGGAAAGAGGCTTGCTACAAAGGCAAGGTCTACGCCATCCCGAACTCGACCGACGACAGGTTTCTGTTCTATAACAAGACCCTTTTTGCCGAAGCCGGCCTCGATCCAAATCGCCCGCCGCGCACGTGGAGCGAGCTCTTGGCCTACACGCTGAAGCTCACGAACAAGGACACCGACGGCTCGATCCGCCGAATCGGGTTCATACCGAACTGGGGCAATAGCTGGTTGTATCTCTACTCGTGGCAGACCGGCGGGGAGTTTATGAGCCCGGACGGCCGCAAGTGCACCATGAACAACCCGGAAAGCGTGCGCGCGCTTGAGTATATGGTCAGCATCTACGACTCCCTCGGCGGCGCGCAGAAGGTGGACCAGTTCCAGTCCGGGTTCCAGCCCGACGCGCTCGATCCGTTCCTGACGGGGCGCGTGGCGATGAAGATCGACTGCGACGGCGCCGCGAACAGCATCGCCCGGTTCAACCCGGACCTCAACTTCGGCGTCGCTCCCGCGCCGGTTCCCGATGAGCGAGCTGCTCAGACGGCGTGCAACGTAACTTACGACGCAAGCGGCGTGCCTGTTGGGATCACCAAGAGCCAGTGGGACAGGGTCAAGAACGGCTCCCTCGCCCGGATTTCCGAATCCGGGCGCTCCGGGGGGCCGGATTCAGAAATCCGGCCCAGTGCGGGGGTGATCCGGCCCAGTGGCATCGCCAAAGGCCGGTTCAACGGTCAGGAGCGCTATCTCACCTGGTCGGGCGGATTTAGCTGGGCCATTCCAGTGGGCGCGAAGCGCTCGGAGCTTGCGTGGAAGTTCATCAGGTGGATGAACAGCCCCGAGGCCGGCCTGGTCGCCGCCGCCGCCCAGCAGAAGTATAACCTCGGCAAAGGCCGCCCGTTCGTGCCGACCATGCACGCCAACCAGCGCTACAACGACGCCGTGTTCAACGCGTTCGCTCCCAAGGTTCCCAAGTTCCGCAACAGCCTGCGATTCGCGCTCTCAATGATGCCGTACTCGCGCTATAGGCCGGTGACCTTCGTGGGGCAGCCGCTGTGGGACGAGCATGCGCGGGCTTTTGATCAAGCGATTCACCACGCTCAGACCCACCTCACCCCTGATCAGGCAATGACCGCCGGTACGCGCATAGTGCAGCGCGAGCTGAGTCGGGCGTTCGAGCGCGAGCGGAATCCCGTGGTTCCCATGGCCGTGCTGTGGGCGGTGATATTGGCCGTCGTCCTCGCGCTTGTCGGGCTGTTGGTGGTGCTGGCGCGCAGGACGGGCAGGGTCGGGTCGCTGATGAGAAGCGAGGCAATCGCGGGATACACGTTCGCCTCGCCGTGGCTGATCGGGTTCCTGATCTTCACCATCGGGCCGATTGTGGCCTCGATCGTGTTCAGTTTCTGCGATTACGACGTGCTGCACGAGGCGCGATGGGTAGGCTTCGGCAACTACGGCCAGTTGCTCACCTACGACTGGGGCGTCTTCTCCAAGGCCCTATACAACGCTGCATTTCTGGCCGTGATCGGCCTGCCGATGGGCATAGTCGCGGGGCTGTCGATCGCGCTGCTGCTCAATGCGAACGTCAAGGGCATGAGCTGGTATCGCACGCTTTATTACCTGCCCTCGATAGTGCCGATAGTCGCGAGCGCCGTGCTCTGGCTGTGGGTGCTCAATCCGCAATTCGGGATCGTGAACGCGGGGTGGAAGGCGACGCTGACCGCCTGGTTCGGCGTGCAGCCGCCGGGGTGGATGAGCCAGCCCGCGGAGTTCTTCGGGGTGCTCAGTTGGCTGTGGACGCATACGCTGGGGTTATTGGGGGTGGGTATGCCGAGCATTCTCGCTCAACCGGCGAGCTATCTTGGGGCGAAGTCCGCTCTGATCACGATGGGCCTGTGGGGCGCGGGCGGCGGCATGATCATCTGGCTCGCGGGGCTTAAGGGCATTCCGACCTCATACTACGAGGCCGCCGAGATCGACGGCGCGAACGTGTGGCAGAAGTTCCGCGCCGTGACCATCCCCATGCTCAGCCCGTATATCTTCTTCAATCTGATAATGGGCACAATCGGGGTGCTGCAGACGTTCGACAACGTGTATGTCATGACCAGCGGCCAGGGCGGGCCGGTGGACGCAACCTTGATGCCCGTGCTGCTGCTGTTCAACAAGGCGTTTAGATATTTCAGCATGGGCTACGCCTCGGCGCTGGCGTGGATTCTGTTCACGATCATTCTCGCGTTCACGCTCTTCCAGCTCAAAATGGCCCCGAGGTGGGTGCATTACGAGGCGGAGAAGGGGAAGTAGTTGCGAGTTACGAATTGTCGCGGAAGGTTTGAGGTCACATTCTGTGACCTCAAACAGAGGGGTGAACTGGTCACAGACTGTGACCGGTTCAGGGGTCGGTGGGTTGATCGGGACGAAACCCACTCGTGAGAAACGCGCCGATCTGGCGCGTCACAAATGTCACACAACGTTTGAGGTCGCAAAATGCGACCTCAAATCAGGAGGAGTCGGATGGCCGAAAGTGCCGTAGTACCAATGGAGACGATTGCTCTGTCGATCATCGTGCTGCGTGGGCAGAAGGTGATCTTGGACGCCGACTTGGCGCGGCTTTACGGGGTGACGACAAAACGTCTGAATGAGCAGATTAGCCGTAACGCAGAGCGTTTCCCGGACGACTTCATGTTCCAACTCTCCGAGGATGAGGTCCTGCTTTTGAGGTCGCAAAATGCGACCTCAAAATCCGTGCGCGGTGGCCGTCGGTATCTGCCCCATGCCTTCACCGAGCACGGCGCGGTCATGGCGGCTAGCGTCCTGAGCACACCACGCGCCGTCGAAGTCAGCGTCTATGTCGTGCGCGCGTTCGTGAGGCTGCGGTCGATCTTCGCAGCGCATGAGGAGCTTGCCGACAGGCTCGATGAGCTTGAGGGACGCGTAGAGGGCCACGACAAGAGCATTACGCTGCTGATAGAGGCGATACGGCAGCTTGCCCTCCCGCCGAAGACTTCGGATCGCAAGATTGGATTTCGTGAGGATAGGTGAGTAGATGAGCTTCTTGACTTGGGTTGTCATCATCGCGCTTGCGTACCTGGCGACGGGAAATGCCCTGCTCGTTATCGTGGATGCTTTCCAGCGCCGAAAATGGCGTGAAGCAGGCCTGTTGGTGCTGGGATGCGCCCTTGCCGGGCTGCTGGTCAGTCTATACACCGCTGACTACGTTCACCGTGGAGTCCGGAACCCTTCAGGGATTCCACTGCTGACCAGAGTGGGCTTGTTCGTCGCCTTTTTCTGCATCTGGCAGTTTGCAGTCGGTCGATCGTCACTCAGGAAACTCACCTGGCAGGACCACAAGCGCCGCAAGGAGCTTTCGAGGCAGATCATGCTGCACCTCGCCCTGGTGACCGGCGCGATTGTGTTCTCGGTGCCGTTCTATTGGCTCGTGACCACCTCGCTGAAGCCCGACGTGCGCACGAACCAGTTCCCGCCCGATCTCATTCCCATGAAGCAATCCAGCGTCAAAATTGACGGTCAGGACCGGATGGTCTTCCTTACTAAGCTCGGCGGGCGTGAGGTCAGAGTCGCGAAGATGGGTGAGCTTGAGGGCGACCAGTGGGAAGTCATGCAGGTTGGCAAGACCGACAAGATCCTCACCGTCCCCAGTGCGAGCCTTAAGCCCGACCTCCACTCGATCCTACTCTGGAAGAACTACCCCGACGCGCTCGCGTTCCTGCCTCCCGAATATAACCACGGCCTGCGGCCGCTCTGGAACACGGTCTATGTCACGATTCTGGTGATCCTCGGCACGGTGCTGTCGAGTTCGCTGGTGGCGTTCTCGTTCGCGAGGCTCAAGTGGCCGGGACGGGACGTGTTGTTCGTGGTGCTGATCGCCACGATGATGATCCCGCCGGCGGTGACGATGCTGCCGGTGTTCCTGATCTTCCGCTCGCTGAACTGGATCGACACGCTCAAGCCGCTGTGGTTCCCGGCGCTGTTCGGCGGCGCGTTCAACGTGTTCCTGCTGCGGCAGTTCTTTATGACGATCCCGAACGACCTCGAAGACGCGGCCAAGATCGACGGGTGCTCCTACTTCACAATCTACTGGAAGATCATGCTGCCGCTCATCAAGCCCGCGCTGGCCGCGATCACGATCTTCGCGTTCATGGGAAGCTGGAACAACTTCATGGGCCCGCTGATCTACATCAGCTCCCCGGAGAACATGACCCTCGCCTACGCCCTGCAGCTATTCCAGGGTATGCACGGCGGCGAGCCCGCGATGATGATGGCGGCGGCGACGCTGGTGATGCTGCCCGTGCTCGGCGTGTTCTTCTTCACGCAGCGATACATGATCCAGGGCGTGACGCTGACGGGGATCAAGGGGTAACAAAGACAAGTAGATGCTCCACCGCTTCCATCTCCACCGACAGCCGCGCTTGACATGGGACAGACCGAAGCGGATAATCGTGCCATCAAGATACCGTGAGGAGTGGACAGGTATGCAGAGCTTCCCCTTTGTTGTCCTATTGGTTGCATTGTCCCTGTGCGTTCGAGCGGAGGCCGGAGTGCCGTCGCCGACCAAGGCGGAGTTCGCGCGGCGGGATCAATGGGTGGGCGAGCACATTGCCCATCGGGCTGAGAATACCCCGTTTTCCTTCGTGTACGATGGGGAGCATTCCGGCGCCGTGCTCGGCGCGTGGAAGTCCAGCCAAAGCGTTCGGAAACTCGACGGCAGCCGGACCCAGACCACTCAGACCTACGCCGACCCGAAGACCGGCCTGCAGGTGAAGTGTGTCTCCGTCACGTACTCGGATTTCCCGACAGTCGAGTGGACGCTCTTCTTCAAGAACACGGGCAAGGCCGATACGCCCATTCTCTCCGAGATACTCGCGATCGACACCAAGTTGGTTCGCGGGGCGAAAGGGGAATTCGTCCTCCATCGCATCAAGGGCGATTTCTGCAAAGCGGACAGCTATCAACCCCTTGAAGACACGCTCGGCCCCGGTTCCACCAAGACGATAGCGCCTGTGGGAGGTCGGCCAACGAATGGCGAGTTCCCTTGCTTCAACGTAGCCGAGCCGGGCGGCGGAACGATCATCGTGGTAAGCTGGGCGGGGCAGTGGTCGGCGCAGTTCGCACGTGACGGGCAACGGGGACTTCGGGTTGCCTCCGGCCAGGAATTGACTCACTTCAAGCTGCACCCCGGCGAGACCGCGCGCAGCCCGATGGTGGTCATGCAGTTCTATGCCGGTGACGTGACGCGCGCTCAGAACATCTGGCGGCGGTGGATGGTTGCGCACAACACCCCGAGGCCCGGCGGCAAGGCTCCGCAACTATTCCTCGGGACCACTGTCTGCGGGATGTTCCCTGGGCTGATGTCCAGCGAGAAGGACGCCGAGCAGTTCATCGACCGCTATCTCGCTGAAGGTTTCCATCCGGAGGCCCTGGACACCGACGCGGGCTGGTATCCGTGCGACCCCAAGATAGGATGGTCTCAGGTGGGCACGTGGGAGCCCGACCCCAAACGCTACCCCAACGGGCTGCGCGAGTTGAGCGACTACCTTCACAAGCACGACATCAAGCACTATGTCTGGTTCGAGCCGGAGCGGGTGTCTCCTGGCACGTGGATCGCCCAGAACCACCCGGAGTGGGTTCACGGCGGAAAAGACGGGGGCCTGCTCAAGCTCGACGACCCGGAGTGCCTGAAGTGGATTACCGACCGCGTCGATTCGCTGTTGACCAGCGAGCACATAGACATCTACCGGCAGGACTTCAACATCGACCCACTGCCGTACTGGCGCAAGGATGAGCCGCAAGACCGGCAGGGGATCACCGAGAACCACCACGTCACCGCTTACTTCGCGTACTGGGACGAACTGATGCGCCGCCATCCGGGTATGCTGATCGACACGTGCGCCAGCGGCGGCCGCCGCAATGACCTGGAGACCCTCAGAAGAGCCGTTCCGCTGCTTAGGAGCGACTACCAGTTCGAGCCGATCGGCAATCAGGGTCAAACCCACGGTCTTTCCTCCTGGCTCGTGTACTGGGGAGCGGGCAACTACCAGGATTCGGTCTACGTCCATCACAGCAGCCTGTCGCCGTTCTATGCTATGGCGGGGGACATTCGTAAGGACGTCGACTGGAGCATCATACGGAAGGTTGCCGCCGAGCACCACGAGATTCGCGAGCTGTTCCTGGGAGACTACTACCCGCTGACTCCGTGGACGCTGGACACGAAGGAATGGATTGGATTCCAGTTTGACAAGCCCGAGGCGGGACGGGGCTTCGTGCAGGTGTTCCGCAGGCAGGAGAACCCGCAAGACTCGATCCTCGTGAAGCTGCACGGCCTCGACCCAAAAAGCACATACCATCTTCGGGATCTGAACTCAGACTGGAAAGCCGACTATACCGGACACAAGCTGATGGAAGAAGGGCTGCTGCTCACGATTAAGAAGCGCCCGGGGGATGCTTTGATCGTCTATGGCAGGCGGGGGAAGTGAGGCCTGCTTCACTCCTTGACAACCGGCCATACTGAGGGTATAGTGCGTGTAGGGAATGGGGAGACCTGCTATGAACCACATGCGACTTACCCTTGCATTAGCTGTCGTGCTCGTGACGGTGTGTGCCGCGACCGCTCTAGGATCGCCGATTACGGCCAACTCGCTGCTGGACCCGCTGTCCTCGCTGGCAAACTCGGCGCAGCCGACTTGGGAGAGGTGTACAGCCGTCGGCGCGGCAAGCGAGGAGAACCCGGCCAATGCGCGTATCGCGGAGCATTACGGCAAACTGCCGCTCTCGTTTGTGGAGAACCGGGGGCAGTTGGATAGCGCCGTCAGATACGTTATTCGCGGGCCACAGGCTTCTGCTTTCTTCACCGATAACGGAGTCACTTTCGACCTGTCCGAGCCGCTTCCGAGGGATGCTCAGACGCGCCACAGGCTGTTTCGGGATTTCGGAGGAGCACATGCTTCGGGATGAGCAATCAGCGAGGTAGTGCGCTGGCTTGGGCGAGTGGATAACCAAAATCCCGAAACAACTGCATCTAGAGGAAAAGGAGAAATAGAGATGAGAAGAATACTCATTCTAGCTATCGCGTTGCTTGTCCTCGCTTCGAGTGCTAATGCATATGTCTGGACCGGCACACTTGCCTCAACAGCTCCGACAAATCCTCCGGGGTGGATCCAAGTAACCGTGAACGCCGACTTGACCGCTGGGCTTTGGGACTGGACGTATGACCTCACACCCACTGGTCTTGATGCGACGCACACTGCGTACGAGATATCGGCGTTCTCTCTGAACGTTGGCGCTGCCGCGCTGTCCGCAGGGGGAGGGGCGATCGTTGTCCTTCCCAGTTCCAACGCAGCACTCGGCTGGACGTCGTCGACGACAGGTAACAGCATTCAGTGGACAGTACCACCTGGCTCCGTACTCGCCGCCGCGTCTACGGGTAGGTTCGAGTTCACGAGCAAATGGGGACCGTCCGCGGATAACTGGGGCTATGCCTTGGACCACGGCACATACGCGGGTCTGGTGCCCACTCCTGGACCGACGGGAAGTCCGCCACCACCGCCGGGATGGAACCCGCCGGATGGAACAGTGCTGGATGTGCGTAATCCCTATGCAGGGTACACTGTGGCGAAGCGGGTCAAAGGCCAGTTGCACTGTCATTACTATAACGATGCCGAGAGGAATTACGGACCTATCTATGTTGGCATGCGCGGCATTGGCTCATGGACGCCGGAATGTCTGCTTACCGCTTATGCAGCGCTCGGCTATGACTTCGTATGCATTACCGAACACAACCATTGCACAACTCAGCCACTGGTTTTTCAATCTCGCTTTGTAAGCAACTGCGAAGAAGCCACAATGAGCTTTGCTCACGTCCTGGCGCTCGGCACAACTAAGACTGGATGTGCTACAAGGAAGGACGAACTAAGAAACTATCCATGGGATAGTTTCAACCAACTAGGCGAGGTCCTCGACGCCGCGCCAAATGATCTAAAGGAGGCCGTTAACACAATCCATAGCCCTGCCTATGGCAACGGGCTGGCAATAGTGGCTCATCCAAACGCGGGCTGCAAAGTTTCAGAGGAGGATATACGTAAGGCTCTTCCTGATGCCATGTCTATCTGGACAGCGGCAAGTTTCAGCTCCGCAACGGATAAGTGGGACAATCTGCTGAAGTCCGGTGTCTTTCTGCCGCATATTTCCGGCAACAAAATGCTCCTCTACGGGGCTTCGGAGGATGACTTTACCCCTACTATTCTACCGTGGGCGTTCGGACGGACTTGGGTGGTAGCCGAACTTGAGGAAACGACTGCAGATCAAGCGAACTTCATGAAGGCGCTCCGAAACGGGCGCTATTGGACGTATTACTCATGCCTTGCCAATATTGGTCCCGGTCCTGTACTTCAGCTTACCACCAGTCAGAATGCTGACGGCAAAGAGGTCATCAGCGTTACTTCTAGCGTTTCCACAAAGAGTATTCAGTTTATTGGACTGAAGAAAGACGAGGGAGTAAAGGTCTTGTCCAGCGGCTCCGGCACGTCCGCCGAATACGTATGCAACGGTTCTGAGCTGTATATCCGAGTGGAAGTCTGTGCCGGCAACGTGATTGCCTGCTCCCAACCCATTGCCCTTGCGTGGAATTACGCGTCAAACTTAGCTACAGCCAAAGCCCTCTCAACGGTGTCATCTCAGAGTGCATCGCCAGCGTCCACACCATCAGATATAGTGTTCGCCTGTGCTCTTCCCGAACAACTTCCCGATGTTATGCCTCCACAGGGTTATATCGGCAGGGCATACTTCGTCTCGGCCACAACCGGCGTCTACGCGCCGGATGCGACATTCACATTAAGCTATGAGGGGCAGGATGTAACACCCTACGGCACATCTAACCTTGCCATTTTCCGCTGGGACGCTGTAAATACGCAGTGGGCTAAGCTGACAAGCACGGTCGATAGCGGAGGCGCTCTTGTAACTGCGCCGCTTACGCAAGAGGGGCTGTACACGATAAGCGCGGAGATAACAGGAGACACAACCGCGCCGACGGTCACCATCTATCACCCAGCGGGTGGTGCGACGCTTACCGGACCGGACGTGGTCGGCGTGTGGGCTTACGACAACGTGGGCGTGCAACGCGTCAGTTTCTACCTGAACGACCAGTGCATCGGTACCGACTCCTCCGGTTGGGATGGCTATGCATGCGAGTATGACTTCGGCAAGAAGGCTGCGGGAGCGTACATGCTGATAGTCGAGGCTGAGGATGTCACCGGCAACAGAGGCAGCGCGCAGGTTACGGTGAATATAGCGTCTTCAGGTGTTGCGCCGGTCTTGACTATGCCGAATCCCGCAAACGGGGCGAATCTCACGGGTACGGTAACGGTCAGTGGTACATGTGCGGACAATACCCTTGTCACCGGAGTCTTCGTTATCGCGGACGGTATTCCGGTCGGGGAAGCAGCCATAACCGGCGGCAACTGGAGCTTCAACCTTAATACCGCAAAGCTTGCGGATGGGCCGCATTCGCTCTCTGCTATGGTGATGGATGAGGACCAGAATACTTATGAGCAAGGAATCTCCGTAAACATCTCCGGCGCTGTTCTGCCGAGCCTTTCTGCTGCGAAATCCCTTGATGACGGGCAGCAGGCGAGATTCGGCGGAAGGGTCGTTACCTTCGGAGATCCGGGAGATGACGGCGCATTCTATGTGGAGGAACTTGACAGGTTCTCAGGGATCAGGGTGCAGGGGCGAATGATCCCGGCTGAAGGGGATTTCGTAACAGCATCCGGCATTATGACAACAGTTGACGGTGAGCGCACGATCACCGGCGCGGATGTGCTCGTGCAGTCGTCTAGTAACCCGGTTCCCGGTCCGCTGGGTATGCAGGGTGCCTGGCTTGGAGGCGGGGCGCTCGGCTTGCAGCCCGGCATCACCGGCGCGTTCGGTCTGAACAACATCGGGCTTCTTGTCAGGACTTGTGGAAAGGCTATGGTGAGCGAGTCGGTCGATGTTCCCATCCGGTCTTGGGCATTCGCTTCCGATCCGGGGTGGGATCGGGGGGGGGAGTGGGCATTTGGATCACCTGCTGGAGGTGGGAGGGGCGAGCACGGCCATCCCGACCCAATTGGTGGTCATAACCAGCCTAACGTCTTTGGGGTCAACCTCGGCGGCGACTACTCCACTGTTCCGGGCGGCCCATGGTACCTGATCGCTGGCCCCGTCGATTGCTCGAACCAACCTAGTGTCTATGTCCGATTCTGGCGATGGCTGAACTCGGATTACCAGCCCTATGTTTATGCAACAATAGAGGCGTCCAATGACGGGAGTCACTGGGTGCAGATTTGGAGCAATGGGCATAACGAGATAGCCGACGCCGACTGGGTGCAGTGCGAATATGACATCAGCTCGGTGGCGTCCAATCAGCCCGCTGTCTACTTGCGTTGGGGTTATCGAATCTGCGATGGCGCATACCGATATTCGGGCTGGAATATCGATGGTGTCGCGGTCGTCAGACCTGCACAGGCAGGCAGCAAGGCATTTTGGATCGATGATGGGTCCAACGTGAGCACGAAAGTCATTACTCCGGCGGGCGTCACTCTTCCAGCGGCAGGTGATCGGGTGATCGTGACCGGAATCAGCAGTTGTGAGAGGGTCGGAGAGGAACTGCATCGGCTATTGCGGGTGCGGACCCAGGAGGACATCACAGTCTGCCAATAGCGCGGCATGACGATTCGCGATGATGGCCGGAGCGCGACCGCCGCAAACTACTACCCCGTGACCTCCGTCGGCAGCATTTCGGTCGAGTCGATCTCCACCCACTCGCCGCGCCGGCGGACGGTGCGGTCTCGCGCGGCGACGGCTTTCTCTTCGCCCTCGATCCAGCCCTTGATGGTATATGTCATAAACGCCGGCACCTCGTTGCGGTCGATCAGGCCCTGTTCCAGCTCCGCCAGAGACGACATGTGGGCGATCAAGGTGTCGGTGTAGACTTTCGCCTCCTCGATCAGCTCGCCGGCCTTGTCGAACTCCCCCGCCGCGCGCAGTTTCTCGATCTCGTCGTGCATTCTGTGGGCCTCGGTGAGCCGCTCGGCGGCGTCGTGAAGCCTCGCAACCTTGCCGACACGATGCGCGAACACGGGATCGGACTTCGCGGCGGCTATGGCCGGACCGATCCACTTGCGCTGCTGTTCGGCGAGCATCGCGCGGTCGCACGCGCGGGAATCGTCCTTGACCCTGTAGGGCAGGTCGATCTCATCCGCCCATTGCTCGTAGTAGGCAAGCAGCAACGGGCCGGCGTTCGGGCCGAAGTAGCGGATCGCGTAGTCGCGCAGCACCTCTCGCGGGGCAAGGCTCGCATCGTAGAAGCATCGCCCCGCGATATAGTTGTTGAGCGAGTGGTTCCACCAGTAGCCCTTGGGCCACATCAGCATGTAGATGCCATCGACGCCCTTGTCGATGATATAGCGCCGGTCTCCCTCGATGACCCTCTCATACGGCGCGGAGATCCACGGGGTCGCGAAGTTGTCGGTGTAATACATGCACAGCGTGAGCCCTCCGACCGCCGCTTTGCGCCATGTTTCGAGATTGTCTTTCCAGCCGTAGCGGTCGTCGTCGAAGCCCATGCCGTGGTGGCGGCCCCAGTGCGCCCAGACGATCCGTAATGTGTCGTGCGCCTTTGTGACCAGCGGCGGCTCGTGGACGGGGTTATACCCGCCCGAGGTCTCCACCCGCACGTGCGGCGCGCTGACCGCCAGCCGCTCGATAAGCTCGTTGAGCAGTTGGAAGATCAGATCGCCGGGGGTGGATTTCGCGCAGACCGGGCACTCGCACGCCTCCCCGCCATCGAAGCTCAGCGTGCAGAAGATGTCGATTGCCGGGCTTTGCAGCACGAACTGCTCGGCGTTGTCGATGAAGGTCTTGCGCGCTTCGGCGTTCGACCAGCAGAATTGCGCGCCGCCATAGACCTGCGGCATTCGCTTGCCCTCGCGCATGCCGAACCAGTCCGGGTGATCCTCGAAGTAGCGCTCCGTCGGCAGGAAGTGCGGGAAGCTGTGCGCGGGACCGTGGAACAGCATGCCGCGGTTCTTGATCTCGCCGATCACTCCCGCGGCCTCCAGCTCCTTATACTGATCGCCGACGTAGGTGCGATGGTCGCACTGCCAGCCCATGCCGTTGTAGCGCGCCTTCATGGCGATGTCGAGCTGCTTGATCATTACGCCGGGGTCGATGTCGAAGAAGAACGAAGTGGCGTTGTTGATCCGAATGGGGATCGGCGATGCGATGGCCATCGCGCCCGTCTCCATCTCGACGTTGTCAAGTCGCGGCACGATCTCGGGGTCCTTCTCGTCCTGCGTGGGGTAGAACCACCGGCACCCGATGCGCTCCAGCAGCTCGTAGACGCCGTAGACCACGCCTCGCTCGTTGTCGCCCCCGATGACGATGCGTTTGCCGCCATCGTCGATGGTAATCGCGAAGCCGTCGTATCCCTTCGCCGGTTCCGGCAGCATCGCGGCCTCGGAGATCGGCAGATCGGCTCTCAGTCCCACAACAATCGACGGCGACCCGTCTGATTCGCTCGCGAGCGGAAACTCGACGCCGGATATGCGCTTCAGATAACCGCGCAGTTGATCGGTCGCCCAGTTACATACTTTGCAGCCGCCGGACACATTGACGATCCGCCAGTCCGATCGGCCTTGCTTGGCAACAGTTATTGTGCTCATATCCCCCATCTTCCGCCTGATGCCTGCTCGATCCTCCGGCCACCAGCTACCGGCCCGGGGCCGGCATCCGCCGGCAAAGATCCGCGATGAACTGCGGGTCAGGCTGTCCGCCTTTGCTCTGGTAGAGGTGGATCTCCCTCCAAGCGGCGGTGTAGTCTCGCTTGGAGTAATAGGCCATTGCCAGGTTCGCGTGCGGGTCCGCGTAAGCCGGATCAAGCTTGGCTGCGGACTTGAGGTGCGAAATGGCCTCGTCGGTTTTGCCCTGCTTGGCCAGAATCACTGCCAGCAGATTGTGAGCATCAGGCAACGTCGGGTCAAGCCGCAGCGCTATCAGGCATTGGTCGATTGCCGCACCGAGTCTGCCCAGGTTGAAGTATCCGCACGCAAGGTTGTGATGCAACAGCCCGGTATTGCGTCCAAGGCGCAGAGCGGTCACAAGATGGTCGATCCCCTCCTTCGTCCTCCCCATCTTGACCAGCTCGGCGCCGAGAGAATCATGCGCTGGTGCGAAGTTGGGCTGAATCTCAATGGCCCTTGAGAAATCTCTGATCGCCGCCTCAGGTCTTCCCTGATCGTCGAGCGCCACGCCCCTCATCTGATAGGCATAGAAATTGTCCCTGGTGACCTTGATCGTGTGATCGAACACCGAGTACGAATCGCGCCAAACTCCGACCTGGAACCAGGTGCACACACCGAGGATCACAATCAGCGCGGACGCTGATGCGGGGAGCAGTCCGCGCAAGGTTATGCCGCGCCGTGAAATCAGGTCTGGGATACCCCAGGCGATGATAACAAACAAGCCGGTCAGGGTAATGTATGTATACCGATCGGCCATGGCCTGCGCCCCGACCTGCACGATCCCAATGACAGGCACGAGCGTTATCAGATACCACAACCAGCCCACAGCCAGATAGGGCCATCGGCGGCCGTAACGGAGAGCCAGAACGGTCACCCCTGCCAGCACGACAGCCGCGCCAACCGCCTCCCAGATCGGCAGGTTCACCATGGGATGCCCATAGAACACCGCCAGTCCCCTCGGCAATACCATTTTCATCATGTAGGCGATGTATGAGATCGCCGCATTCCCGAGCCTGAACCCGAACGTGAGATTACCGAGAGTGGTCACTGCGCCACCGGATCGCTGCGCGACGAACGTGACGACGCACGAAGCGGCGCTCATCACAAACAGCGGCGCTTTCTCGGCGACCAGCCGCCATCTCAGGCTTGCGCGATCCAAGGGCCAATAGTCGAGAAGAAGAAGCACGAGAGGCAGAGACACCAGCATCGGCTTGCACATCAGTCCCAAGCCGAACGCAACCATCACCGGCACGTAACGTGCTCTGCTCGGACGCTTTGCGTAAAGCAAGTAGGCATACATCGTGGTGAGCCAGAAGAACGTGGAAAGCACGTCCTTTCGCTCCGCCACCCACGCCACCGATTCGACGTGCAGCGGGTGAATCGCAAACAGCGCCGCCACGAAGCCGCTTTTCCAGACAGCGCCGGTCATCCGGCTCAGCACAAGAAACAGAATGAGCGTGTTGGCGATGTGGAATAGCAAATTGGTGAGGTGGTGGCCTCTGGGGTCAAGCCCATACATCCGGTAGTCCGCCATGTAGCTAAGCCACGTCAGCGGGTGCCAGTTTCCGAGGCGGAAGGTCGTGAATGCCCACGTCAGGCTGCCGAGACCGAGACCTTTGGTGATGAACGTATTCTTGGTGACATAGTCGTGGTCATCGTAGCACTCAATGAACTTGCAGCCGAAAACCTGCCAGTATGCGGCCAGGGTCACCACGATCAGCAGCAGACAGATCAAGCCCTTCAGCCTGCTGGAGCCTCGCGCCGGCGATTGCGGCGTTGGCGACTGGGGCTTCGCGTTCTTGATCTTGCGTCGAGTCTTTGCCACAGTATCGCATTCGCCTCCGGCCCTGCTATAATAGACTCCAGTGGACAGCCACTACAGCGAGTATACACTGTTCCGCGAGAGGTATCAACCGACTTGAGAACAAGCCGCAATGTCCGCCGCCTGCTTTGTTTTATACTGATATTCTCTCTCGCGCTGTGCGCCGGGTGCGCGCGAGACCGTTCATCGGGCGCCCGCGGCGCGAAGGTGGTCATATCCGTCTGGCACCCCTGGGGTGGATCGCAGAAGGAGAGGCTCGCGGACGTCATAAATGAGTTCAACCGCGCGCACAAAGACATCCAGGTGCGGGCGGTCTTCACCCCCAACGATCTCGACTCCAACCAGAAGTTCTTCACCTCGGTCGCGGCGGATATGCCCCCGGATGCGACGTTTGTGGACGGCCCCCAGGTCGCCGCCTGGGCGGAGCAAGGCGCGATTGCGCCTCTGGACAGCTTCATCAAAGCATCAGGCATCAAGCCCGAAGACTACTTCGCCCCCTGCTGGCAGCAGAACTCATATCGCGGCAAGGTCTGGGCGATGACCTATTGCGCCGACCCGAACTTCGCCTTCGCATGGAACAAGAAAGTCTTCCGCGAGTGCGGGCTCGACCCCGAAAAGCCCCCGACCACCATCGAGGAGATCGATCGCATGAACGATCGCATTACCAAGATCGACCACGGCAGGATCGTGCGCATTGGAATCATCCCGTGGCTTCAGTTCGGCAACGCAAACGCGATGTTTACCTGGGGGTGGGCGTATCGCGGCAGCTTCTATGATCCGAAGACGCAGAAGGTCACCGCGAACGATCCGAACGCCGTGAAGGCGCTGGAGTGGATGGTCAGCTACGCGAAGAAGTTCGACGTCACCCGCATCAATGGTTTCGCCGCCGGATTCGGCAGCCGCGACCAGAACCCGTTCTACACCGGCCAGATCGCGATGCAGTGCCTGCACATATCACAGCTCGATGACATCAAGCAGTATGCGCCAGATCTTGACTACGGCTTGACCTTCCTCCCTGCCCCCGCGGGCGGCGAGGTGCATTCCTCCTGGGTCGGCGGCTGGTGCCTGGCGATACCCAAGGGCTCGAAGCATCCGAAAGAGGCATGGGAGTTTCTGCGGTGGTGCTGCCGCGATCCGAAGGGCACGCAGGCGGTGGGCCGGCTCCAATCGCTGCTGCCGGGCTATCGCAAGTCGCCGTTCATAGACGAAGTGCGCACCAAGCCCGGGTATTCCCAGTTCCTGCGCATAATGGAGCAGTGCCGCCACCAGCGCCCCGTCATGCCCGCGCAGTCATTTTATATGGGATCGCTGGACCGGGCGGTGGACTATGCAGTCTATGGCCGCATGTCGTGCAGAGAGGCGCTGGACGAGTCTACGAAGGAGACCCAGGCCGAGCTAGACCTGAGGCTGGCAGGAAGATGACCACATTGACCGTAGGGGCGAAGCATTTGCAGATGGGCTGGACAATATCGCGTAAGTCTGTGTGCAAATGCTTCGCCCCTACAGAGGTTCACGTTGATGATTAGGAAAACCAAGTCCAGCGCGACCGAGCGGCGGAACCTGCGAAACGGCCTGCTCTTCTGTTCGCCGGTGATCATCGGGCTGGCCACGTTCACCCTGTACCCCGTGTGCGCATCGCTCTATTACAGCTTCTGCAACTATCCCATGCTCAAGCCGCCGGTGTGGGTGGGGCTTGCGAACTATCAGACGCTGTTCCATGACCCCGTGTTCTACAAGTCGCTGGGCAACACGGCCTACTTCGCCGCTCTGGCAACGCCACTCGGCATCATAACCGCGTTTTTCATGGCCCTGCTGCTGAACCAGAAGGTCAAGGGCATGGCGGTCTTCCGCACGATGTTCTTCGTGCCATCAATCGTGCCGATGGTGGCGGGGGTGGTACTCTGGCTGTGGCTACTGAAGTCTGACGGCGGACTCATCAACACCATCCTCGGCGCTCTGCACCTGCCGACGCCGGGATGGATGTCCGACCCCGCGTGGTCCAAGCCGGCGCTGATCCTGATGAGCCTGTGGGGAGTCGGCGGGTGGATGCTGATCTATCTGGCGGGACTGCAGGATGTGCCCGTCGATCTCTACGAAGCCGCCGAAATCGACGGCGCCAGTCCGCTGCAGCGCATGCTTCACATCACGATCCCGTTCTTGAGCCCGCACCTGTTCTTCACGCTGATCATGGGCTTCATCGGGGCCATGGGTTACTTCACCCAGGCGTTTGTCATGACCAGCGGCAAGGGTGGGCCGGTGGATTCGACCAGGTTCTTTTCGCTGTATCTGTTTCAGAACGCGTTCATGTATTGGAAGATGGGCTACGCATGCGCAATGGCGTGGATTCTGTTCATCCTGGTCCTGCTGTTCACGCTGTTCCTGTTCAAGACATCGGCAAGATTTGTACACTATGGTGGGGAGAAATAGCAGTATGGCGAAGACAAATAGGAACCTGACTAAGATCGCCACCTACGCCGCCCTGGTTATCCTTGGCACAATCTTCACGCTGCCGTTCTTCTGGCTGCTGTCGACGTCGTTTAAGCCGTCATCGCGCATCCAGCAGTGGCCGCCGGACATCCTGCCGATGCAGCCGGTACGGGTGAAGATCGACGGCCAGAACCGCGAGGTCTACCGCGCGAAGGATGGGACGGAAGTCGCGCTAATCGAACGGTTGAAGGGCGGCATGGCGAGGGTGAGTCCCCTAGAAGATGGGCGAGCCAAAGAGCGCATCGTCAGCGCGGATGATCTTGAGTCGAAGATCCGTCCCGGCCTGGAATGGTCCAACTACACCCGCGGCCTTGTGTTCATCCCGTTCTTTCAGGAGCTGCGCAACACTCTGATCATATCGCTTTCCTGCGTGCTAGGCACGATTCTGTCGTGTAGCCTCGTCGCATACGGCCTCTGCAAGATCGAATGGAAGGGACGCAACCTGCTCTTTTTGATCCTGCTCTCCACGATGATGCTTCCCGCGCAGGTGACGATGATCCCGGTGTTCACCATATTCGTGAGACTGCACTGGGTGGATACGTTCCTGCCGCTGATCGTGCCCAGCTTCCTCGGCAGCGCGTTCTTCATTTTTCTGCTGCGACAGTTCTTCATGGGGATACCTCGTGAGCTTTCCGAGGCGGCCAAACTCGACGGCTGCAGCGAGTTCGCGATCTATCGCCGTATCGTGATGCCGCTTTCCAAGCCCGCACTCGCAACCGTGAGCCTGTTTAACTTCCTGGCTGCGTGGAACGACTTCCTCAACCCGTTGATCTACCTGCTGGACGAGTCCAAATACACGCTTTCGCTCGGCCTTGCCATGTTCACGGGCCAATACGGCAACGAATACGGGATGCTGATGGCGGTCTCGGCGGTCTTCACCCTCCCGATCATCGTGCTCTTCTTCTTCACCCAGCGCACGTTCATTCAGGGCATGACCATGAGCGGGATCAAGGGCTGAAATGAAACTGAAACTCCTGTGCTGTAACATCCGAACGAACCTGCCGGCAGATGAGCAGGCGGGCAACGGCTGGAGCGCGCGCAGGGAGCTGTGCGCGGAAGTGATGGTGGCTCAGGGCGCGGATGTGATTTGTCTGCAGGAATGTGGGAATGCTCAGTTCGAGGACTTGCTGAGCCTGCTCCCGGAATATGACAGCTTCGGTCTGGCCAACCCCGGCGATCTGTTCAACCCATCCAACGCCATCTTGTTCCGCCGAGAGTACTATGAGCTGATCTCGGCTGGAGGATTCTGGCTGTCGGAGACGCCGCACGTGGCGGGGTCGAAATCATGGGATTCAGCACACCCACGGTTCGTCAACTGGGTCGATCTGAGGGAGCGCAGTTTCGGTCACGAGTTCCGCGTGTGGAACTTCCACCTCGACCACATCAGCCAGACCGCCCGCGAGAGACAGGCTCAACTCATCGTCGAGGCTGCCGCGGCATTTCCCGAAGAGCTTGCGCAACTGTTCACCGCGGACTTCAACGCCGATGCCGCCAATCCCGCGTTCGCGGTCGTGAAAGCCGGAGGATGGCTGGACACCTATGCCGCGGTACACGGGCCGGATGATCCGGGGTTCACTTTCCACGCTTTCCTGGGCCCCAAGTTCCCGATATCCCGGCCCCCGGAGAAGGTGACAGGCAAGATTGATTTCATCTTCACCCGTGGCCCGGTCAAGACTCTCGCCGCCGAGATCGTCCGTGACGACCACAACGGGCGCTATCCAAGCGATCATTATTTCGTGTCGGCAGAGGTGGCGTTGTAGCGCGGGTTGACAACGCACACCACCCCTCTCATAATGTAACCATCCCAATCACCGCCCCAAGAGGGTGTCTAAGGCAGGTATACGGATGAGGTCTCCAGCGAGGCTGTTTATAGCATTGATGTGTCTGTTTGTCGCGTGCGGATGTGGCGAGAGGTCATCGCGCAATGCATCCGGCGGTAAGATCAAGATTGGTTTTCTTGTCAAGCAGCCGGAGGAAGTCTGGTTCCGCAACGAATGGAAATTCGCCGGACTATGCGCCGACAAGTACGGGTTCGAGCTGAAGACGATCGGTACCCCCGATGGCGAGAAGGTGCTCAGCGCCATAGACAACTTGGCCGCACAGGGCGCGCAGGGCTTCGTGATTTGCACCCCGAACGTGAAACTCGGCCCCAGCATAGTCGCCAAGGCCAAGGCCAACAATATGAAGGTTTTCAGCGTCGACGACGAGTTCATAGGTTCCGATGGCAAGCCGATGGCCGACGTACCATACATGGGGATCTCCGGCAGAGCTATCGGAAAAATGGTCGGCAAGGGCCTGTATGACGAGTTCAAGAAGCGGGGCTGGGACATCAAGGACACCGCCGCCGTCGGTATCACGTATGATGAGCTGGACACCGCCCGTGACCGGACGGAGGGCGCTATTGAGGCACTCGTCGCCGCTGGCTTCCCCAAGGACAAGATTTACACAAGCGCCGAGCGTACCACCGATGTGCCGGGAGCTAACGACGCAGGCAACATCGTCCTGACCCAGCATCCGAAGGTCAAGAGGTGGCTCGTGTTCTCGATGAACGATGAGGGAGTGCTCGGAGTGATACGAGCGATGGAGCAGGTGAACATCCCGGTGGAGAACGTGGTCGGGATTGGCATCGGTGGAAGCAGTTGCCTTGTCGAGTTCCAGAAGAAGAAACTGACGGGGTTCTACGCCACCGCGTTGATCAGTCCCAAGCAGCATGGCTACGAGACCACGGAGCAACTATACAAGTGGATCAAGGACGGGACCAAGCCGCCGATGCACACGCTGACTAGCGCCGTGCTGATCAACAGGCAGACATACACCAAGGTCATGAAGGAGCAAGGGCTGCTCTGATGGAGGAGAAACGGCCCAGGGGCCTACGCGCTTTGGCGAATATGTGCGGCAACGCAGGCATGCTGGTGGTGTTCGTCGTGCTCTTTGTCGGTGTCTCGATATTCGTCCCCTCGTTCCTCACGCCGTTTAACATGAAAGCCCTCGCGGTGTCGGTCGCCACGGTGGGCATGGTTTCGTGTACGATGCTCTTCTGTCTGGCATCAGGGCACTTCGATCTGTCGGTGGAGACCATTCTCTCGATGTCCGGCGTGCTGGCGGCCGTGGTAGTTGCGTTCACTGGAAACGCACTGCTTGGCGTGTTCGCGGGGATAGCCGCCGGCGGGGTCGTGGGCGCGGTCAACGGCATTGTGATAGCGAAGTTCAAGATCAACGCTCTCATCACCACACTCGCCACCATGCAGATCGTAAAGGGCCTGGGCTATCTCATCTGCAAGGGAGAAGCAGTGTCCGTGGGAAACGAGAGCTTTTTCCTGCTGGGGACATCCGCTATCTTCGGCATTCCCACTCCGGTTTGGATCACGGCGTTGTGCTTCATATTCTTTGGCATTCTGCTCAACAAGACAGTTTTCGGACGCCACACACTGGCGATTGGCGGCAACAAAGAAGCTGTCCGGCTTGCCGGCATCGACGTGTTCAAGACCCAGTTCGGGATATTCCTGATGCAGGGGTTTGTTGCGGGATTTGCCGGGGTGATTGTCGCGTCGAAGATGACCAGCGGTCAGCCGAAACCGCCGGAGGGGTTTGCTCTGGACGTTATCTCGGCGTGCGTGCTCGGCGGCGTATCGCTATCGGGCGGGGTCGGAACGATGACGGGCGCGATTGTGGGCGTGCTGATCATGGGAACCGTCGCGAACGCCATGAACCTGCTCAACATAGACACGTTCTACCAGTATGTGGTGCGCGGGTCGATCCTGCTCGCGGCCGTTCTGTTCGACAAATATGGACAATCGAGAAAGGGGAAGAGAATTGCACAGACTAGCTAGAATAGGCGCGGGGCTGTTGATTTCGGTCCTGCTGATCGCCACTGTGGCAGTGGCCGCCGACACGACCAGGGATGTCCCGCTTACAGCGCTTGATCTGAGCAAGGTGGTGCAGGGATGGGGTGCGCCACAGGTGGATAAGTCCGTGACAGGCGCGCCGATGTCAATCGGAGGCCGCAAGTTCGAGCGCGGCCTTGGGACTCACGCCGTCAATTCGATCTGGATCGACCTCAAAGGCGGGGCGGAGCGTTTCGTGGCATGGGTCGGCGTGGACGACGACAACGTGCCAGGGTGCATGGGCAGCGTGATATTCAAGGTGCTCGGCGACGGCAAGACGTTGTATCAAAGCCCCGTAATGAAGGGTGGCGATGCCGCCCGGCAAATCGACGTATCGCTCCATGGAATCAAGGTCCTGCTGCTGAAGGTAACGGACGCCGAAGACGGCATAGGTTGCGACCACGCGGACTGGGCGGATGCCACCATCATCTCAGCGAAAGGCGAGCCGGGGACAATGGCTCCGATAGCCGAGAAAGCCGTCATCCTGACCCCGAAACCATCGCCCAAGCCGCGCATAAACGGCGCCAGGGTATTCGGTGTCCGGCCGGGCCACCCGGTTCTGTTCACCATACCCGCGACCGGCGACCGCCCGATGACCTTCGCTGCGAGCAACCTGCCTGCCGGGCTCAAACTGGACTCCAAGACCGGGCGCATATCGGGATCGTTAACGAATCGGGGCACGTACGTTGTGGCGCTGTCCGCCAAAAACGCTCGCGGCGTCGCGAGCAGTAAGCTCAGGATCGTTGTGGGTGATGAAATAGCGCTCACCCCGCCGATGGGCTGGAACGATTGGTATACGTTCACCGGCAGCATCAGCGAAAAGGACGTTCGCGCCGCGGCAGACGCAATGGTCTCTACCGGGATGATAAACCACGGCTACTCCTACGTCAACATCGACGACTGCTGGATGGTGAGACCCGGTTCCACGGACCCGGTGGTCGGGGGACCCACGCGAGATGCCGACGGCAACCTATTGCCGAACAAGCGATTCGGAGACATGAAAGCGCTCACCGACTACATACACTCAAAAGGTCTGAAATCCGGAATCTACATATCGCCGGGGCCGACTACATGCTCGGGCTATGAGGGCAGTTGGGGCCATGAAGAGCAGGACGCGAAGCGTTTCGCGGATTGGGGCATCGACTTCCTGAAGTATGACTTCTGTTCCTACTCGCGTGTATGGAAAGGCAATACCCTCGACGAGCAGAAGCGTCCGTATAAGCTCATGGGCGATCTGCTCAAGAAGCAGGATCGGGACATCGTCTTCAACCTCTGCCAGTATGGCATGGCCAACGTTTGGGAATGGGGCGGCGAGGTCGGCGGCAACTGCTGGCGCACCGCTGGGGACATCGGCGCAAACCCCGCCGCGTACACCGTGGGCTTCAAGCAGAACGGTATCGAGAAATGGGCCGGGCCGGGCCGTTGGAACGATCCCGACTACATAAACATCGGCAATCTCGGTATGCCCACGATCCTGACACCAAATGAGCAGTATACCTACGTCACCCTTTGGAACCTGCTTGCGGCTCCGCTGATCTTCAGTGGAAACATGACCAAGTTGGACGATTTCACGCTGAGCCTGCTCACGAATGACGAGGTGATCGAGGTCGACCAGGACCCTCTCGGCAAGCAGGCTCGCCAGGTCGCGAAGCGCGACGATGCCGAAGTGTGGGCGAAGGACATGGAGGACGGTTCCAAGGCCGTGGGACTCTTCAACCGCAGCGAGTTCCCATTGGAAGTCGTGGTGAAATGGTCGGACCTCGGTGTCACGGGAAAGCAAAGAGTAAGAGACCTCTGGAGACAGCGCGACATCGGGCTGATCTCGAACGCATACAAAATGCGAATACCCGGCCACGGCGCGGCGATGCTTCGGCTGTGGCAGTCTCGGAAGGGATGAAAGATCGGCCATGTTCGTTAGGGTAGGTATCTGTATGTCGGTTGGGCTTTTACTGATTGGGAGCGCGGCGCTCGCTGCCGCCGCCAAGAATGTGCTCGATATTCCGCTCGCATCGCTCGAAATAAGCCGGATCCGGCAGAACTCCCGCGCACCGCAAGCGGTCAACTCCGGCGACGACACCCCACTTTCGATCGGGGGCCGCAAGTTTGACAGCGGGGTATCAACCCACGCCGAAAGCTCGTTCTGGATCGATCTCAAGGGACAGACGGAGCGCTTCGTGGCTTGGGTTGGCGTGGATGACGAGGCCGGACAGGGCAAGGGAACCGTCATCTTCAAGGTGATCGGCGACGGCAAGACCCTGCTGTTTGAGAGCCCCGTTATGAGGGGAGGGGATGCCCCTCTGCCGGTGAATGTGTCCGTCCGGGGGGTCAAGTTGCTGGAACTGGTGGTTGGTGACGCCGGGGACGGGATACTCATGGACTACGGGGACTGGGCCGACGCTCGCTTCATCGACGCTAAGCAGCAGCCGGTCGCAATCGATCCGCCTGCCGAGGAAGCCGTCATTCTGACTCCCAAGCCATCGCCCAAACCGCGAATCAACGGGGCGAAGGTCTTCGGCGTCCGCCCGGGACACCCGTTTCTGTTCAGGATAGCCGCGACAGGCGACCGCCCCATGACGTTCGAGGCGGGCGGACTGCCCGACGGGCTCGTCTTGGATTCAGCAACCGGACATATTTCGGGTTCGGTGGCCAAGCGTGGCACGTATGTCGCGACCCTTACAGCGCGTAACGCGCTCGGCACAGCCACCAGGGAACTCAGAATCGTGGTAGGCGATGAGATCGCGCTCACCCCGCCGATGGGCTGGAATGACTGGTACACTTTCACCAACTCAGTGACTGCGAAAGACATTCGCGCCGCCGCCGACGTGATGGTTTCGACCGGGCTTGCGGACCACGGCTACTCCTACGTGAACATCGATGACTGCTGGATGGTCAAGGTGAACTCCGATGATCCCGAGATCGGCGGGCCCACGCGAGACGCCGAGGGCAGAATTCTGCCAAACAAGCGGTTCGGGGACATGAAGGCGCTCACCGACTATATCCACTCCAAGGGCCTGAAAGCGGGCATTTACACTTCTCCGGGTCCGCGGACCTGCGCGGGATACGAGGGGGCTTACGGCCACGAGGCACTGGACGCGAAGCAGTTCGCCGAGTGGGGTTTCGACTTCCTCAAATACGACCGCTGTTCCTATAAGCAGTTGATGAAGGACAGCTCATCACTGGAGGAAAACAAGCACCCCTACACACTCATGGGCTACCTGCTCAAGAAACAGGACCGGGACATCGTCTACAACCTCTGCCAATACGGAAACGCGAACGTTTGGGAGTGGGGTGCGGAGGTTGGCGGCAACTGCTGGCGGATCGCCGGGGACATCGGGGCGAACCCTGCCAGGTACACCGTGGGATTCACGCTGAACGGGCGGGAGAAATGGGTCGGACCCGGCCGCTGGAACGACCCCGATTACATCAACATCGGCGTCCTAAGGACTCCCACTCTCCTGACCCCCAACGAGCAGTATACCTATGTCACCCTGTGGAACCTGCTGGCGGCCCCGCTGATCTTCAGCGGAGACATGACCAAGCTGGACGATTTCACCCTGAGCCTGCTTTCCAACGATGAGGTAATCGAGGTCAACCAGGACCCCCTCGGCAAGCAGGCATATCGCGTGGCACAGCGCGGCGATGCCGAAGTATGGGCCAAGGACATGGAGGACGGCTCCAAGGCCGTGGGGCTGTTCAACCGCGGCGAGGTGCCGATGCGCGTCACGGTCAAGTGGTCCGATCTGGGCGTTACGGGCGCGCAGCGAGTGAGGGACCTATGGAGGCAACGCGACATGGGTGTGCTCTCCGGCTCGTACGGAACAGTCGTGCCGCGCCACGGTGCGGCAATGCTGCGGCTTTGGCGAGTGGAATGAAACACCGAGTCTCGGTCTTGCTGATTGCCATGCTGACCTGTGCCGCGCTCATCCCGTCAACTGCGGGTGGCAGCGCGGGCGGGCTCTGGCTGCTTGGCCGCAAGGACTCCCGCAACACAGCGCGGGCCGACCTGCCCGGCAACATGAAGCGCGCCCCGCGAGAGGTCTGGTCCTACGGCTTCGCGCCTGATACCTACTCCTACTTGAGGCCGGTCAGCGTAGGCGGCAAACCCGCCTACTTCGCGCAGGTCCGCAGTGGGCTGCGGCTCGTGCGACCCGACGGCACCAAAATCTGGCAGCGCCCGACGATGGGTGTCGGCACGGTCGTGGACGTTATCGACAGAGCCGATGGAAAGCCTGTCGCGCTGGTCACGATAGGTACGGATCGCCTGTGCCTTGTGGATGTGACTACCGGCAGGACGCTGTGGACATGGACGCTGCCCACCGGATGCTATCTCGGCGGATACCAGGTGGTCAACGAGCAGGGCAGAACGCTGCTGGTCGTCTTCCCGCAGAACTCCATGCTGGGTTTGTGCTTCGACATCAGCGCAGCGCCCAAGCTGCTGTGGGAACAGAGCTACACCGGCAGATACTGGGCAAACTTCGGGCCGTTTTTCGTGCTCGCGGATATGGACAACGACGGCGCGCGCGAAATCGTGCTTATCGGCAAGCCGGGCTACGCGGGCGTGATCGACATCCACACAGGCGCGGTGAAATTCGATCTGAAATACGACATTCCTGGCGAGGAGAACGCCGGCAGGCCATACGGGTTGATCTCCGCCGTTGACGTTGACGGCGACGGCTACCGGGACATCGTCGTCGTGTCGTGCCAGGTCGAGGAGTATATCTCCGTGCTCCACAACAACGCAGGCAAGAGTCTGAGTGTGGCATGGTCGCGGTTCGTCGGGCTCGACTACCCCGCGGAGAACATCAAAATGCGGCCCAACACCACCTCCGTCGCGGACGTGAACGGCGACGGCAAGGCCGAACTCGTGTTGGGGCTTTTCAACGAGACCGGCGATGGCCGTTGGCATACGCTCGTGTTCGATACGATGAAAGGATATAGCGCGCGCCTCGCCGATCTGCCGGATCGCTACTTCTGGGCGTGCTGTGACCTCGATGGAGACGGTCGTCCGGAGATCGTGACCAGCACGGAGAAAACCGGGGCGGTAAGCGCGCCCACCGGGTTGCAGGCTGTGGATGGCCGGACCATGAAAGACATCGCCGTGGTTGACGGAATCACGCTCGCAATGGTCGACACGAAGCCTCCGCTCGATACCATCTACCGCGCAAAGGTGACCACGATCCCCTATCTTACGGACATGAACGGCTCGAAGGGGCTTCTTGTGGGCAGGAATGGGCGAGAGTATGTATGGCGGATAGCCAACGGTAAGTCCGTGCTTGATCCGATTAGGATAAGCCCCATATCCCGTGTCGTAATGTCCTCGGAAGGTAGCGGCAAGGTCGGACGCCTCGATCTCGCCATAGGCCGCACTTCCGACCCCACCCCGACCCTCCCCGCAGCGGGGAGGGGGAAGGATAAGACCGTGCCCCCGTCGGCCTCGCTCCCATCGGCATCGGGACCGCTGGTCGCGCAGGCCGACGGTAACCGCGAGCTGATCCTATCGCTCTCCGACGACACGATCATCGGCGGGACGCCCGACCTGCGCCATCCCGGCAGATTCGCTCGGTCGTGGAAGACGCCGGGAGTCTTGCCGTCAGTCTGGATCGGTCCCAAAGGCGAGCGCCTCGTCTGCACGGTTGGCCCAGGCCCGGACGAAGTCGCCGTCTACCGGCCCACCGCGGGCAAGACCATAGGCAAGCCGATCTACAGCTTTCGGACCCCCGTGCCCGTCAGCCGCGTCTCGGTCTCGCGCAGCACGGAAGGGCTTTTGCCGTTCGGGGAGAACGAGATGAAGCTCTTCGTGGGGCTTCGCCCCGGAGTGCACGCAATCGCCGGCGCGGCCTACGACCCCACGGGAAATCAGCTCTGGTACGACAAGGAGAACGGCCCGTATCCGCGCATAGCCGCGGCGGCGGACCTGAACGGTGACGGCGATGACGAGCTGATCGTTGACAATCACGGCAGGCACTCGATCTATGATTCGCGAGGAAACGCCCGCCTGATCGCCGTCGGCTGGGACAACATTGTTCCCGGCCGCGGCGATGGCGCGAAATACGCGGTCCCGATCGTTGGCCCGTTCGGGCCGGGCGGCGCGCCGCGCATTATCATGTCCGGTGGGCTCGATGCGCTCGAAACGCTGGACGCCTCCGGGAATCGCCTCGGCAAGCGCGACTTTGCCGGCACTTATGAGTTCCAGTGGTGCGGAGCCGCCGTCGCGAAGATTCGTGGAACCGGCGACTGGGACGTCGGCACGGCCAACAGTGATGGGGTCTTCTACTGCTCCGACGCCAACACCTGCCGGACCCGCTGGACGCTTTTCCTCGGCGCGAAGGCCACAACCGCAATCAACATTTCGAGCGGAGACGTCGATGGCGACGGACGAGACAATTTCCTCGTAGGGCTCCCGAACGGCGATCTGCTCGCGCTCGATGAAAAGAACGGCAAAGGCTTTGTGTTGTGGAAGGTGACTTTCGACGCGGGCGTTAAGGAAGCTCTGATGGCGGACGTTGACGCCGACGGCAAGGCCGAGCTGATCGTCGATCTGGACGACGGGCGCGTCAAAGTGCTGAAGGGGCAGAAATGATCTGGAAGGGCGGCAAGCGGTGGGTGTACTCGATCACCTACGATGAGGGATGCGAGATGCTCCTTGAGCACGCACTGCCCGTTCACCGCGAACACGGCATTCCCGGCCACGTGGCGCTTGTCGCAAGCCAGATCGGGGTTCCGCGCAACTGCCCCGGAAGCAGCTATGATGGCATGATGATCCTGTCCAAAGAGCAGATTCACGCGCTTTGCGAGGAGGGCTGGGGGGTGTCATGCCACAGCATGACCCACGTCGGAATCACGCCCGAGAATGCGCGCTATGAGGTCGTCGAGAGCCGCAAGGTGCTCGAAGACGCCCTCGATATTCCAATCACCATGTTCTGCGTGCCGGGCTCAAACGATTCCTATCCCGCGTCGCTCGCGGTCGCCGCGCAAGCCGGCTACACGTCGATTATGACGATCTACGACGACGTCAACACCATCGAAACCGACTTATTCCGCCTGAACCGTTGTCCTCTGCACACCCAGTATCCGGGGCCATTCTTCTCCGCTTATGATCCATATAAGCGTATTCACCAGGCCATCGACCGCCGGGGCTGGGTCATCGACTACTGCCACTGTCCGACACCCGGAAAGCCGATCCACCCGCACAAGGACTGCACGGTCGAACAGCTCGAGAAGCGGTTCGAGACGGTGAGGCGAGTTGGAGGAGACGACGTGTGGCTTGCCGAGCCCAACGAGGTCGTGGACTATATACTCCAGCACAGAGGAGAGCAGACGTGAAGCCACTTGAAAGAGCGAAATACGGCGCTGCCGCGCACGCCGGGGAGTCCGGCGCGCTGCCGAACCCTTTCCCGCGCACAATCGGCCCCAATGCCGCCAAGTATCTGATGGAGATAGTCGAAAGCGGGCTTACCTGCGACATGATGGGCCGTTTCGAGCGGGCGTTCGCAAACGAACTCGGCGTCGAGCACTGCGTCGCCACGCCGGGCTGCACCCCCGCGCTTGCGATGCTCGCCTCGGCGTTCGCTTTTCCGCCGGGAAGCGAGATCATCGTCAGCTCAATCAGCGACTACGGCACGATACAGGGCCTGGTGCGTGAGAACTACATCCCGGTCTTCGCCGACACCCAGCCCGGCACGATCAATATCAGCGCCGAGACTATAGAGCCCTGCATCACGGACCGCACCCGCGCCATACTCGTTGTGCATTTCACCGGCCTGATACCCGACATGGATGCCATCAACGCGCTGGCCGCCAAGCACGGCCTCGTTGTCTACGAAGACGCGTGTCAGGCCGTTTTCAGCGAGTATAAGGGCCGCTGCGCCGGAACGTTCGGCAAAGCTGCGGGGTTCTCGTTCGATGGCGAGAAGACGATGGGCTCCGATGTCGGCGGATGCGTGGTCACCAACGACGGCGAGCTTGCCGAGCAACTCCGTTTGGTCGGCCAGAGCCGGGGCGGGGTGGCGGAACCGGTCTTCGGGCGCAGGCACGTAGTGCCGGGTTACGCGTATCGCATGCCGCAGTGCACGGCGGCGATCTGCCTCGCGCAGCTCGAGATCATACGCGAGCAGGTTGCGCACCGGGACAAGATGGTCCGGCTGCTCACCAGCCTCATCGCGGAGATTCCAGGGGTCACTCCGCTGCCGATCCCGGAGCATCAGGACGTATACTCGTGCTGGATGTTCTGCATAAGCATCGATCCCGAGGCGTTCACGTGCGGGGCCGATGAGTTCGCCCGGCAGCTTTCCGACGCGGGCATTACCGGCGCGGGCACGGGCAGATACTACCTGCTGCCGGCGGCCTGCACTTTCCTGGAAGAAAATGCGTGCAAGAAGGTGTATCCTTACTCGATGCCGCCGGCTTCGAGGGAGTATAGCTATGGCGCGGATAGCTGCCCGAACGCCAGGGGTTTGCTCGATAGTATGATCCGTTGGTCCACCTTCTGCGAGAAATACCAGCCCGAGCACTGCGAGCTGGCCGCGGAAATCATACGCCAGGTGGCCGACCGGAACCGGCGCTGAGGGAGCGATTACGACATGCAAATCGAGATGCCCGTAAGGTTCTATAGAGCCGTTCCCACGTCCAACCCGGACGGCCTCGTCGAGGAAAACTGGACACTCGATGTCGCCAAGACAGCTTTCGTCGAACTACACTGCTGGAACGTGGGGTGCCCGGGCGGCATACCCGTCCCGGAGCAGTATTGGGTGTTCGAGGGCTCGCCGCAAAATCATGAGTATATGTGGCGCACGGTGACCGAGGAGATCGCGCCATCGCTGCAAGCGGCGCGCGCGGCCGGGATGCCCGTCGTTCACGTGCAGGGGGCGGATATCGGGGCGCGATACGCGCATCTGCAGCCGCCGATGCCGCCGGCGCAACCACCCCAGCCGTGCCGGGAGCCGATCTCCGACCACTCCACCCGGCGCGCGAACCGGGTCCACGGGGAGGGGTACGCGCAGTGGAGCGAGTGGCCGAACCTGGATATTGCCGAGCCGGTGAAACCCATCGACGGTGAGGTCCTCGTGGTGACCACCGAGCAGTTCGACGATTGGCTCCGCACCCGCGGCATCGATACGCTGCTCTACACCGGGTTCTCCGCGAACCTTTGCATATTGGATTCACCGGCGGCTATCAAGGCGATGGCGTGTCTCGGCTATCGCTGCGTTATCCTCCGCGAAGCGACGACCGGCGTGGAGTTCCCCGAAACGCTGGAGCCCCGGTCTCACACCCTCAACGCCCTTCGTTACATCGAGGCGTGGTGGGGGTATTCGGCAAGCACGAGCGATTTCCGCCAAGCATGCGGGATCAGCCATAGTGGAAGGCAGGTTTACAAATGAACGAAACACGTATAGGTATTCTCGGCTTCGCCCACGGGCATGTGGGCGCGTATTGCGCGCGATGGCGCGAGCAGCCCGAACTCGGCGCGCGAGTTGTGGCAGGGTGGGACCACGACGCAGATCGCGCGGCGGCTAACTGTTCCGGCCTTGGCATAGATTCCGAGCCGTCGGTCGCCGCGCTTCTGGCGCGAAGTGACGTAGACGCCGTAGCCATAGGCGCTGAGACCTCCATGCACGCCGACCTCGTCGAGCAGGCCGCGGCGGCGGGCAAGGCAATCGTGGTCCAAAAGCCGATTTCGCTGACAATGGAGCAGGCCAACCGCATCGTGGCCGCGGTGAACCGCGCGGGCGTGCCGTTCACGATGGCCTGGCAGATGCGCGTGGACCCACACAACGTGGCGGCGAAATCGCTGCTGGCGACCGGCGAGTTCGGTCGCGTGTTTATGGTGCGGCGGCGGCACTGCCTCGGCACGCAGTTCATGAAAGACTTCGACAAGATGTGGCACGTAGTGCCCGAGTTCAATCGCGACATCTTTTTTGACGATGCCGCGCACCCGATAGACTTCCTCTACTGGCTGCTGGGCATGCCCGTGAGCGTGATTGCCGAGATGGGCACGCTTCTGAACCCGGCCATTCCCAACGACAACGGCATCGCCATATACCGCTATGCCGACGGCACATTCGCCGAGGCATCATGCACGTTTGTTGCCGTAGCGGGCGAGAACACGCTCGAGATCATCTGCGAAAACGGCGTCATCATCGGCAACTACGGCGATGCGCCGAGCAATGGCGTCAAACCGGCGGACGCTCCTCAGCTCAAGTGGTATCTCCACAAGGACGGCAAGTGGACCATCAGCGATCTGCCGGCTATCGCCGGTCAGGGCGAACGCATCTACGGGGTTGCCGCTCCCATAGCCGAGTTCCTGCAGGGCAAGCGCCCGGCAATCGCAAGCGCCGAAGAGGGGCGAGACGTGCTCAAGATGGTGCTGGCGTGCTATGATTCGGTGGAGCAGGGAAGACGGATCGAGATCAAGTAGCCCAAGCTGGGCGGGAAAGGATGTCGAAATAACGTGGAGCCAAACTGTGCCGTCAGACTCGCCTGGTTGACCGCAGCCGTGCTGATCGTACTATGCGTGGTGCCTCACGCCGCCCGTGCCGCGACCTGGCCGAATTTCTTGATCTCTACCGGCGACAATCAGATGAACTACGATATCACCCCCCTCGATAGTCCGGCAACCATTGACGCCGTGTTCCAGGGGATGGCCTCCTTTGGCGCGAAGAGAGTGTATTGGCGCGGCGAGCAGGACCGGATATGGATTGAGCGAGCGATCTTCCGTCCAGAGCTTCCGCTTTATTATGACTACTGGGTCTGGGAACGCCATTTGAATGAGACAGTGAAGACCAACGAGCTTGCGATTGCCGCCGCGCACCGCAACGGGATGCAGATCTACTACTACGACGGGCTTTTTGAGTATGGCTCGCAGGGCGATGCGCCCGGATGCGGCATACTGCCCTATCAGGCCGAGGAGCGCGTGCGCATCGAGCACCCGGAATGGGTCCTTTGTGACCGCTGGGGTGAGCGCAGGTCTCCGGGTCCGCTGGAATATGCCTACCCTGGCGCGCGCAAGCAGTTGATCGAACGGGTGCTGCACTACGTCGAGCCCTACGACGGGGTCGCGTTCTACACTTACGCCGAGAACGAAGGCTACCGCTACCCCGAGGAGTTCGGGTTCAACGAACCTATCGTGCGGGAGTTCAAGCGGCGCTACGGCGTGGACATCCGCACCCAGGAGTTCGATAGGGACGCCTGGTATCGGCTTCGCGGCGAGTATGTGACTCAACTGTTCCGCGAACTGCACGCGGCTTTGTCCAAGAAGGGCAAGAAGCTTTCTATCATGGTTTATGGCGAGGCCCCGAATGTGCCGATGGGATGGCAGCGCTACACCGCCTGGACCACAATCGGCCCGATCAGGATGGACTACGAACAGTGGATTCGCGAGGGCATTGTCGACGAGATCCTCATCCTCCACAACGATGGGAAACTCGCGGTCCACATCGCCGAGGTCAAGAAAGACAAGCCGCTGTCGATCATCGTGCTCGGCGCTGCCAACGAGGCGGAGTCCAAGGCCGGCGCAACGACCATGACCGATATATGGTTCGACGTTTGCGCGGGTCGGACAACTCCGGCAGCGGTTACGGCAGCCGACCTGACCAGCACCGATTGGGCGAAGCGAGCGCAGGTTCTGATCGATGCCGCCAGGGGCGCGCTGAAACTAGATGCCGCCGACGTGGCGAAGGCCGTTTCGGACCCACATGTTCTGGTGCGCCGACAGGCGCTGCGAACGCTTGCGGCGATGAAGGCGGGTGATCAGGTAGCTGTCATTGAGAATGCGCTGGATGACCATGAGAACTCCGTGCGTGCAGCCGCCGCGGCCGCGCTGGCAATAGTGAACGGACCCGACAGCGCAGCGCGTCTGCTTCAGGCTCTGGGACGCGACGGAGCGTTCCAGGTCAAGAACGCCGCCGTGAGTGCGCTCAAGGCGATGCTCGCCAAGTCCGAGCCTAAGATCATTGCCGGGCTGGCGGACAGTTCGGAGGCGGTGCGCGAGGCCTGCGCGCGCGCCCTGCCGGCAAGCACGAGCGTCGAATCCAAGAACGCGTTGATGGAAGTGCTTCGCAGGGACCCGGACTATCGCGTGCGATACTACGCGCTCGCGGCGTTGGCAGGCCGCAAGGACGCTGCGCTCTCGGCCTGTCGATTGGCGCTTGATGACCGAACCACTACGGTGCAGTTGGCCGCGGTCAGGGGCTTTGGCAAGATAGCCGCGACGATGTCAGAGTCTCAGGCGGCTCGAATCATGCCGTCGCTCGTCGGTCTTTTCCGGACCTACGGCGACGGATGCAAACGATCTGACGCGGCCTGGGGCTGGCGGGTAGTCGGCAACTCAATCGCGGCGTTTGGCGAAAAGGGCAAAGCGCAGTTGGAGGCGTTTCGCGCGCAGCGTGAGGACAAGTGGCTGGCGTGGGCGGCCTATCAGGTGCTGTATGTGCCACAAGCCGACAATGGCGCAACGCTGACCACCGAGAAGGAAGCAGTTCAGGCTCACACGAAATATGCGCCGCCGTTCCCGGGTTGGCGGGTTGACAAGGTGAGCGGCGGTCTATGATCTCAGAAATACCTAAGGAGTTCGTAAAATGACTTGGCAATCAGCATTGGCTCTGGCATTCATCACTTTGTTGTTCTCCGGCGTTCCGGCGAGGGCAGCGGCGTCTGAGGACGACTTCTTCCCCATACTTCCGTGGGACGGCCTGCAGGGGTGGGAGATTCAGGTCAAGGGCTTCAAAGACCCAATCGAGAGCGTGGCGGAGTGCAACTTCACCGTCGCGGGATTTGTTCAGCCGAGCCAGCTTGCCGTCTGCAAGAAGCTTGGGCTGAAGGCGATCGTCGCGCCTACACTCGACGGGGAGCCTTGGAGGAAGTGGGGCGAAGTTCCAGACGAGAAGATCGACCCATTGGTGAAGCGCTGGTGCGAAACGGCCGGTGACGGCAGTCCGATCATGGGCTACTTCATCATTGACGAGCCCGGTACGCCCAAGTTTTCCAAGCTCGCCAATGCAGTTGCGGCTGTGAGGAAATACGCGCCCGGCAAGCTGGCCTACATCAATCTTTACCCGGGCTACGCTACGATAGGAAACCCGGACGAGTCGCAGCTCGGCGCGGCCAGCTTCACCGATTATCTGGAGCGGTTCGTGGCCGAGGTCAAGCCGCAAATGCTCAGCTACGACAACTACAAGATCTTCACCTCTGACAACCTGCAGAGTCGGGATCAGGGCGCCTCATACTTCAGGGACCTGATGGAAGTCCGCCGCGTCGCGCTGGAGCATGGTATTCCGTTCTGGAACACCGTTTGCTCGAACCAGATCAGGAACTTCACGACCATACCATCACCGGCCAATCTGATGCTGCAGGCCTACACCACCCTTGCGGCGGGAGGCCGGGGACTCGCGTGGTATACGTATTTCCGGCGCGGCTACGCCTACGCTCCGATCGACAATAACGGCCATCGCACCGAGACCTGGTACTATCTCAAGGATGTCAACCGCCAGGTCAAGGTCCTCGGGCCGATCATGAACCGGCTGAAGTCCACCGGCGTTTTCTACACCGAACTTGCCCCCGCCAACGGCCTGCCAACGCTTCCGGGCCGGTTGATCGACCGCGTCGAGTCGCGGACATCCATCAAAGGCTTCAGCGATGCCAAGCCGCCGATCATGGTCGGCGAGTTCGAGGGCAAGGACGGTTCGAGTTACGTGATGCTGGTCAATCTGAGCCTGGAGAAATCTGCCAACTTCATCATTCACACGCGCAAAGAATACGCGAAGAAACAAGTCATATCGGCCGTCGATGGCACAGCCGAGCCGCTTGATGAAACCAACGGCCACTGGCTCGTGCCCGGCCAGGGCGTGCTTATCGCGCTCAAGCCATCCTAGCCTTTGAGCGCGTTTGTGTGGTAGACTGTTCCTAGACCACGTTGTTAGGAGCAAGTTTTCTTGGCGCTACGGATCGCCGCAATCGCGGACACGCACTATGCCGGCGGATCGCTCGATGGGTGCGGGGCAAGACGCACGGCAATAGCGGACATTCTGATGCTGCGCGCGGTTCACCGCCTGAACCGCTTCATCAAGCCCGATCTCACCGTCATTCTCGGCGATCTGCTTGAAGACGGCTGCGGCCCGCGATCGCGTCAGGAGCATGAGCGCCTGAGTGAGATCATAGGCAAGCTGGAAAGCCCCTATATCGTCATCCCCGGCAACCACGACGGCGATCTGGACCGGTTCTACGGCATCTACCCTCGCCCCGCCGAGATCATGGACATCAACGGTGCGCGCATCCTCACGTTTTTGGACCCTGAGGAGCCCGCCTACAACGCAAGTCGCACCACCACCGATCTGGCAAGAATGGACCAGGCCCGGTCGGGTCACGACGGCCCCATAGTCTCCCTACAGCACGTTCCTCTGTTCCCACCCGGCGCAAGCGCGAGTCCGTACGGTTATGCGAATGCCGACGAAGTCTGGGCGGCGTTTGAGCGCAGCCATTTCACGCTCGCCATCAGCGGCCACTGGCACGCGGGCGATGATCTCATAGCTCGCGGCGCGGGCCCAGCGGTCATCGTGCCCGCTCTGGGAGAGGCGCCGTTCGCGTTCACGGAGATCATCATAGATGGCGATGATGTCGAGACTCGGCGGCATGAGCTGAGCCTGCCGCCGGGGCTGAATCTGTTCGATTACCACGTTCACACCCCATTCGCCTACTGCAGTGAGAACATGGACATGGCCCTCTCGATCGCTCTGGCGAATGAGTTCGGGCTCGCGGGGCTCGCGTTTACCGAGCACTCCGGGCAGCTCTATTTCGACCGCGACACATTCTGGAGCGCCTCGTTCCTGCGCGAGGGCATCGACACTGTCCAGGGCCGCGATGACCGAATGCCCGCCTATCTCGCGCGGGCTCGTGAGTTCTGCCCGCCGGCCCACCTTGGGCTGGAGATCGACTGCGACAACTCCGGCAGCCCAGTGGTTCGCCGAGAGGACTGGGATCAGGCTCGGATTCGACTTGGCTCGATCCATTGGCTCGACGAGCTCAGAAAGCCCGAGCCCGAGATCGACCTGAACGCGGCGGCGGAAGAGATGCTTGGGCGGCTGTCTCGCTTCCTGGGCTGTGGCATTCAGATTCTCGCTCACCCGCTGCGAGTCTTCCGGCGATGGCCCGATGATCTGCCCGTTGGCCTGGTCTCGCGCATGTTGGACCTGCTGCGGCAGCACGACGTCGCCGCTGAGATCAACTTCCATGTCCAGAAGACATCCCCCGAGTTCATGACCGCGTGCGTGGAACGCGGGGTTAAGCTCGTCCTCGGCAGCGACTCGCACCACCTCTACGAGATCGCCGAGTTCTACCCTCATCTCGAGCTGATGCGGCGATGTGGTTTCGCCGCGAGCGATCTATCTCAAATCCTGGCGCCAATCCGGCCCGCTTCGGAGGATTCCCGTTAATGCAGACAACAAGACTCGGACGCACCAACCTGACCGTCACCCGCACCGGCTTCGGCGCGCTGCCTCTGCAGTGCACGGAAATGAGCGAGGCCATTCGCATCCTGCGCGCGGCCTACGACGGCGGCATCACTTTCTTCGACACGGCGAGAGGCTACACCGACAGCGAATGCAAGATCGGTCGAGCGCTTTGCCACGTGCGCGACTCGATTGTACTCGCCACAAAGTCCACGGCAAACACCAAATCCGGCGTGCTTGCCGATCTACAGGCCAGCCTGCGCGAGCTTCGCACCGACCATGTGGACCTCATGCAGTTGCACAATCCCAAAGCTCTGCCGGACCCGGCGGACCCCGAGTCCGCGTATGCCGGGCTTGTCGAGGCGCGCGAGAAGGGGATGACGCGCTTCATCGGCATCACGAACCACGTCCGCGAGCGCGCCGAGGCAGCTATCGACTCCGGGCTCTACGACACGCTCCAATATCCGATGTGCCACATATCCGCGCCCGAGGATTTCGCCATCATCGACCGCTGCAAGGCGGCGGACATGGCTATGATAGGGATGAAGTCGCTTTGCGGCGGTCTGATCACCAAGCTGCCCCCCGCGTTTGCCTTCCTGCGGCAGTATCCCAACCTAGTCCCCATCTGGGGAATCCAGCGCATGACCGAGCTTGAGGAGTTGCTCGCGCTCGACGCCAACCCGCCCGCGCTGGACGATGAGATGTGGGCGATCATTGAGAACGACCGCCGCGAGCTTGCCGGGGATTTCTGCCGAGCGTGTGGCTACTGTCTGCCTTGTCCGCAAGGCATTCCAATACCGATGGCCGCGCGGATGGGCCTGCTGCTCCGTCGCATGCCCTATCAAGAGTTTCTGTCCGACGATTGGCATGAGAAGATGCACCGCGTTGAGGACTGCACGGACTGCGGCGAGTGCCGCTCCCGCTGCCCCTATGGCATGGACCCCCCCGCGCTTCTGAAGAAGGCGCTCGTGGAATACGATGCCTTCTATCGGGAGCACGCTGCCTGCCCGTAGGGGCGAAGCATTCGCTGATGGGCCTGTAACATGCCACAATCTTACCGCGAATGCTTCGCCCCTACAGCACCCACGCGTCACGTCGGGGCCTAACTGCAAATGCTTCGCCCCTACAGCACCCACGCTTCACGTTTAACGCCCACCCGCCACGGGAACAACCAACTCACAGCCTAACCGCCTTTCATGGGAGGGATCACCGGTGCATTCGTTTGCGAGACTCGCATTCTGCTGCCTTGTCCTGACCTGCATCCTGTGCATAGCGGCGTGGCCGGCCCACGTGATGGGCAAGGTCACCTCGGTTCTGGGAAGGACCATCACCGCCAGCTTTCCGACGCCGGTTCTGCCAAACGCGATAATGGTAGTGCTTGCGGGCGAAGGGGAGGCCGTGGCGGGCACCGCCGTTTCGAAGAAGTGTTCCGGCGCGGGGCCTTATGACGTGACGGGCGGCATTCTCTTCGTAAGTGATTCTATGAACCTGACGGCGGGCAAGGAGGTCTACGTCAACTCGATAGACACGACCCCCGCGCCCAGCCGCATTCCCTCGCCATCATCCCATACATCCAGCAGCCCGCCCACGCACGACCTCAAGCTCTACTATTATGCCGCCGGGCAGACGGTGGGCTACGGCACGCTCGGCCTCGGCTACGAGAAGACGCTACGCGTGAGCCGTGGATTGGGAGTGGAGCTCGACGGAGGCATAGCCGCCGTCGGAAACATCAGCGGCCAAAACCCGAACATCGTCAACACCGACCAGCTCATCAAGAGCCTCAATGGCCGCACCCGGTTCGACTTCAGCGACTTCGCCGGGTTCTACACGGCCTACCGCTGGAGCCAGGGGCGCGGCGACGACGCGCACTGGTCCGAGCTTGCGGCCAAGCTGTCAGGCAGGCAGTTCGTCGCGCCGTCAGCGTTCGACAAGCCGACCGTCATGCTTCAGGGACTCGAATACGGGATGACATTTCGCCCGGCCAACAAGCTCGCGCTTTCATTCGGGTTCATCCCGCAGTATCGGGCGGACTACGGCACCATCGGCGTTCGCAGCCAACCCGGCTACACCGGGGAGCTGCGGTTCGGCACCAACCACGGCGCTCTGCGCATCCGCGGCATCAAGTCCGACAACTACTGGCAGGCCGATCTCGGGGTCACGATTCGATAGCGCACCAGATTGTAGATTTCAGATTTCAGATTTCAGATTTGGGGCGAGACTCCAGAGAGAGCGTCCTCGTCCACTAACACGCCCGCGTCGGGCTTTGCGGGCCGCGGCCTCAGTTTCCAGGTGAACGCCAGAAGCACCCCGGCAATCAGCGTGCAGGCCATTATGCTGCAGATAATGATGTCCCAGGCCATTCGACTCCCGTAGAGCTTCTTATAGTACTCAAGAATGGAGCCGATCCCCTGGGACTCGAACACGCGGCCTGCATAGCCGAGCATACCTATGAACCCTGCGGCGGTGCCGATTGCCTTCTTCGATGTCAGGTCCAGCGCGAGAATCACGATCAGATTTATCACCGGATAGACGCAGAAGCCCACGACGCCGAGCATCACCATATCCAGCCAAAGCATCCCCTTCGGTGTGAACAGCATAATGGTGAATGCCAGGAATATCGGGATCATGCACAGCGCCGCCACCATCCCGCGTCGTCCTCCGATGCGGTCCGACATCCACCCCAGGAGTATGGTCGGTATGATAGCGCTCATCTCGATTATGAAGACCGACCATCCGCCGCCCATGATAGTCGCGCCCTTCATCTCGCGCAGATACTTGGCGCCCCAGTCAAGAAAGCTGTAGCGGGACACGTAGGCGAAGAAGTTCGCAGACGCAAGCAGCCAGATATACTTGTTCTTGAGCACGTGCTCGACGAAAAGCGTTTTGAACGGCAGATCGCGCTCTGCGTTGTCCTCATCGTGGTTGCTCGGCATATCATTCTTGTAGATCTCGATCGGCGGCAGCCCGACCGACTGCGGCGTATCGACCAATCTGAGAACAAGATATAGTGAGGTCACCAGCGCGATTGCGCCCGGCAAGTAGAAGGCATACTGCCAACCGCCGAAGTGCGTGACGCACCAAGCTGCTAGGAGGCCGGCCACACCTCCACCCACGTTGTGGGAAGTGTTCCAGATGCTGAATGTCCAGCCACGCTCGCGCTCGCTGAACCAGTGGCCCATCGATCTTCCGCAGGGCGGCCACCCCATTCCCTGGAACAGCCCGTTAAGCCCCCACAGGAGCAAGTGCAGCTTGAAGCTCGCGACCCCTCCGAATGCGAAATTGCAGATCGCGGTCAAGAACAGCCCCAGGGCCATGAACCTTCGCGGATCGCTGCGATCCGACCATGCTCCCATCAGGAACTTGCCGATGCCGTACGTAGCCGCGGTAATCGCGAGGATACTACCAAGCATCGAGTCATTGTAGTGCAGGGCGGATCCCACGTCCTTGGAAATCGCCCCGAGGTTGTTGCGGACCAGGTAGAAGGCGGCGTATCCGATGAAAGTCGATTCCATCACGCGCCATCGGTAGATCGGGTAACGGCGCCGCACCTCGGCGTCGGGCAGCCGCTTCGTGTGCGGGGCGGTTGCGAGGGGGTTCCTGATCCTTGGGAAAGCCATAATCCCTCCTGCGTTTGACCTATAAGAATCGAGCCGTACAATCCTAATCTACGCGGCGCGCCGCCGGAATTCCTCTCCGTTTCGGCAGTGCACCGTTTTCAAATCCCAAGTGGTATACTGTAGCCGGCGTATGCCCGCGGAGGTGCCTGTGCGACGACTCTTGCCTGCGATTATTGTTCTCGTCACCCTGTGCCGCGCCTCGGTTTGGAGCGCGCCGAGAGATCTCGACCGTTGGATGGGCATCAGCCTCGGTCCCGCGAAGATCGGCTATCTGCACGTGTCGTTCGCGAAAGACAAGCTCGAAGGCTACAAGCTTTGCGAGGTGATGGTCTCGAATGTTCGCGCTGGCGAGAAGTCCATCCCGCGCAACTACTCCGCCACGATCTACCTCGACGCCAACATCAAGCCGCTGTACGGCGTGTTCGAGACCAACGACGATGGTGGCGCCGTCCGAACCCAAGCGCGTTTCCTGCCCGATCGGATCGAGTGCAAGCGAACAACTCACGGTCAGACTGTAACAAAAACCGTGAAGATCGCACCGGGAACCGACCTCGCGCGACGTTCGGCATATCTCATCGGCCTGCCGATAGGGCAGAGCGCCACGTTTTCGTGGCTTGAGCCCACACTGCTGGCAATCGCATCGGAACAGGTCAATGTGATCGAGCGCAAAGAGGTGGAGTTTGAGGGCGAGAAGCGAAGCGTGACTGTCGTTGAACAAGGTCACGGCAAGACCAGGATGATCGACTGGCGCCTCGACAGCGGCGAGGTCATCCGCAGCGAGATAACTGGCGTGGGAATCGTGATGACCGCCATGAGCCGCCAGGACGCGCTCGCGAGCCTCGGCGAAGGCGCGATCGACCTCGGCCGCATACAGTGCGACAGGCCCATTTTCAACCCGAGGAGCAAGCGGGACCTCTCGCTTCGCCTGACCGGGGTGCCCGACAGCAAACTCGTCATCAGCGACTCCCGGCAGAGCGCCAAGTTCGACGCCGGCAACGCTTCGGTGACCTATCACATCCGCGCGGCTCGCTTCGATCCCGCCAGGTCCGCCAAGCTGCCGATCCGGCGAACTGAGCTTGATGCGTATCTGGAGCCGACCGAGGGTATCCAATCCGGCGACAACACTATCATGAACCAGGCGAGAGAGATCGTCGGGGCCGAGAAATCCGCGTACCAGGCTGCATGCAAGCTGCGGGCCTGGGTCCATGCCAATGTAAAGCAGTCGGACGTGGCGACAACCGATCTATCCGCCGTAGACGTGCTCAAACGGCGGACCGGCTGCTGCAGGCACAACGCCGTGCTCTACGCGGCGCTCGCGCGTGCCGCCGGGATACCCACGCGGCTGTCGGCGGGGCTGATCTACGACAGCGGGGCGTTTCGCTACCACGTTTGGAACGAGAGTTGGGTAGGCGAGTGGGTTCCGCTCGACCCTACCTACCACGGCGAGTTTGTGGACGCGACCCACATCAAGCTCGTGCAGGGCGCGCTCGAGGACCTGCCCGCCCTCGGTCGGGTTGCCGGACGCCTCCGCGCCGAGATTATCAGCTTGTAGGGGCGAAGCATTCGCATACAGACTGATCGAATCACAGCGGGCCTTCTTGCGAATGCTTCGCCCCTACCCACAACCTACTACCGGGTTGGACGGCTCAGTAGTTGCCTTCTTTTCGCCAGACATCCAGCATCAGCTCATAGCGAGCAAGTCGCATTCCCGTATAGATGCAGTTGCTGGTGGAGAAGATATAGCCGCCGCCGGGCATGCCGTGCTTGAGGCAATATCGCGCGGATTCGACTACCTGCTCGTCCGTGCCGGTATCGAGCAAGCCGCAGTTCACATTACCTATCAGGCACACCCTGTCGCCGTAGAGTCGCTTGACCACGGCGATGTCCACCCCCGCCTGCGGGTCTATCGAATGAAGTGCGTGCGGGTTGGCCTGCACCAGCTGGTCGAGGATCGGCATGATGTTTCCGTCCGTATGCTTGATGGTGTAGAACCCCATGTCGCGCTGGCCCTTTATCAGCCGGGCGAGGTAGGGGGTCACGAACTCCGAGAACTGGTTCGGGCTGAGAAACGGGCCCGTGTTGAGGCAGTAATCAGCGCACAGGGCGAAACCGTCAAGACCCCCGTGCTTCTGGATCACTTCAGCGTTCTTGAGCGCGCCATCCACCATCGCGTCCGCCTGGGCTTTGAGCCCGTTGGGGTCATCGACAAGCTTCAGACTGAAATCGACCATATGGCTTCCGTCGGGTATGCCGTAGGTGCCGTCGCCGTGGATCATCAGAAAATACTTATCTCCGGTCTTGTCCCTGATGATGTCGATCAGTCGAAATAGCTCCTCGTGGCCTCCCAGACTGGGATGCAGGAAGATGGCACTCTGCTCGTATCTCTCGGCAGTCATAATGAACAAATCGGCCATGTCGTTGCGGTGGAGTTGCCTTTCCTTCTCCTCCATCTGGGCCCATTGTCCGTAGCTGCGCTGCGACGTGTGCAGCTTGCCGAATGCTTCCATTGTAAGGAAAAAGACCAGTTCGAAGTGCGGCACGCGCCCGGTAAGCGGCTCGCGATTGAGCGCGGCAATGAATCTCTGTTTGGGTGTCATGTCTATGAGACGCTCCTGTCTTCGGATAGGGTCATAATCGGTACGACATGATACCAGAAGAGGTAGCTGTTTGAGGAGGTCTTTCCGAGCTTGTAGGGGCGAAGCATTCGCATACAGACTGATCAGATCGCAACGGGCTTTCTTGCGAATGCTTCGCCCCTACCGTACACCCTACTACCACGCAAACGCTTCCGGCGCCGGGCCACCCGGACCTGGGAAGATCGCATCCAGCTTTGCCATGGTGTCTGCCGAGAACTCCATCTCTAGCGCCCTCAGCGACCCATCCAACTGATCGGTTGTGCGCGGGCCCACAATCGGCGCGGTGACCACGGGGTTCGCCAGCAGCCACGCCAGCGCCACATCAGCCGGATGCTCTCCGAGTTCCCCGCACAGCGCCTCATACTTCACCAGCTTCTCGCGGTTCTCCTCGATCCTCTGCTGAACCCCCGGCTCCGCGCGTCTGCCCTCTGCCGCCTTCTTGAGCGCTCCGCCCAGAATGCCACTGCCGAGCGGGCTCCACGGGACCACGCCCAGCCCGTATGCCTCGCACGCCGGCAGCACCTCCAGCTCTACCATCCGCGCATTCAGGTTATACAGGCACTGCTCGGAGACCAGTCCCATGAAGTGGCGGTTCTTTGCCGCCTCGTTTGCCTGGACAATATGCCACCCCGCGAAGTTGCTCGACCCGACATAGATCACCTTCCCCTGGCCCACCAGCAGTTCCATCGCCTGCCAGATCTCCTCGAAACCGGTGTCGCGGTCGATATGGTGCATCTGGTAGACGTCGATATGATCGGTGCGCAGTCGGCGCAGGCTGTCCTCGCAAGCGCGGATGATGTTGAGCGCCGAGAGCTTCTCTTCATTCGGCCACTCGCCCATCTTGCCGTAGACTTTCGTGGCGATGACGGTCTTCTCGCGCCGTCCGCCGCCTTGCGCGAACCATTTCCCGATGATCTGCTCCGTTACTCCTTCGCCGGTCTTCCAGCCGTAGACGTTCGCGGAATCGAAGAAGTTGATGCCGTGCTCGTGCGCTCGATCCATGATCGCGAAGCTGTCGGGTTCGGATGTCTGCGGCCCGAAGTTCATCGTGCCGAGGCAAAAACGGCTGACGGTGAGCCCCGTGCGTCCCAGATGTGTATAGTGCATAGATCTCTCCTCGCGGCTAATTGCTGAGTCAGATCATATTATGCCCGTCGAGTCCGTCGATGAAACCTGCCCATCGAGCCTGCGCATACAAGCCCGAAGAGTTGAACAATATTTAAGCCGGTAATACTTATTGTTCGGACTTGACACGCAACATATCGTGGGGTATACTGCGAATGATAACCCAGTAATATTACTGGTTCCACACAGATAACAAGCAGAGGATTGGTCTCGGAAAACTCCGGCTGGACAAAGGGAATTGCGGGTTGAAAGCCGGGGTTTGGAATTGGGGGTTCCAGAGCCTTGACGGGCCTGGCAGACTGTCACTGCGGTCCAAAACTACAATAACTTTCTTCGTTTTACCGGCTGTCGCAGCGCCCAAGCGGATAGCCTCCTCGATGTTGAGAGTCTTGAGTTGCGAGCTTCGCCACGTATAGCATGCGAAGCGGAGTTCTCGGCACAGTCATCGGCGCTGCTCAGCCCGTGTCAATAGGCAGGGGTCAGTCACCCCGCAAATTCGTCCTGTCAATCAACGGTCGAATAGAGGTGAAGCCAGTCCGCACCGATTACGTGAAGCGTGATCGGTAGGAGCTGGCGAAAGGAGAAACTCCGTGGCAATCGAGCCGCAGGAATTCATCCAAGAGGAGCGGGTGGTCAGGCTAACGAAGCGCGAGATCGAGGTGTTGTCCCTCGTACTCGAGGGCAAGAGCTCGCGCGAAGTCGCCTCCTCGTTATATTGCAGCAAACGCACGGTCGATTTTCACCTGGCAAGGATCTACGAGAAACTGCAGGTGACGAATCGAGTGCAGGCCATGCGCCGCGCCACAATGCTGGGCCTCGTCGAAGTGATGCAGGCCGAGCAGAGCGCCAACTAGACTCGGGGCTGCTTCTCGAGCGTTGCCGCGCGGCAGCACTGCGTCTGTGCGTCTTTCCCGTGCGCGCAATCCTCACAAATGGGCTTCGCCTCATTACACGTCCTTGTTTCACCGCTCGCTATTGCCGGTTGCCTGTCTTGTCGGGTAAAATACCACTATGACGAGCAAAGAGCGGATGATCGCGGCAATGACCAACAAGCAGCCGGACATGGTCCCGGTTGCGCCCGACATATCCAACATGATCCCGTGCAGGCTTACGGGCAAGCCGTTCTGGGACATCTACTACTCCCACGACCCGCCGCTGTGGCGCGCGTATATCGACGCGGTTCGCTACTTCAAAATGGACGGCTGGCACATGTACGGCGGGGTGCGCTTCAAGTTCGCGGACAAACAGACCCGGTGGGAAAAGCGGGAGGTGTCGAGGGACGCGGAGCGGTTCGTGGTCGAGTCGGTTGTCCATACACCCGCGGGCGATCTCGCTTCCGAAATCACATACTACATCGCCGATCCGCCTACATCCACGAAGCACATGGTCAAGGACCTTCGCGAGGACCTTCCAAAGCTCAAGTACCTGTTTCCGACGATTACCGGCTACGATCCCGCGCCACTGCGGGAGCAGGCCGACTACGCCGGAGATGACGCGGCGGTCGGGTGCAGTGTGGGACTGCCGGGAATTCATGCGCTGCACACCTGGTTCGAGGGTGGCGCGATCGGGGCGATCTATGGCATGTATGACTACCCGGACGAGTTCGAGGAGCTAATCGAATTGGGGTCCAACCAGGAGATCCGCCAGGCCGAGATGCTCATCGACGCAAAACCCGATTTTCTGCTGCTGGGCGCGAGCGGAATGTGGACTCTCAGCTCGCCGGAGATCTTCCGCAAGACCAGCCTGCCGACCATCCAGCGGATCACGCGGATGTGCCGCGAGGCAGGGGTTCCCTCCATGCTGCACTGCTGCGGCAAGGAGCGCGATCTGGTACACATACTCGCCACCGAGACCGACCTCGACTGCGTTAACCCGCTTGAGATAGCGCCGATGGGGGACTGCGACCTCGCCGAGATCAAGAAAGCCTACGGCTCGCGCATCGCGCTTATGGGCAATCTGCACACCACAAGCGTGATGCTGCACGGTTCCGTGGAGGACGTCCGAGCCGCGTCGAGGGCCGCGATTGACGCCGCGGCGGCGGGCGGAGGGTTCATCCTTTCCACCGGCGACCAGTGCGGCCGCGACACTCCCGACGCCAACATCCACGCCATGGTCGATACAGCCCGCACCTACGGCCGCTACTGATCCTTCGTCATCCTGAACTATCGTTGAGTCCGTTTATGGCTGCACCTTCCGCCACTTGGCGAAGACTTCTGTATCGACTTCCTCGAACGCCTTGCCTTTGACCTTGTCGTCCCGCTCGAGATATGCGATGCCATCGCACACCCCAAGGAAAGTGAACATATCACCCTGCGGCGACTTGACCTTATCCATCCGCTGCATCCCGTAGATACCCGGACCCGTGGCTGCGATTATGTCCCTGCGTACTACCGCGACCGGTTTCTCCAACCCAATACCTCCGCTTTCGTTGTCTGCCAATCCATTATACGCCTTCATTGACAACCCAGCATCGGGTGGCGTAATATTGGTCAACATCTGACAGGGAGGTCGGCACAGGGTGAGCGTTTCTCATCCCGCGAGAACTCGGAACAGAACAGTCGCCCCACGCAGGAGGCGCCGGCGCTTATCTAAGGCACTCGCGTCGGTGCTAGCCGGGGCGCTGGTGGTCGCGGTCGCGCTCGCCATAGGCACGTGGCTGGTCGGCAGGGTTCTGCGCCCGATCCGGCTGTTCAGCAACGAGCAGCGCGAGAAAGACCGTATCGTCGCTGAGTATAAGTCCCTGCGCAAACAGAACGATGACCTCCGCCGCCAGTTGATCTACATCCGGACCTCGCAGGGCATTGCCCAGGAAGCGCGCAAGCACGGCTTTGTGAAACCCGGCGAGATCTCGCTGGTGATCCCCGAACCCCAGCCCAAGGCCAAACCCAACAAGTAGCCAGTTTGCCCCCAAAGCCCCCAGGGTACCAGTACTAATGATAGAAAACGTACTTTCGCGGGGGCATCGAGCCATGAACGATAGCAGGGTCAGTGTGTCCAAGTATGCTTGGGTGGCGATGGCGGCCGCGTTCTTGTTGATATTCGGTTCCGTCTGGTTTGCATCCTCGCTGGGAGGCGGTGTGCGTGACGAGGCGAGTGCGAGCAAGCCCGACGTGGCGGCGGGAGTCGGCCGCGAGCCTGTCTACACAGGTGAACTGCCGGTTGAGCCCAGCAAAACGCATATGCGGGCCGGCAAACCTGAGCGGCCGCACGGGAAGATCACACCGCGGGACATGTTCCCGGTTGGCGATGTGACGCGGGACCTGCCCGTGTTCAGCCATCCATACAGAATCATAGCCGAGCTGTTTCCCAGCTTCGAATACGAGGGGAAAGTGTGGTCCAATACGGGCAGATACGTCCGCGATTGGCAAGCCGACCTGACTCCAACCGGCTACAGCCTCGCCGGCGGACAGAAGCTCTACGCGCTTGCCAACACCGCCGCGCCTGACGCAGTGCTTTTCGTGCAGAGCGGTGTCGACCCGAATAGATTCGCCATCTATCGAGCCATCTGACATGTAGGGGCGAAGCATTCGCATGCAAGCTGGCTAATCTCGACAAGCTTTCGTGCGAATGCTTCGCCCCTACAGTTCGCCCCCGCGGTTACACCCGGCGTTTCGGGAACGTCGGTCAGAATGTTTCCTCTTCTTCGAGGCTGGCCTCTCCTTCCGTTGAGTACATCTCGGGGTCCAAGTCAAACTCTTCCTTGCACTCGTCGCTGCAGAAGCAGAAGTGCTTACCCTTGAAGTCGGCGCAGACGGCAGCGTGCTCCTCCGGCACGACCATGCCACAGACGGGATCAATAGGCATTTAGGTCACCTCCAGTATCGTTGCGTAATGCACATTTCCCACGCCGATTGCGGTCAAAACCTCAGCAGCGTCCAACCGCTTCACACATTTCGCGGCGCGACGCCCAAGGCGAAGGAAACCGGGAGTTGCGCGGCGAACTCAAGATGCGTAGGCGCGGAGCAGTCAACCCGTGCTGATGATTGCATACAAGAACCCGTATGCAGGAGGGCAACAGGATTAATGGACTATTTTCTGACTGAAGAGCAGATGTTCATGCGCGATGTCGCCAAGGATCTGGCCGAGAAGAAGATCAGGCCGGTTAGCGCCCACTACGATGAGGCCAACGAGTTCCCGTGGCCGGTCGTCAAGGATATGGCCGCCGCCGACATCTTCCGCGTCTTCATACCCGATCAATACGGCGGGATGGCGGGCGATAGCCCGATCATGAACATGTGCGTGGTGACCGAGGAGCTTTCCAAAGTCGATGGCGGGATATCGCTTGCGTTCGCCGCCACCGGCCTCGGCACGTTCCCGATACTTATCTCCGCGAATGAGGAGCAGAAGCAGCGATGGCTGCCCAGGGTTGCCGACGGGACTATCGCCGCGTTCGGTCTCACCGAGGCCAACGCGGGCTCCAACGTCGCCGGACTTCAGACTCGCGCAATCGAGGATGGCGACAGCTACATCATCAACGGCACCAAGCAGTGGATTACCAACGGCGGCGAGGCCGATATCTATTCCGTGTTCGCGGTGACCGATCCTGACCGCGGCCCCAGGGGCATGTCGTGCTTCGTGGTCGAGAAGGGAACCGAGGGCTTTTCGTTCGGCAAAAAGGAAGACAAGATGGGCATCCGCGCGTCCGCGACCTGCGAGCTTATCTTCCAGGACTGCCGCGTGCCCAAGGAGAACATGCTGGGCAGCCGCGGGTCGGGGTTCATCACCGCGATGAAGACGTTCGATCAATCCAGGCCGGGCGTGGCGGCTCAGGCTCTCGGAATCGCCGCCGGGGCATTGGAGCTTGCCATCGACTACTCCCGCGAGCGCAAGCAGTTCGACCAGCCGATCTCGGCGTTCCAGGGTCTGAGGTTCATGCTCGCGGATATGGCGATGAAAGTCGAGAGCGCGCGCGCGCTGGTGTATGCCGTGGCGCGATGGATCGACACCCAGCCCAACGAGAAGGTAACCGCCTGCTCGGCCATGTCGAAGTGCTGGGCATCGGACGTCGCGATGGAAGTGACCACCAACGCGGTGCAGGTCTTCGGCGGCTATGGCTACATGAAAGAGTATCCGGTCGAGAAGATGATGCGCGACGCCAAGATCACCCAGATCTACGAAGGCACCAACCAGATCCAGCGCGACGAGATCGGCCGCGGGCTGATCGCCGAAGCGGCGAGGAAGAAGGAGTAGAATTGTAGGGGCGAAGCATTTGCACATCAGGCTGATGATGACCGACAGGCTAGCGAGCAAATGCTTCGCCCCTACAACCTGAAGGAGGTCCTGATCATTCCCGATTCCTCACATCACGGCCGCAGGTCAATAAGGCTCCCCGGCTATGACTACGCCCAGCCGGGCGCTTACTTCATCACCATATGCACAGTTGGCAAACGATGCCTGTTCGGATCTGCGAATGATGGGCGCGTGGACCTGACTGACTGTGGCGCCATCATAGAGGAATGCTGGCTCGCTATACCCAGGCACTTCCCCCTGGTCCAGTTGGATGAGCACGTTGTGATGCCGAACCACCTGCACGGCGTTATTCTCATCTCCCACGAACGAGTGGATCCCTGTAGGGGCGAAGCATTTGCACATCAGACTGATGATTACCGACAGGCCGGCGAGCAAATGCTTCGCCCCTACACGCCCACCGACCGCCCATCGGGCACATCGCCGAACTCTCTCGGCGCGATCATACAGAACTTCAAGTCCGTAACA
>Ga0209226_10000129_pt1 | contig 50366 bp, 57 predicted proteins | sample BarGraNGADG00212_2_FD_184497 | JGI IMG/M metagenome (GOLD analysis project Ga0209226, IMG submission 184497) | Arctic peat soil microbial communities from Barrow, Alaska, USA - Barrow Graham LP Ref core NGADG0011-212 (SPAdes) (version 2) | ecosystem: Environmental > Terrestrial > Soil >...
CCCGATGAAAACGGCAGCAGCCACTACCGCAGCGCTTGCAACTAGCACAGCTACACTGACCACCGCCGCCAGGACGTTGTAAACCGTTACATAGTCACTGTCGTCCCCTCCAATCCGTTGAGTCCCCGCGGCGACGACTGCCTGCCGGTCGCGCTTGGGGAGACCGCCTACGAGAGAAACCCAGAGTTCCCGGTCTGCGTACTTCATCATGGCTGACAGGCAGTCTTCGTAGAGCTTCACTCGCTCAGCCTCTCCGGTTCTCAGACCCTTGGCCAATGACTTGGGTAGCTTCTTCTGATAGGCGGCGGCCCACTTCACGAACCCCTTGTTTGTGATCAGAGAGAACACTAGCCTGTTGGTCTGGCTCACGTCCACGTGGGCTCCGATCAGCCCTGCCTTCTGCAGTGCGGCTGCAGGGTTTCGGATGAACGAGTCCCGGCCTCTCTTGTTTGCGGCGAGGCACCTGAAGAACGGGAGAAGAGTGGTCGTGTAACGCTTAGCGTCGATGATCATACGCTTGGGCATTTTGCCTCCTCTTATTTAAAAAATTGATAGGAACATTTAAATCGCCTCTCGAGAGTATAATGAAACTCCACGCCGCAAGCGGCGCGGAATTAAACCCTCAGTCAGAGATTAAATAATTATTATGGAAATGTCAAGATATAAATCAGAAAAATAAATGATCCTCGCCACAAGCAGCGATGTATTCAATTGATTTTTTGAAAATCTTCTTTTTATTAGCCAAGCTGTTAACTCGGCAGGCGACTTAGTAAGTCGCCCTACATTCCTACATTCTTTCAACGACGCAAGCGTCGAGGTATTTGATCCAATATAGAATAAAGAATCCGTAGAACAAGCGAAGTGATAAGAATTTGCTTTATCGCTCTTCGCGACATTCCTTCCTAATAATCTCGGCATCAACGCCTCCCCTCGCATATAGAAGGCTATCCTTGCCGCGGATCGATGTCAAGAACGAGGAACAACTCCACTTCACGCCGTTCGGACAAATGATCGTTCCGAACGACCGCAAAATACTCCAAAGAAAGATAGACTCCTCGTCCCTCTCGAAATCGCCTATCCTTAAAAATACTCGACCGGCTCCTCGGCCGCCCCCTGTGCCCCTCCCCCACGTGCGTGCCAGGGCGACGTGGATAGCCGCGTCCAGGGGCGACGTGTGTCCGTCTTTAGGAGCGTAGGAGGGCGGGGTGCATAGGCCTGAGGCACAAGCGAGGAAGCCACGGTGAAGAAAAAGACTTCTCCAAAACGCGGAGGCCGGCTAGAACACGCCATCCCGTTTCTCCATACGCCACCAAATCATCCAATCGACAAACACGATTGACTCGCCATTCCAAGCCCCCGTAGCATTGTAGACTTCCAACCACTTCAGGCGTATAATAGTTTTGTATCAGGAGACGTTCTCAAGGGAGAGCGCGGCAACCGGCAGAACACAGCACGGTGCCTACTCGCTGAAAGGCGAGGATGCGGTCGCGGAAGCGGCAAACAAGTGTTCGATGGAACGAAAAGTCCATGCGCCTGATAAGGACATGGACTTTTTTCGTTTCTGGTCGAATAGCCCCTCCCCGCCACCTACATCCTCCCTATTTCGCAAGGAGATAACACATGAAAGCAATGGACGATAAAGAGTACGCAGCGTTCGCAAAACGAATGGACGTGGCTCTGGCCAAGGATGCCGCCAGGACCCCGGAAGAGGTAGCGGCTTGGGAAAAGTTGCAGGACGAGACCCTGGGCGAGGCCCCGCCAATTCCCGACGAGAACGGCGACGGCGTAATAGCGGTCTTTCTCAAGAAAACGCCTGGCGGGCGAGCCAAGCGTACCCAGAAGAATTAAAATGACAATCGGCACCCGGAAGAAACTAGAACCCTTGACTCCGAAGCTCTGTGCCCACGTTGTCAATTGACTTTGGTATTTTATAACAGTAGTTCCTGTGGAACGTATTTACAAGGAGACTAGCATGAGCGTACCAATTTCAGACTGTCGTTTTTTCCTGGCGTTTGCTGACCCCGTGGCCTTCGACGCCCTGGTCAAGGACTTGAAGTTCAACCAGGTTTGGGGTGCGTATACACAGTTCCCGTGTCCGCACGATCCGAAACATCCGGAGCTCACGCCGGAGCAGGTCACCGACCTCCATGCCAGGCTTTCCGCCGCCGTCAAGGCCGCGCCTGAGCCCAAGGTCTGATACCTACCGGCCCCTCACGGGGTGAACAGAAAACCTACCCTTCCGTGGGGTTGGGAACGGATGTCCGCTTCGACGGCCCTGGCATTGTCGGGTCGGCGCTTGTGCTAGACGATAAGCTAGTTCACATGGCGGTCTTCAGCTCTACCGACATGGAGAAGGTGGGAAACATGGCCGGGCTGAATCGGCGACGGTCATTCAGGACATAGAAGTCAGGAACGCCGAAATCCTTTTGAAGTTCACCAAGGAGGTTTGTAATGGAAAAATCACCAGGGCCAACGTGCCCACTAGTCGATGACTGGCGAACTTGGACATCTTCCATGACAGTTTTTGGGAACTAAGCCCTGAACACGCAGAGACGTTCCGTAAGGCCAACGCGGCTACGCTAGGCCCGTTTATCCGGGAGATAAGCGCCGCATGGGAACTTGCCGCTGATTCCGACCCCTTTCCTACGCCGCCGAAGTCTTTCAAGGAGCACCATCACTTCCATCTAGACCTCGAGATTGATAGTCGCGCCGTTCACATCGACAAGGTAACCGTATTGCGTTGGGGGCCGTTACGCGGGTACACGGAGTATCGTATCTACGTGGACGGCCTGTTCGCGGGACGAGGCGGTACAGCGGGCGGCTCGTGGGGCAGTTTTGGTCGGGACGACGCGGCGAAGGCCATTGTGAACGACAAGACGATGTTGGTACTGGACTTGAACGGCAACCGTAACGAGCCACCGATACAAGTCTGGACAATCATTCCCCAAACGGAACCTCAAATGCCACCGGGAGAACTTAAATGACAATCGGCACCCGGAAGAAACTAGTACCCTTGACTCCGAAGCTCTATGCCCACGTTGTCAATTGCCTTTGGAATCTTAGAACAGTAGTTCCTGTGGAACGTATTTACAAGGAGGATACATGAGTGTACCTATTTTCGAATGTCGTTTTTACCTGGCGTTTGCTGACCCCGTGATCTTTGCTGCCTTGGTCCGGGACTTGAAGTTCAACCAGGTTTGGGGTGCGTGGTCGCAACTGCCGTGCCCGCACAACCCGCCACACCCGCAACTTACGTCGGAGCAGGGCACGAATCTCAAGGCCAGGCTTTCCGCCGCCGTCAAGGCTGCGCCTGAGCCCAAGGTCTGATCCCTACTGGCCCTTTACGGGGTGAACTCTCTTTATGAATCACAAAAGGAGGCTGTCATGAAAGACACGAGAACGGATGCGGAGTGGCAGAAGATATTCGACGATGCAGTCGCGGCAGACAATGCCAGGACGCCGGAAGAGGTGGCCGCCTGGGAGAAGGAACTCGACGAGATGTTCCCTCCGGATGAGGTTAGGCCAAGCATGTTCGACAGCATCTCCTCCGGAAAGGCGACTGCTATCATGGTCTCGGTTCCGAAGGAGTAATCTCTCCCATGGACGAAAAACAATTTGCAGAGTGGGCGAAGGAAATGGATGCGGCTCGGGCCGAGGACGATGCCATGACACCGGAAGAGTGGGCGGCCTGGGAAAAGTTGCAGGACGAGACGTTGCCCGAGGCCCCTCCCGTCCCGACAGAAGACGACCCCGACGCGGTAACTGCCTTCTTCATCTCCACGCCGAGAAAGAGATAAAGGAGACGAAATGCCAATACCCAAGATTCAACCGTTGACGCCGGAGTTGCGTGCCACGCTTATGGAGATGCAGGTCAGGCTTCACGGTCTGCCCGAACATACCCCCCAATTCAATACTTTGCTCACGGAGTTCACCGACATATTGATGACCTTGTCCATAGACGACTATCTGAAATTCCAGAACCGCACCGATTGATAATCCTGGCGGAGGATGAGCCTGGTGGCAGGGAGCGCCGAGACGCTTCTTGTTATAATATGTCCTCTGCGCCGTAATAAATATCAAATAGGTTGTCAAAAAATGGCACAATGTGCCATTTTTCGTCAAGGTCGAACTTAAATGTCCTCTTCCGTGTGGACTTTTCGCCTTTGGGGACAGTCAGGGCGTAATGAAAACGAATTCCTCTTATCTATTGGCTTAGTTGAACATCGTCCGGAATGTACTCCAGAGTATGCTTGTAGGCGGCGATCAGAAGGGAGCCAAAAGCGGCGACGGTGGCGTCGTGCGGGAAACTCATCGAGGTCACTTTCTCCATGCCAACGGAAAAGCGGCTCCCTTAGAGCCTCCTGGAGGCGGCGTGTACTTCGGCGCTGTCACTCTCTATCCGCCCCGTAGACATGTAAATCCCCAACCGCCGCCGCTTGTCCTGAGCGTTGAGGCCGGCCAAGGCTTTGCCTAAGGAGATAGCGGCTCTGCAATCGGAGCCCCAGCTGGACATGCGGCCCCCCGCCCCCCTACTTTGCGAGTATAATCTCAACATGGCCAGCGCGAAGAAGAAGTGAGCGGCCGGTGTAAAAGGAACGACGGAGGGCAAAGGAAATGCCGAAACCATGAGAGGGCAACGGGGCGGCCGGGCGGACAACAGGCAAAATTTTACGTTTTCACGAGGCAAGGCCACGTTCGTAGGCGCAACATCTGGCCGAAACGCCGCGCGGGACGCCAAGCGCGCTCTTGAAAGGTCGCGCCGGAAGGGAAAAGCGGGGCGGCCATGACGAAAAAAGCGCCGGCTCCGTCTCTTGGCCGGCATCGCGGGCCTTCCTTAGCATAAACTCACTATTCCTCTAATATCTTCCCACCACTCAGTAGAACGCGGCCTTACGTCAATTCTGGGCGATATAGGACGGGAAGAAAGGCCTGCCAGGTAACTCAACCCAGAACTCCTCCCCTAGCTGTGCTTTCTTCGGGGGCTTGCCTTCAATCCGCTCCGCAGGTTTGTAAATGCCCAGACGCCGCGCCCTGGCCTGAGCGTTGAGCCGGCCAAGGCTTTGCCTAGGGGGGGCACGGCGTTGTTATCAAAGCCTAGGCGCACCGCCACAACGGGAGCCCATAAGGTCAGGACGGGACACGGTCAACGAAGATAACGGCAACGGTCACGCCCCCCTGGTGTACTGAGCTCTCCGGAACAAGGGAGTCGAGAAAAGGGCGGCGGGGATTCGACCGAGGCAAGGTCGGTCGATTGACAATCCGACTATCGCGAATTTGAGCCGAGGATTACGCAGGCGCAATTGACTTTCCCCCCTATCCCTAAGCACCCCTCCATGGGGACACGGGGCTGTAGGGCCTTCCCAGCGCGAAATTCGGCCATTCCCAGTCCTAGGAAGAGACTTCGGGTCGACTTGGGGGAGAAAAACAGCGAAAAAATGCAGTTGACTTCTTGTCCCCGACATAGGTCGCCAGCTTCTCGAGTTCGTTCGCCAGCCCCGCCAGGTCTCCGCCCGCCGATTCAAGAAGGCGGTCCAGCACATCCGGGCCGGCCCGTTTTCCCAGGGCGGCCAGCCTTTCTTCCAGCCATTCGAGGAGACTCTTGCCCTTGAGGGCCTTCATCTCCTTGATGAGGACGGCGGATTCCGGCAGGGCGGAGAAGGCCTTGTAGAGGGCCGAGGTCTTGCGGACCTTGCCCGCGGCGATGACGATCACGAGGGTCCGGTCCGTCGGCGCGGCGAAGTACTCGCCGAGCACCCTGGCCTCGACCTTGGTCAGGTCTTCATCCTCCTCGCCGTCGATCTCGACGACGAGGAGCCGCCAGGGAGAAAAGAGAAAGGGCATCGTCCGGGCGACGTCGAGGATGTCCCGCCACGGGGTTTCGTCGAGGTCGAACCGCTCGAGGGCGACGCCGGGAGAGCCGGGAGGCGAGAGCGCGGCGCGGAGCTCGCGCAGGAACTCGCGGGCCAGGGCGCCGTCTTCCCCGAAAAGGAGGAACCCGGCGGGCAGGCTATCCTCCCGGATCTCGCGGCCGAGCAGGAGGCTGCGCACGCCTAGAAGCCCTCGTGGATCGTGAGGACCAACTGACGGGCGAACTTGACGGCGATCTTCTTGATCGCCTCGGTCTGCACGGAATCGAAATCCTGCCCCTGCGGGACCGCATACTCCTCCGTATAGGAAAACGAAGGGTTGGCATAAATGACCGCCTGGGACTTGGAATCCTTGAGCTCGATTTTGGTCACGACCGTGACCATATAGCGGTCGGCCGTTCCCTTACCGGGCGAAAAAGCCACGGGGGAGGGGTTGAAGACCAAGATCTCACCCGTGAGGACGGCGTCGGCCGCGGCCGCCGTCGTGATTTCAACCTTGCCCCGCACCACGAACTCGTCGATGACCGCGTTGGTGAGGTTCTTGTCGAGCTCGAAGCGCGTCGTCTGGTTCTTGAACACGGGGATGGCGATCTTCTTGACGTGGGCCGGGAGGACGTCCCGGAGATTGCCCGTCCCGCGCAGCCGGTAGCCGCAGCCGGCGAGGGCGAGGACCGCGAGGACGACCCCGAAGTATTTCGCCGATCTCATCGCGCCTCCTCTTCTACATAACGATATTGGGGATAAGAATTTGCTTTTTCGCTCTTCGCGACATTCCTTCCTAAAAAGATCGGCATCAACACTTCCCCTCGCATATAGATAGAAGGTAATCCTTGCCGCGGATCGATGTCAAGAACGAGGAATACCTCCAATTCACACCGTCCGGACAGATTTTCGTTCCGAACGACCCCGAAATCCTCCAAAAGACGATGGACTCCCCGTTCCTCTCGAAATCGCCTGCCCTTAAAAATACTCGACCCGTTCCTCGGCCGCCATCAGGGCGACCTGCTCGATGACGTGCGACGGCGGCGGCTTCTCGGCCACAAACGTCAGTTTGAGGTTGTCGATGATCCGGTAGGAGCGTTGATTCAATATGACGCCGTTCGCCACGCCTGGCTTCCTCTCAGCGGCTGCTACCATGATCTCCTAATGACAGATGATTGGTTCAATGCTTGCGGGGCATATCTAGACTTCATATTCTTTGAATTTTTGCCAGGTAGCCCCATGAAGGGGTACTCGGCTTAATGTAAAGGCGAATCAAGGTGAGTGGTTCGTTCACTCCCTGAGTCCCACCTGTTATCCGACGATCTGAACGACCAGCTTTCGCTGTCTTTCCCGGTTGTCGAGATCGATAAAAACGATCTGCTGCCAGGTTCCCAACGTGAGCCGTCCTTGAATAAGAGGAATGGTAAGGGAGGGCTTCATGAAGGCTGCCCTCACATGGGAAAAACCATTCCCGTCTCCCCAGCGGCGATCGTGATCATAAGGGATATCTGATGGAATAAGCCTTTCAATGGCTTTTTGAAGATCCCTGATTACCCCCGATTCGTATTCAATTGTTGTTACCGCTGCCGTTGAACCGGGACAAAAAACCGTAACCAGTCCATCGTGAATTGCTGATTGTTCCACAATCAAGGAGACCTTGGGAGTAATATCGATGATGTCGGCAAATCCTTTGGTATTTAGGGAAATCGTTTCTGAATAAACCATATCCACCCTCCTATTTATCTGTGCCGTTTGACCCTCTCCCCATTCTTTGGACAGTGGAGAGGCCGCCGCCCGTACTAAAGTCGAAGCCGAACGCTGACGACGCATTGCGGAGTTCGGCTGTTCAGGAAGTCCCGAGGCGTTTCTATGATAGATGTGCGAGTATTGCCTTTGCAGTCTCAGCAACCCGCGTCATTGTCTTCTCATTGACGCGGGCGTCGTTTCCCGGCCCTGCCCCACAGGCATGGATGGGATACACCTCCGTGAATCCGCACATGCCAAACATTCGCAGCTGTCGCGAAAGGACACTGCCGAACGACTGCTCATCGGGGTTCCCCTGCGTCAGAATGAAGACGAGCTTCTTTCCCGCGGGGAGCCGTGTCGCCCTCGGATTGGTTCGAAAATCGGGCGCAAGGTACGAGTAGAATCGATCCAAGAGCCCTTTGGCCTGGGCGTTGATTTCGCCCATGAAGATGGGCGCGGAAATGATGACCAAGTCGGAGAGCCGGACGTCTTTCAGGACGGCGCTCAGGTCGTCCTGTGCGACGCAGATATCTGATGTGGTCTTACATGACAGACACGCTTGACATCCACGATACGAGAGTCGATTGAGCTCGTAGGTCGCGGTGCATGTGCCGTGCTCTCCCAGGAGATCCAGAAGCGCTCTTGCGATCGTCGCGCCATGCCCTTGCGGTCTCGGACTGCCAATAACGGTTGTGATCTTCATTCCCGTCCTCCATGCCGTTGCGCTAGGCATGATACGGAACTAGGTTACGTTTTGTGCCTACCAAGAGATATACCACTGTGCTACGCAATGCCAATATCCCGAACGGTTTTTCGTTTGAAAAATGCCACTGGCGTGCTGTTATTCCTTAACTTCTTATGTATGATAGCTTCACGTCCAAAAGCTGGATCTTGAACTCTTGACCCTCTCCCCTTACTTTGAACAGTTTAAGGACGTTCTTATCGTGGATGCCTAGGCTCCTATCTCCGTTCATTTAATCGATTCTATTAGCTAAAAGCCATTTTACGCTAAATAACAAAAAAACGCCTTCATCATTTGCCCTACAAACGACAATCTCGAGCTAAGCCATATAAAACCATTGGCTGAAGCTTGGGTCATTCTCGGTAACAGAAAAAAGCAATGGCAAGTCGTCGAGGGTAAGCGGCGCCGGGCGGCTGAATATCGATTTCTAAAAGTTGTTTCAGAACATGCTGGGCAAGAAGGAGGGGGGGAGGCGCCAGGCGGCTGGCGATGGGAACGGCGACGGCGGCGGCTTCTCGGCCACGAACGTCAGCTTGAGGTGGTCGATGATCCGGTCCACGGCGGCATATTCCGTGATGAAGGCCACGACCTTCATCGTGCCCCCGCACTTGGGACAAATCATCGGGTCGACCTCGTAGACTTTCCGGATCATGGCCGCCCAGCCCTTGGAGGGGACGGGCTGCCGAGCCTCCTCGCTCAGCGTTACTGGAGAAACGACCGTTTTCCGCACCTTTCCCCGGTGAGCATTGGCGTAAAGCCCATAGTAACGAACCATGACCTGCCCTTTGTCGGGGATATGCGAAGTCACGCGAGCGATGAACTCCAGATAATCCATCGTTTCCAGACCGGCCGCATCCTGGCCATATCGGTAACCGACCTTGCCCTCGGGCTCTAAAAACGCGAGCCTCTCCAACGACAATACCGCCCTAATCATGTACTTCCCCACCCGTTCGGCTTCGGATTTGGTCTTGGCAGCGAGGATTGCCGCAGTCAAGATACTTCTCGACGACGTCCTTGATGATCGGCCGGAAGTAGCCGTAGGCCTTCTCGAAACGCTCGTATTCCGCGACAAACCGCTCAAAATGATGGAAGAGCACCCGATAGAGAACGGTCCGCTCAGGACGTCGAGGACGATAGACTCCCGCCATAGCGGGAGAAAAGCCTCAAGAAACGGGCCATCATCGAGAACATGACCACGTCTCCCTGGAAATACGGAAGAAGGCCTGCCCCGGATCGGAGAATCGCAAAGATAAACGTCAACCGGAGTTGACGCTCAGCGGAGGACTGGGGAAACGTATTAGCGTCCACCACGACGGCCTCGTCCACGTCTCCGAGCTGGCCGAGCGGTTCATCTCCGATCCTCACGCCGTCGTCAAGGTCGGACAGCTGGTCAAAGTCAAGATTATCAAGCTCGACATCGAGCTGAAGCGCATCGGCCTGTCGATGAAACAGGCGAAATAAATCTACTTGATCCCCATCTCCTCGAGCAGGAAGCCCGCCCCGCCGAATTTCTGCGTCACCCACAGGACGTAGCGGATGTCGACTGCGATCGGTGAATGAGATCGTCCTAGGGCGCCTCACCGCCCACCGTAGAAACGTCCAAAGCCATAGGCACTCATGAGCGCCATCGCCAGACCGCCCCGGCAACCAAGACGTGACGCCACCTACGGAGCTCGAAGTTGCCGACTCGCTCGAGGAGCAGATACGCAAAGACGAGATTTGCCGAGCCCCACAAGACGTTGACCCACGCTGGCGACAGCCCTTCGCCTGATGGTGTCGCGAACGGGCTTTGAAACGGGTGCCCGGTGACACCGCTCACAAAATGTGGGATCGCATTCACCAGAAAACCAGCACCGAAGAAATAGGAAATGTACTGGTACCAGCGCATCTTCTTGAGAGTGTCCGCGTTCTCCATGGTCGTGCTCCTCGCGTTATTGGACGGCAAGCTCCTGGATCAACCCCTGGTGCCCGAGATGCTCAGCTCAGCCGAAGAAGCCGCCCCAGCACCGGCACGGCGCTCTTGCGGATGGCGCCCTCGGGGCAGACCTCGGCGCAGCAGTAGCACCGAATGCATGAACTCAGGAAGAACTGCGGCTTGACGGGTTCGCCCGCGAATGCGATGGCGTCGGCGGGGCAGATCTGTTTGCACTTTTGACAGCCGCTGCATTTCTTCTGGTCGAGCAGCGGACGATTGAGGAGGCGGTTCTTCAGCCACGGGCTGCCCATCAACCGCCGGGCCAGCATCGTTTCGCGGATCGAATCCGGCGGAGGCTGGAAGCGCACTCCGTTCCAATGCTCAGCCGGCGCGCCTACCCACCCGATGCGTGAAAGGTCGCCCTCGCCCATTCCGCGCCGCGCGGCTTCGCGCACAATGAGATTGAGCTCCGAGTCCAGTCCCACGAGCGCGCAGGCAACTCGGTCGAGTGCCACCGCGTCGGCGGAAGCGAGCAGCGCCCCCAGTTGTTTCGGACTTCCACCGGCGCCCGGACCATCTCCCTCCATGGCGAGGATGCCGTCGCTCAGGTGCAACATACGACGCTCGCCACGGAAGTGGCCGAGCACCGCGCCGTACAGATCGCAGATGCACGACGCGAAGAGCTCGGGCGCTGGCGCCTGGAGATGCCAGCGCGCCTTGGCAGTGCCGGGAATCAGGCCGAAGAGGTTCTTCACCGCGCCGGTCATGTAGGTCAGCGCGTGCGTCTTGACCTTCGGAAGGTTGAGGAGGACGTCGGCCTCGGCGATGGCCTTGGATACCCGGAAACTCTTGAACGCGCGCCCCGCCGGATTCGCGATCTCCACCGTCTCGGACAGGTCGGGGGCCTCGACCTTCTCCTCCTCGAGCACGGGCAAGATTCCAGAGTTCTTCAGCATGGTCTTCGAGATCTTCAGCGCCGGGTTGTCGCCGACCAGCGGGACCGCGCCGACTCGGCGCACCTCGTGAATGACGGCGCGCACGATCTCGGGGTGCGTGGTGATGGCGTGGTCCCGCCGAGCCGGAGAAATCAAGAGGTTCACCTTGCAGAAGACCCGGTTGCCGGGGCGCACGTACGACTCGAGGCCGCCGATGGCGTCGAGGCACGCGCGGACCGACGCCTCGACAGCGGCGCGGTCGTAGGTGTCGCAGGCTTGGACGGCGACGATGGGCTCGGCGTTCATTCAGCTCTTCTTATTGATAAGAATTTGCTTTTTCGCTCTTCGCGACATTCCTTCCTAAAAAGATCGGCATCAACACTTCCCCTCGCATATAGAAGGTAATCCTTGCCGCGGATCGATGTCAAGAACGAGGAAAACCTCCAATTCACACCGTCCGGACAGATTTTCGTTCCGAACGACCCCGAAATCCTCCCAAAAACGATTGACTCCCCGTCCCTCTCGAAATCGCCTATCCTTAAAAATACTCGACCGGCTCCTCGGCCGCCATCAGGGCAGCGTTTCGCAGTCCTTCACGAGGCGGCCGAGTCAGGGCGACCTGCTCGATGAGGTGCGACGGCGGCGGCTTCTCGGCCACAAACGTCAGTTTGAGGTGGTCGATGATCCAGAAAGTCTACGAAGGCGACCCGATGATTATTAGAAAATCCTATAGAGTGTACTTCGGCGGCCTGCTCTCTACCTGCCCCATTGGCATGTAAATCCCCAACCGCCGCTCTTTGGCCTTAGCGTTGAGACCGGCCAAGACTTTGCCTAGGGGGGGCACGACGTTGTTATCAAAGCCCCGTCGTTCCACGAGGACACTGGCCCACGGTGTTCGGGTCGGGACGGGGTTCACGAGGATAACGTCGGCGGTCACGTCCCCTTGTACTGAGCTCTCCGGAACTTGGGGGAGTCGAGAAAAGGACGGTCGTAGATTCCCCCCCGCCAAAGTGGGTCGATTGACAATCCCCTGACAAGGATTTGGGCCTAGGAAGCCCAAGGCGCAATTGACTTTTCCCCCTATCCCCGAGCACCCCTCCAAGGGAGCACGGGGCTGTAGGGGGCTTCTGGCACGAAATGCGGCCATTACCAGCCCTGGGAAGAGAACTTGGGGCGACTTGGGGGAACGAAACGGTTCTATTTTATAACCAACTCTTGCAAGTCCTCCCACTTTATCAACTTGTTCTTCTCGAAGTATAGTTTATAAATAGGAGTCTCTCCTGCTGAAGCATTATAATTCTTAACATCAACATAGTGACCATTGAGCCAAAACGACTGATTCGATTTAGGGTCTCTGTAATAGTAATATGCGACAGTAATTTTATTCCCAGGATTATTTTCGTCAGTAACTATTGACGTTTTGCAATGTACATCATTATCAAACTCTGCTTGTTGATATCGGTTGCCGCTACCTCCCGCCGCCGCATTAAGAACGTTTGCTAATCCGGTGAGAATGGCTGATACCGCCTGAGAACTTTCATAACGATAATACTTTTCCTGTAAAATAAAAGACGCTTGGTCGAGCGATAGCCCCGCAGTCAATTCTTGAGTTTTCATTACTTCGATTGTCTCTGGCGTAAGTCCATAATGCGAACTCACATACTTCTGAAGCGAATTAAAATATTTGATACGTTTTTTAACCAAGGAGTCAATCAGACTTACTTGCTCTTTCTGGGTTTTAATACCAAGACTTTTTTGTTCGGGAGAATACTCTTTCATATCAGGTAAAGTGCCGCGAGTGCCAACTATAAGTTCTTTGGGGGAAGTCGGATTTGGATAAATTGATATCGCTAACAGGAGATTTACCCCCTCCTGATTCTTTTCGGCGCTGACAAATCCTTGCTCATTGAACTTAGCGTTTTCGTATCCATTCTGCTCGAGAATGTTCAACGTGGCTTTAATAACATCATCTCTTGTAGTTGCGAATGAAGCAGGACGTTGCAAAGAAATCCCAAATGACGAAAACAACACCACCAATACAAACAATAATAAATATTTTTTCATGGCCCCCTCCGATTAGATGGTCTAATGCTATTCGGACAGCGGGGCGATGTCAACGCGCAAGAAATGAGGCCAGAGAAGGCTCTGTTGCTTCAGAGGGCCAGAGATTCTCCGGTAGAGGGATGTCAGGCCTCCCTCAGGTACTTATAAAGGGTCTCGCGGCTGATGCCGAAGTCGCGGGCAACCAGCGCTTTTTGCTCGCCCGCCCCCACTCTCTGCTTCAACATGGCGACTTGCTCGTCGTTCAAAGACTTCTTGCGCCCACGGTAGGCACCACGCTGTTTGGCCAGGGCAATTCCCTCCCGCTGGCGCTCACGAATGAGGGCACGCTCGAACTCAGCGAAAGCGCCCATTACGGATAGCATGAGAGTGGCCATCGGGGAATCCTCACCCGTGAAGGTCAGGCCTTCCTTGACAAACTCCATACGCACGCCGCGCTTAGTCAAGCTCTGCACGACGCGACGCAGGTCATCAAGGTTACGCGCCAACCTGTCCATGCTATGCACCACCACCGTGTCGCCTTCACGAACAAAGGCCAGTAACCGTTCAAGCTCGGGCCGCTGGGTGTCCTTGCCTGATGCCTTATCAGTGAATACCCGTGCCACCTGAACGCCATCTAATTGTCGTTCGGGGTTCTGGTCAAAGGAGCTGACGCGGACGTAACCGATTCGCTGACCGTCCATGATTCCTCCAAAAGGTAATGTGTCAGATTAGATTCTATTACCCTTGGCGGATTATGTCAATATATTTAATTTATAACCCTATATTGACACGAATGCGGCCCCCAGCCTGACGCGGCATTAGGGTATAGCCTAAATAGACACAACGTATCCGCGCGATTTAGCAGACAATTTTCTCCGGGGCGCTTCATTGGCTGTGATCGACCGGTAGAGCATCCATGGTTGCTTGTCTTCTAAAATAGTTCCTCCTTTAAGCGAAGTTGTGAATAATTCTATACCCTAGCTCGTACTTGACACTTAGATTGTCGTTATATATAGTTATTCTAAGAACGAGGATTTCAATTAATATCCGAGGACGGATTTTCCCTTGTCACAGGAGGGGGTCTATATGGAAAATTTAGGTCTAGTTGCAGAGCTATTCAAGACGAGTTCAAAGTTTGCACGCGCGGCGGCTTCGTTGGAAAAAATGGCTACTGGACAAAATAAAATTGAACCGCCAGAAAGAGATGCCTTGTCATGGGCGGGGAATTTTTTATTCGTTGTGGATTGGAATGCCCATCCACAACCTTCAAATCCAGTGGTAGGGAATTTTGCACTTCAGGCAACTGCAGTTCGCCCGACATTCTACTCATGTCTATTCCGGATGGCTCAGCAGATTCGGGATGCTGGAATGAACGACGAGAAACAGCTAAAATCCTTCTTGATCGATCTCTATAGTACTCTTCTGTCAACTGCAATAGAATCTAACAAGAAAAAAAGGAAACTCAATGCAGATCAGCTGAAATTGGGGGCTTTGCTACTCCATGAGGTATCTGAATCAATTCTCGTTCAAATAAATAATAATGGCCTTCCTCAGCCATCGGCAACCCTAAAAGATGAGTGGAAGCCTACAACCAATGAGCTCAAGCCCGCTTTCGCGATCAGATGAAGCTTCCTGGCATGAAAAAATCCGCCGGCGCGAGCTTTATAGGTGCCTTTTCAACCTAGCTCATCTTGCAGAAAATATCCAGATCACCGAAGATTTCGCTAGTAAGACGCCGCCAAAACTAGCCATACTTATTAGCGTAACCGCAGAATTACTATTACAAAGTATATTAATTAAAGCGCCAGAGCAGGATCTCGAGCAAATCAATACGATGCTCGGGATTATCACTCCCCACCTTCGCTATGTAGAACGAGCGCGCGTTGCCCAAACTCCATGGAGCCTTATCAAGTCAGCTGAAGAACTTCTTAAATTAGCTTCTAACTCCAAGAATCATTTCATAATCCGTCCTACATGGGCATATAACTACTCTATCATCGGCGAATTCGTGAGCTTTTACCGAGAACTGCTTTCTTGTTGGGCTTGGTTCCCTCTTGATGAATGGAAAGCGCGGTTAACGGAACTTGGACTTAACGTTGACGAAGCTATCTATTGTATCTCTTTTCCTCGTATTGAGAGAGAGAACTGTCTACTGCATGCTAACTGGGGCCACGAAGTTGGCCATATCCTGGTTGCAAAATGGGTAAACGATGACTTCGGTATCGTTTGGGCAACTGATGAACCAGGAATAAAGAGCCGGATCGAAGATCATGTGAAACAGAATATTCCTCCGGTTGATCCGCTTTTCAAGGATTTAGTTATTCAGGAAGCCGTTGCCAATCAGATGCGTGCTACCATGGAAGTTGCAAGCCAAGGCTTAGTAGAACTCCTCTGCGATCGGATTGGTGCTCACATTCTAGGCCCATCAGCACTTGCGGCAACCTTGGAATTTGCCGCTCGATTCGCCATAGATGTATCTCCATTGCAGTCATCTAATTACCCCCCATGGCGGTATCGATTACGAATGTTACTCCAGCATTGTACCCCAGATCTAAATGATGACAAAGAAATGGGCTATCCCAATACGGAGCTAAGAGCATTTATTGAATGGCTGAGGACGGGGCAACGGCTGACTGAAACGAAAACAGATATTCGGAACATTGAATCCAATGTAATTACCAAAGAAGCTTATATATTTATTACTGCTCATATGGACGAGGCTATAAAAAAAGTTACGTCCATGTTGCCTGTTGAATTATCTCTGCCGTATCGTCTACATGAACACAGAATAAATATCGCTAAATTGGTCGATAGACTTCGACAAGGAATCCCGCCAAATGAAATCTGTCATTTAAGTGACAGTCCTGCATCCTTTCAAGATATCCTTTCTGCCGCGTGGGCCTTTAAAATGGACAAGATCGCCAAAAATTCATCATGGGGCAGTCCCGATGAATACAATTTACTGTTCCGCCTCGTGCTCAAAGGCTGCGAATGTAGTTATATCCATTCCGACTGGAAGAAGAGGGACAAAGGAGAATGAGTACAGTTTCAAAGAAAGGTCTTGAAAAATATTTCAAGCGCACACCTGATCCATTGATAGTAACCCCAATCCTGTCTCGCCGGCAGATAGGAGAAGCTTCGCTGGATGTTCGACTTGGCAATCAATTCATAGTCTTCAGAACATATAAGTTCGGAATATTCGAACCTGTAGGCGTAGCGACCAAATTTCAGCCTCGGAAAATACAAGAACGGCAAATAATCCCATTCGGGGATAGGTTTGTCCTACATCCCGGTGTGTTAGTGCTGGCGTGTACCTTCGAGTATGTGTCGATTCCTGGCGATCTCGAGTGCCAGGTGGAAGGGCGGTCTTCATGGGCACGCCTAGGTTTACAAGTTGCAACTGCAAATTCAGTTGAGCCCGGTTTTAAAGGAGTTGTTACACTCGAACTATCTAATGTCGGTACAGTACCTTTAACTCTTATGCCGGGTATAAGAATTGCACAATTAGTTCTAAGAACAACAGTACCAAAGGTCAAAAATCCTTACCAAGGTAATCGCAAATACCTTTGTCCCATTGGCCCAGAGTTCAGTCGCCTTCATGAGGATTATGATTGGGACATATTTAATCGCCCTTCCTAATAGACATTCCTGGAAACATTCGAATTACCGATAAACTGTTGATTTACTTTTCAGGTATGGTGTGGAGGGTAACTCACAATCCAACACCGCTACCGAATACGAGATTGACGTGGAAATACATTACTGACGTATATCGGAACGCAAAGGAGCAAGAGGCAATAGCCCTAATCCTCAAACGCCGTGCCCGTGGAGAATCGCTGAGGGATATTTGTGGTGCCTTAGAGGCTGACGGGCACAAACGAAAGGCTGGGAGAGCCACCTGGCACCCGCAGGCCGTGCTCAGAATTATCAACCGGGAGCGCAGAGCAGCCTAGTTTCCCGAGGTTCCCTGTCACGCTTCGGACGATGCGTGACAGTATTCTGCCCTAGCCCTCCACAGAAACCCATTAATCGAAAGCCAAAGAGGCCGAAGGTGAAGTGGGAGGCTGACCACTAGGACACTCCGCGACATTACCAAGAAATGACTTCGGGCGATTGGCATATACAACGAAAGGATGACCGTCTATAGCCATCGCCTCCCTGCAATATGCAAGAGGCGTGTGGCGTCAACTGTTGGTTGCTTTGCCTGCTTCAAGGAGCCCAATCCAGAAGGACTGAAGGTCATGGGCGAGCACCTTGATACTTTGTGCAAACTCACCGAGTTGAGCGCTTGTTACGTTCTCAAATTGGAACCGTAGCCCAGTTCGCTCTTTGGCAGTGGTCTTGACGCGGGTAATGTTCGAGGAATTAGAACCAGCGGCCCAAAGCGAATGGATAATCTGGTTGCGCCGTCCCTCAACTTCTGATGCTCGATTTATTAACTCACGAAATGTCTTGAACATTACGTCCTCACCATTTCGTTGGAGGTAAAGACTGACGGCAAGAGCCAATATGGCTTTGAATGACAGTTCCGCGGTGACGATTTGCCCCAAACGCTGGCCTGCTCCAAGCAGAGAGTGCACGAGCATTTGCAAACCGTTTTCAAGGAGGGCGAACGATACTGTGATGTCACCTATGTGCTGAAGGTGTTCTGCTGGAACCGGATGCTGGAGCGCCATGCGAATCTCCTTTTATAAGCCTTGCAATTATGGTAAGCGGTCTGGCGTTTTGTCGATAGCCTCTCGCCACAACTATCAACCATCCTCCCGCTGTTAACGTGACCAATCCGGCCATACCTGTCCAACTCATTTTCTTACTTTTTCTTGAACATCATGTTAATAATAGCATCCCGCGCTTTTGCTGTGATTTTGGTGTCGGAGCCGGTATCCGGCTGATGGCTAACGGTGAGGTCAAGGATAGACGAGCCCAGTTCTCCGTCCTTGATTGTCATAGAGACAAGCAGTGTATCGGGGCGCGCGGGCCAGCCAACCATTTTGACTTTCTCTGCAGATATAATCCCCGTTTCTTTGTCAGCCAGAGTAACCTTATACCCAAGTCCCTGAACTGCAGAGACGGCCACCATAAAGGTGTCGCCACGCGAAGCTGGCCAAGTTCCAACCGTTGTAGCGTTAGGGATAGTAGCGCAAGCCATAACAGTCAAGGGCAAGAAAACCAACGCGGTGATTTTAAATTTTATATTCCCCCCTTCTCCCATATATGAGACATGAGAATTATTCCGCCCTTCCCAGTCTCCTATGCATCCTCCGGTACTCCCAGGGTGGCACTGGGTTTGGCATGGACCGGGTCAAGATCGTCGTTTGTAGGTCAAATGGTGAAGCGGTTTTTTCGGGCTTTTACGAAAAATGGCTTTAAGGCTTCAAAATGGATAAAATGGTCAAAAGAGGCAGGCTCTCAATCCACCTTCAGAATGCCTCTCAACTGTCCAAAGAATGGGGAGAGGGTCAAATGCACACAAGAGTCATGAGTTGGAAAGCATCAATGCGTGCGGTGGCGGCTACTGAAAAGCGCCAGCAACGTGAGGCCAAGAAACGGCAACGCGATCTTGAAAATCGGGCCAAGGAAATGGCCAAGCTGTCCGCGCTTGAGCAAGCACGCTTGGAAGTTGAAACTTACGAGAACGAACTCGATGTTCTTCTATCTATTCACAAAGACCAATCTGATCCCTGGGATTGGGCTGCAATTATCGCCTATTTGCCACCCGTCCCTCCTAGTCGGCAGCCATACAACGAATTCAAGGCACGCCAGCGCTTAGCAGTTTCCCCCTCTCAGCATGAAACCTCAACTTTAATTCAGCAAGCCCAGCAACAAGATGAACGAGAATATCAAGACGCTATGCAAACCTACAGTGCTGATCATGCTGAATGGGAAAAACTTTCCCGCCTGGCCCGGCGGATACTCGACGGCGAACACGCAGCCTATCTCCAGGCTATCCAAGAATTCATCCCCTTCGCGGAACTCTCCGGCATTGGATCATCGATGAATTTCACCGTTCATAACACGCGCATATTGGAGTGCGTATTCAGCATTAATGGTCGGCAGGCAATCCCCTCTGAAGTCAAATCACTCACAGCATCCGGGAAGGTTTCTGTAAAACCAATGCCAAAACAACGTTTCATCGAAATTTACCAGGATTATGTCTGTGGCTGCGTGCTGCGCGTAGCTCGTGAGGCGTTCGCCCTATTACCGCTAGATACAATCCTCATTACCGTGTTAACGGACGCTTTGGACACACGCACCGGACAAGCGGGCAAACAGCCATTTCTGTCTGTTGTTATCCCCCAGGCAACTTTGAACACTTTCAATTTCGAACGGCTCGATCCGTCCGACACTGTATTGAGCATGATACACCATGGCGATTTGAAAGCATCGCGTAAGACAGGAGATTTCGATTCCATCATTCCGTTAAACATGTCCGATATTGCGCAGGAACCGGACCAAGATACCGACATTAACAGCATCCTCGTTAGCGCGCAACGATTGCGCTCTGAACTATCCAAACAGTGCGCGGCCCTAAGTCCTGAATTACAAACCGCCTTGCAAGAAAATGGAGAAAAATGATGCCTACTACTCTTGCTGTTACGTGCCTTGCGCTATTCATTGTCCTTTTAATATTCCTTATCAAAAATAATAAGCTTAAACGTCTTGTTGCTCGTTGTCAGGCAGAGATAGCCGCAGCCAAACAGGAGACGGAAGAAGTCCAGAAACAGTGCGATGCTGAGATCATAAGGGTTCGCAATGAAACGGATCTGGGGTTAAAGGAAGCGCAGGCACTTGTTGACCAGCAGATCGATGAGATGAAGACCGAGGCCGAGCGTGTTCGCAAACATTACGAGGACGAAACCCACAAAGTTACAGACTCATCTCAAGTACAACTAGCTAAAGCACTTAAGGATGTTGAGGAACTCCGGAAATATGCTTCTCTCCACGACGCCGAAGTAGAAGTCCGTCGTGTTCTCGCAGAAGCGATGACAGAAGCCACCTCATTACGGGAACAGGCTCAACTCCTCATGCAACAGGCCCGCGCGATGACAGAGAATGAGCGGTTGCGGGCGACTGAAAAAGTAAAACTAATCTACGAACAAGCTGATGCACGGCTAAACCAGGCCACACATGACGCCGGAAGGATTGTCGCCGACGCTGAAAAGAGAGCCAAAGAAATCGCTGGTGAAGCTTATGACGCTCTGCGCGACAAGCAAATGCTCGAACACGCCGCAGATGCAATGCGCAATATCATCGAAGGTTACGGTGACCGTTACCTCATAGCTACTCATAGTCTGCTGGACGCACTTGCGGTCGAATTCGGGTATACTTCAGCTGGTGAATCCCTTAAGTCTGCTCGTGCCCAGTCTAAACGTATGGTGGAACAGAGAGAAGCTGCGACATGTGACTACGTAGAAACCAACCGAAAAGATACTGCCGTACGTTTCGTCATCGATGCGTTCAATGGTCGTGTCGAGTCTATCCTCAGCAGGGTTAAACACGACAATTTCGGTGTTCTGGAACAGGAGATTCGAGATGCGTACAGTCTCGTAAACCTAAATGGAAAAGCTTTTAGAGACGCACGCATCCTTCCAGCATACCTAGACGCACGGCTCGCCGAACTGAAATGGGCCATTGTGGTACAAGAATTAGCGCGCAAACGACTTGAAGAACAGCGCGACCTCAAAGCGCGACTCCGCGATGAGGAGAAGGCCCGCAAAGAGCAGGAGGAACAGATTCGACAGGCGGTAAAGGAGGAGGAACTCAGAAGAAAAGTCCTTGAAGAAAAAGAACGTGAGCTTGCGGAGGCAAGGCTTGCTTTTGAGCGTGCGACAACCGAGGAAAAGGCGCAATTGGAAAAAAAATTCGCAGAGATGCAGCAAACCATCGTAAGCCTACGTCAAGACCTGGCGACTGCCACAGAGAAAACACTCACAATTGCACAACAAACTAAAGAAGGACATGTCTACATCATCTCCAACGTCGGGGCTTTTGGTGATCGCGTTTACAAGATCGGGCATACAAGACGAATGCCACAGGTACGCGTTGACGAACTCAGCGGCGCCAGCGTGCCTTTCGATTTCGATATCCATGCCCTTATCAAGAGTGGCAACGCTCCGGTTCTCGAACATAAACTCCAGAAGCGATTCCTAGGCATGCAAATAAACAAGATCAACTCGCGCAAGGAGTTCTTCCGGGTCACCCTCAAGGAGATCCGTGAGGAAGTAGACAAACTCAAACAAGGTGAGGAATTCATAGTAACCCAATGGACTGACACGGCTGAAGCAACCCAGTACAGAGAGAGTCTCGACATCCAAAGCGATCCGCAAAAGATGGAGAAGTGGCTCAAACGCCAAGAGGCACTGACCGACCGCGAGTTGAAGCTTGATTCCCTCCGCCTAACACCAGCGGATGTTTCAGAATCTGAAGTAGATGAAGGAAATTCCTGACATGCGGTCATTGACGAGTCTTTTTAAGGAGATTACAACTCCAACCTGCGTTCCGCGCTCCTTCTCGCCAACGATTGCGTCGTAAGGAAAAAGGATGGCGATGAGGCTGAGGACAATTTTGATGATACAGGTAAGATCGAGTGCGCCAAACACCGAAAAAATCGGATCGCTCGCATATTTAGAATCCACAAGTCTCGGATCATCAGTATAATTTATAGTCGCGGCTCGACCGACTGCTTCAGATATACCGCTTGCAATCGAACTTAACACGAGTGATGGCATATTAATTCTTATTCCAAGATTAGCGAGCGCACCAATATTGGTTTGGCTCTCTATATTTTTTTTGTTAAATGCAATCCGCTGCGGAGTGCTCTCTATAGGCGGCTCGATAATCGGAGAGTCCGGTGAATACAGAGAGAAGAATAAGTGCGGTGCAGAGCAAAAAAGTAACGATGAACTTCGGGCTGGTGATGATCTCCTGGATTTCCTTTTTGATGATGTCCCTGAGCATCTATGACTCCTACGTTCCCGCTGAGATATATCTAGCGCTCGGGCATCTCTCCTACGAACCTATTACTCGATATGTCTTGGTATATGAAAATAATTTTCGATAAGCGATAGTAGTTTATCGCACAGCTCAATTTTCTTTCTGGCATCATCTGGGCTAATGTATTCGGATGGAGCAGTTCCTTTTACTATATATTTTATATTTGCTGATTGCTTATGTTCACAGACCAAGCCAACCGACGCGAAATCTGTGTGGGACATATAATCAGCAGTCGGCACCGTGCCGGGAATCAAGTCGGAAGGTAGATACAGCGAATCGAGAGAAGCTATAAAATCTGGTGGATATGAGGCGTTCTCTATATCTTCAAAAAGCTTGATTTCGTCGTGACCCTTCACGTCTTTTTCGGTGAAGCCCACATTAATTAATAAAGATTTCATCCCGAGCTCAGCTGCATGCGTTGCTAAAAAGTAAGCGGGAGAATGATACCCTGCGTCAATTAGGACATTTGAAGCCTGAAAATAGATTCGTGCTTCTTTCAGCCACGGTTTGAAGTCGCCCATGAAATATCTCCTTTGATGAGAATTATTGGCCTTCTCATCGTCTCTTCCTACGAGGCACTATTCCGCGGTCACCGCACGAGCGCCGAAATTAATTTAACTGGGTTTACGATCTTCTCAAGCTTCCGTGGCTTCGTGTTTTGGAGAACCAAAGACCGGGTCCATCCAAGTGACCAAATTCTGAATTCATTCTCGTTCATCCTAAACTTTTTCTCTCCGCTTCTTTGAGAATAAAGCTTGGCATAAGCAACCTCGATGTCTTTTTCCTGGGACTGCTGCTTCAGGCGAAGGATTCCGTCGTCGACCATTTTCTTGGCGCGTTTCTCTACCTCTTCTTCAGATAGAGATGGTTCCTTCGGTGCAAGAACAATTGAGTCGCCTGTCTCAAGTGCTTTTTCCCAGAATAGTTGAGGTGTAACATCTGGCTTCGCTTGGCAGGCAAGGGCATAAAGCCCGGCTGCCCAAGGGACTGCCCAGCTGAGTCCGCCAAGCCGATAGAACGCGTAATCCTCGTTTCCTGTTGGCCCAGCTGTCGTCCTTGAATCTATTGGAAAACGGAGGAAATGAATCCCAGCGCTATCATAAGTTCCCCAATTAACGTCGCCGAATGAAGCAATGTCATCGGGATCCTTGTTCGGATCCCTTCCTAATCCATGAATTTGGAATCCGTAACTCTCAATCATGCTGGTGCAGATGACGAAAATGCCGGCTTTTTTGGCACGCTCGACGGCTTTCATAACGGCCTCATATCCGGCCTCATTGGGTTGCCATCCTATAGAAGCTGAAATCACCCTAATCTTGTGGCTAGCATCTAGCCGACGGTTGATTTCAAGGATACGATCAATGGACTTCGCTTCCCAAGTGAAATCGCGCAGAAGGACGCCGTTGAGACCTCCCTTGCTGGGGAAGGATGCTATGTAATAAAGGTCTGCTTCTGGAGCAACCCCGACAGTCTTTCCAACTGCAATTGAAGCCGTTGCCACTCCGTGCATTTGAGCCGTCTCGTCGGCCGAATGTATTTCTTCAAACAGACGGAGGCGATCTTTATATTCAGCATGGCCGACAAGAAATCCCATATCAATAATCGCTATCCCAACACCGCGCCCTGTAATGCCTTTTTTGTGTAACTCGCGAATCCGTAAGCCGGGATTCTTACCTATTTCCCGAATGCGAAGCGGATCGAACCCTGCGGGGAGAGAAGTTGGCCATTGGGTCAGGTCATCGAAATTAGCCTGGATTAAGTCCTGAAGCCGATCTTTGACATCAAGAGCGCGTAAATCTTTTCCCCGCAGATCGATTTGAAACGGATCACTTTTTCCCGGAACATAAGTAGGGAGTTCTACAGATGGCCCCCGAAGACCATCGAAAGGCTCCGGCCGTCTGACGACTCCTATTCCGTTCTTGGTTAAGGCCGTGCGAAACTCTGCGGCATCCGATTTCGCTAAGGAGCGATAGTTTAAAAATCGCGCAAGAAATACGCCGATAATTATCAGATCGACCAGGATGAAGGCGATGATTAGCTGCTTCCGTCGAGCTTTCATTCGAATCTCCTCCTTCGTGAGAATATTACTTCAACCAAACGTCTCTCCTGCGAGGCGCTACCAACGTAAAAAGGCGTCACTTCTCTTGGGGGCTTCCGGAATCCGGCTGGCCCCCCCTCCTACGCATCTTCCGGAACTCCCAGGGTGGCACAGGGCTTGGCATCGACCACAGCCCTTGCTTGGCATTCCTTGCCCGGTTCTCAGCCTCTGCCAGCGTGGGGTCTGACGAATACTTCTTGTAGTGCCAGGCCAGCCCAGCCTTGATAATCTCCAAAGACACGTCCTGGCCACCCACGGAAACCCTGGCCACCATCCGGCCATACCTGTCCCGAGAGTATTCCTTGACCTGTACGTCCCTGCCGAAAACGAGTGAGGACGTGAACCGCTTTGCCCTGGTGCCGAAGTCCTGGCCCATCTCTGGGCAGTCTATGCCCTCAAGCCGTATCTTCACTGCTTTTCCTGCCTTCATCACCGTGATGCTATCCCCGTCATGGACGCCAACGCATTTTCCGGCGAACGCGGCGGCAAATGTCCATGAAGCCGCGATAGGAAAAAGGATTATAAAACATGTGCGGACATTTTTAATTTTCAAATCGTGACGGCCCTCTTTATCTAAGATTTTACCAGAAAATCGTTAAAGTCAAATATGTACTGGCTCAAGATCGTCATTTATAGGGCAAATTATGAAGCTGTTTTTTTCTCAAACATCGGGACAATGATTTTGGGCCTCAAAAATGTATAAAAATGGTGAGACAGGCTCTCAATCCATCTTCAATATGCCTCTACTCTGTCCAAAGAATGGGGAGAGGGTCAGCATATTAATCTTATATTTCTATGGACGTTCCCCTCTTTTACGCAAATCACTTCTTTGACGGGGGGACGGGCTTCGTACAGTTCACAATCATCAGATCAATGGTCATATCATCTTTTGGCCTTCGGGCTTCAAGCGCAGAGGTCAATTCTCCCAAAGATCCGAATCCGTCGGGTTTTGACCAATCCGCTCCCTTGTACCACATGACCAGATAAATCCCATGCTTCGTATGCTCTCCGTTCATATACGCCGGCAGCTGCTTCGATACCCCACTCGTAAGGCCCGCGCTATGCGCATTTTTCACTTCAATACACACCTTGAGTACGTCGTTCCGCTTGGTGGTGAAAGAGCAGAAGAAGTCCACCGCTCCATTTGCTATTCTCACTTCCCTGGACACCCGGACGCCCTTCAGTTCGAGGACGGTTCTCAAGTGTGAATCGATGAACGGGTGGACGTCCGTCTCCATTTTTGGCTGCTTGGGGTTTCCTTCCCATAGGTAACCCCAACATGCGTGCCGCTCTATGTATTCCTTAACGGTCAACTCAAGGACCTTATAGACGAAATTCCGAAGCGATTCATTCGTCCGAATAGCAGAGTTGTCCAGCAAGGCTTTGATGTTTACTTGTTCATCCTGGCGGTAGAGTTCACTGATCCTATCAGCATACCGGATACGTGCTCGAACGAAAGCATCCCTACTCGTCAGCAGATAGCTCTTCTGGTATACGAGAATGTCCCCGACGTCCTTTAGCCGATAGCGATAATCGACAAGGTAATTGCTAAAGGCATCGATGTGAAGGTCGTCCAGCCCGCACTTCAAGGGAAATTGATCGGGCGCCTCGCGGTAGAGCGTCCTGAGGAGACCGACAGACATTTCCTTGTGGGGGAAGAATTGCCCTCCTCGAATCGCCCTCGCGTCCTCGAAGGCCTTCTCCGCGATTCCACCATCGTCCGTCACGTCAAAGTCCAGCGCCACGAGTCCACCGAGCTTGAGTAGAACAAGCGCCGAACTCGCCCCGGTCTCCGGATTTACGTCAGACAGGAAGCTGCTAGGCAGCCCGAGCCCGTCAATCTTTTCACTCCCGATATTGGCCAGGAATGTCATCATGGGATCTTCATAAACAGATTGGATTCGCCGAAAGACAATCTCAAAGGGGCCACTGGGCGAGCTTCTCCCCTTCTTGGCCTCTGGCACACTCGCCTTCAACTCCAGCGGTAGGACGAACTGCATAACTGTATAGATCTCGCTCGGGTCTGTCCCTCGAAACGTTGCGTTTGCCAGTTGAATAGTCAGACTCCGGATTTCGACCTCGTTTTGCCCGCCATCGTAGTATTCGATCATGCGCTCGAGTTGATTCATGTCGTCGCCATCCAGTGACCCTCCGTACTGGTCGAGCTTCTCCCGCATCGCTTCCACGGTAATCAGGGCTGCTCTGTGATTGGCGGCAATCGCCGACCGAAAGATACGCGCAAGGACCCGCTTTCGATGTCGGGTCGCGGTCAGGGCATCGTCATAGAATGGCATGATGGCATCGTGTTGCCCCACACGAAGGCAGAGATCGCGCTCCGTATCCACATAGAGCCCGTAAAGTACATGCAGCACTGATTCATTTACCATGGCGTCTTCGGCCCTGAAATACTTCGGCGGGTTGTCCATTGCATCCAGTACCAGAGCCCGCCGTATGGCACAGAAATCACGGCCAATGGCTAGCTGTTCAACCGGCAGATCCGTCACTACAGAATGGCGCAAGAGGCTGTTCTCGACGTTAAGGACACTCAGTTTCACGCGCGGGTGCACCGCCGAATCTTGTAGACGACCATTGAGAGCGGAGAGCAGTGCGCAGAGTCCTGCCGAATCGCGCTGAACGATGATCGGCAGAATCAACTGAGAAAGAAAACCTTCTGGGCTCGCTGGAAGATAGATTTTGTACAACGCCCCAGTCGAAGGCGCATTGATGTAGAGATCAACGGGCTCGTCGGGATTCAAGCTGCAGAGCTGCACGTATGCACTAACACAAGCAACCCTGGAGATCGGATCGACGGGCTGGCCGGTCCTGCTAGCCAGCAAGTGTTCCAAGATCTGCACCATAAGTTGAATTCGCTGCGCCTCTGCGTCCATTGTATCTACCCTTTTTGTCATAGAAGAGATTTGCTTTTTCGCGCAACGCGATGATCCCTGCCGTTCAGATCGGAATCAGGCCACCCTTCCCCGCCTTTCCAATTCCCCCCCTGTTTTCAAGTAGCCGATCACGCAGGCGATTGTGAATTCAGGACTGTGCTTTTTTGCGGAAGCCGGTCAGCCCTTACGAACTTTCTTTCCTGGCCTTTTCGGCGTCCCCAGCCTCGCCGCGACCTCTGTCTTTTTCATGCCCTTCAGTTCCGTCAGCTTTATTCTTACTTCAGGCTTTATGATTGTCAGCTTCCCGGATTTCTTCTCCCAATGTGAGATGCTGATCCTGTTCATGCCGACCAGCGTGGCTAGGTCGATCTGGGATAGACCGAGCCGCCGACGGAGGCTCTTTATCCCCCTGGCATAGACCGCAACATGCTCGGCTTCCTGTTCCGAATGGGAATCTCGACCGAACGCAGCCTGTTTTTTTGAAAGTTCCTTGTTATTTTTCTCGATTGCCGAGATTCTACTTTTTTGCTCGGCGATTCTCTTCTTCAGAACAATATGATCCCGGCGGAATTTCGAAAGCGCCAAGCCGATTTCCCGACGGGAGATTCGCCGGATCTCATCTTTGATTGTTTGAGCGAGTGTGGACATGCTAAGGGCTCCTTTTATTTAGAAGATGGGCCGATCACCCGATTGAGGAATGAACAATTCTGCATACTGATCAGCTTGTTATTATCATATCACTCCTCTCGCCGGAATCCCAGATTGTCGGGACTTCCGGGAAATAGTTTGAGCATCGCGGGAATGAAACTGAACGATTCGCCGGACGAAGGGACGGCTGGCAAGGCCGGTTTTTGCGTGTCAGCTCCCCCAGGAGCGGCAAGTAATAACCTCTCGTGTCACCTTTCGTCAACAACCGCGACACAGCAGCATCAGTGTGGAGCGAATTGCTGTTTGCTATTTTTCATTTATTTCTTCCACCTGTATTTTGAGAATATCCCACATAAATATTGAAGAGAACTTTATTCCGTCTTTCTCAGGAAGCATGTTCTTGAGAAATATCTTTTCATCTTGTGTATAACCTTTAGGGAAACTGATAGCTACATATGTCATTCTCTTTTTGTCTTCCTCCCAAAATCGGTATTTCAATTGTTCTTTACTTTCATTAATATGCAAGAACTTATCAATGAACTGCGGTCGAGTTGAGTAAAGATTGACAAGGGATTGTTTAATCCAAACATCGTCCCAGTTATCAAAAAAGGGGAAGTGCATCAGAATGTGCCGGATAAATTTAAAGAGGTCTCTTCCGACATCAGAATGGTTTGGACGTTTGTTTGCATCAATTACCCATTGCACTGGGGGATATTTAAGGATCTCTGAGTAGACAGCAAACAACTCCTTAATCTTGAGAAAACGTTGAGATGGATTCTCATCCCAAAATGCATCAGATTTTATTTCCTTGTGAAGGTCTAGAAATCGATTGAAACCTAGAGTTAAAAACTCAACTTCGTCTTTAGTTGGATGTGTAAGGTCATTCATATTCGTTGTACACCAAACGCGCACGATCAAAGGCCGCGTGGCGAGCACCGCGAGCAATCGGTCCGCTGGATCGAGAGATTAGCCAGGGCGTACGTCTATTGGTTGAAGTGCTCAAAAGCATAGCTTTCGGCGCTCCCTTGTAACTCAGCCAACGCAGTCGTATTGAGTGGGAAGTCGCGGAACTGAACGTAGGCGGAGTCAAGCACCCCCAGCACTGTTGCGACTACTTCCGTGACTTTCCGCCGCAAGCCCGACGCGTAGCTCACGATGTCCTCATGTATAAAAGTACGGTGTAAGAACTCAGGAAAAGGCTCCGGTGAGGCACTCGGGTCCGCGCCAGTCGCGTGCATATATTCTTCCGGCATAAAGGGCCATTGCCGCGGGATGAAGGTGTAGAATCTTCCGTCTTGATCATGCAACGAGATATATCGAAACACTGCATCACCGAGATGGGCGGCCTTGTTGCGAAGCATTCGCATAAGTGGAAGCCAGTCACGCTCCTGGTTCCCAGGCCTTATCAAAGGCGACAAGTCTGCGTAGAGGCGCTCCAGAGATTCTCGCTGCGGTGTGATGATTAGGCCGCCCTTCGGTAGAGGCCGCTCCAACCAGGTCTCGATCTGGGAGAACTGTGCTCGCCCGAGGCGAAGTCTAGGAATCAAACCGGTAAGGAAGAGGGAGACGAGGTCTGCGGACGCATCAAGACTGCTTTGGAGTGACAGCAGGAGCAGGCGGAAATGGGCCTGAGCTCGCTGCGGTGCAGATGGATCCCATTCCTCGCCACGGGCTCGCTTGCCAGGATCATAGATGCGCGCTTGGCTCTCCGAAAAGGCATGGAGCTCAGCGTCTGCATCGACGAGGGCATCGCGTACGCTTCTAAGCACCATGGCGAAATAGCTAAACATCAGGTGATTCTCATCAGCTAGGAATGGAGGGGCGGCGCCAAACGACAAAAAGCTCGACCTGGAATACAGAGCAAAGCCTGCCTCGGGGAGAAGTGCCGCATCACGCGCTGCGATCCATTCGGGTTCAGGCTCCGTCCTAATCATAGGCGCGGCGAAAACCCTGGTGACCTGTAGCTTGCAGTTCTCGAGTTTCATGGTGCTCGTTGGCTTACGTTTACGCTAGCCGGCTCGCGTGGCTTTCCGCGCAGGTCGGGTTGAGCGCAGGGCTATGCTTGGACATCGAATACCTTGAGCACCTCGTCACCGTAATGATTTATCACCTTGATTGCGATTTTGCCTGCCGAAGGCTTCTCGAAGGGGCGGCTTTTTGTACTATAAAACGACAACCACGCCGCCTCGTCTATCTCCGCCCTCAAAGCCTTTTTGAGTTTTTCGTAAGGTTCATCTGAACCGGTAAAATAGGCGTGACGTACAAAAAAACTTTCTTCGTTGTAGTCGGTGTCGATAAACCAACACGCGATGTCGTCAGTGGATGAGGAGCGAATCTCGCCGGTGGTAGGGTCATACACATCTACGCCCTTTATTTCAGCGGTGAATGTGCCATCTTTCTGCTTCTTTATTTCTACGTCTGGTTCGCCAAAGACCATGAACAGATTACCAGCCCCCGTTTTTTTAAGTAGTTCATCCCCCATCGCAAGGTCAGGATTCATCTTGGTGGGCAACACAACAAGTTTCCCGTAACGCTTCGACTCTTCAGCGACATGAGGGTCAAAGGCGAAGCCGGTTACAAGTAATAAATCATAGCCAACGCCTTGGACGGCTTCTTTTGCGGCTTCCTTCACTTGTTGGGGACCGACCGTTCCCTGCTCCGGACCGATGGAGACTGCCACGCGCCTCGTTTTGCCATCCGCATCGGTAAATTCGCCGGTTGCGTGGAGCCAGCGCCCAGCATATGTGTTGAGAGCATCAAATTTTAGCCGCTCGCCTTTCTTAGTGTTCTGAACGCCCGCTTTACGCAGATTTTCCAATATCATTGTAGCAAAGTTTTGTTCCTGCTCTGCTTCCTTCTTTGTGACAGTACCATCCATGTTTTCATCGGCGGCGGCAAGAACACGGTGGGGCGAAAGACTCTCCACTGTGAACGGGCCGCTTACACGAACGGTCTTCTTGTCCTCATACGGCTTATCGTAAAGAAGCTCAATATCGGCATGGCGGGCTATTGCGGCGTCAATCTGCTCTGGGTTCATACCTTCTTTGATGTCTGGATTATTTGCAATAGATTTAAGCGTCACGTGTGGGACGCGTTCATATACGAAGCCCTTACGAATATCGCCCTCGCTTGATTGGCTCGGCGGGACTTTGCCTGTGAGTTCCGATTCCTTCTTGATACCATCGGAAGAGTCAGCGAGCAGGTAATATGGATATTTCCGAGACATTAACCGTGTACGAGATAAGGCCAATGCAACACGGCTTGTGTCGCACGTTATCCAGCGGCGGCCCCATTGTTCAGCCACGTCGGCAGTAGTGCCAGAACCGCAAGTGATATCGAGGACGAGGTCTCCGGGGTCGGTAGTCATCAAGAGACAGCGTTGTACGACTTTAACTCCAGTTTGCACGACGTAGATCTGCTCTTCAGTAAACGAACCCGTGCCTGTATCAAGCCAAACATTGTCCAACTGGGTAACCGGGTTATCTTCGGCAAGTAGCACAGTGGCAAGGCCTTCTCCAGATTGTCGTAGACGCCCTAACGATGCCAATCTATCCATGTCTCCGCCCGGCCTCGGGTCGTAACTCCAATGTCTTCCAGCCGGGCAAGAATATGACTCCCCCTTAAACCTATATGGCATGTTCCTAGTCTCTTGGTATCCGGCTGATGATATTGGCCCCAACGTGCACACTTTCCATCCGACGGGAATCTCCTCAGAGCCCTCGAGTTCTTCCTTGGTCATTGGGCGGACGATATTGAAGTCGGATGACACTAGCCTTTTGTAAGTCTTAGCGCCCACTTCTCCGGGCCGCTTCTGGCGGAAAAGCGCTCGTAGCTTTTGCTGTGGTTTGTGCTTCGCATAAAGAAGGAGATAATCGACGATTGATGGGACATCGTCGGTACTCTGCGAACTTGTTTTGAAAAAAGCTATGCAAGCTGAGAAATTTTCACTCCCAAACACCTCATCCATTACACAGCGCACCAAGTGCACGTTCTCGTCGCCAATCTGCACAAAGACACTGCCGGTCTCGGTAAGCAGGTCGCGGGCTACAACAAGCCGGTCACGTAGGTAGGCAAGATAGGAATGGACGCCAAGTTTCCAGGTGTCTCGGAATGCGCGAACCTGTTCGGGCTGTCGAGTGGCGTCCTCGGATTTGCCGTCCTTCACGTCACGCTTGCGGGTACTGACCTGCCAGTTTGAGCCGAACTTGATTCCGTAGGGAGGGTCGATGTAGATGGTCTGCACCTTGCCCTTAAGCCCTTCTTTCTCAGCCAAACTAGTCATCACCAGAAGCGAGTCGCCAAGAATCATGCGGTTAGACCAATTGCCGTCGTGATGATAGAAATCGACCCGTTGGTCAAATTCTTCAGGCAGGCCATTGAAGTCGGAAAAGAGGTCTTGCTGATTATCTCCTGGCTGTTCTTTACGCGGTAGGGCGTTGATGAGGGCTTGAGGATGAATTTTTTCTTGAATATATATAGGCACGACAGGAACGGCAAGGTTCTTAGTATCTTGCTCGTCTTTGCCCTTCCAAACCAGCTGCGGGTCAAGGGATGGGTCACGCGGATAGAGCATGGTCTTGGGCGCATTTTCTTCCTCAGCCACAAAGTCACGCAGTTCTTCGGTAGGGATATTCTTGCGAGTATCTTTGTGCCGGATGGAATCGACCGGTATTGGGTGTTTTTTGCTTGTTCTTGGTTTCTTGTTCATATCAAGTATTCTCCACTTTCATTTCTTCCTGACCTGCGCGCGGATTAGGCTTTCCGCATCCCACGGGTCAGCGATTTCTATGAAATCCCACCGGCCAAAACCGCCGTGATTGTTAACTGCGGGAACCCAGAGAGTGCGGGCAGTAGATACCTTAGCGGCTTTGTCTTTCTTCTTTTCGCCTGTAATTTCGATGAGCAGGTTTAGCAAGTTCTCCGTGCCCTTTCCGTCATCAATGCAAGCGATGAAATCGGGGATGTAGTTTTTCTCCTCCCCGTTAAGCGCATAGGGGATGAAAAAGCCGAGGTTGTGATTCTTGACGTAGCGGACGACTTCGGGCATGTCCTCAAGCGTCTGGGCTATCTTCTGTTCCCAAGAATCGGTGTCGGCTACAACGTGCGATATATGGCATCTATCCGCCTTGGTGGCGAACACCGGGCGCGTAGTGTCAAAGTCAACAAATCTCGTTGAGCCTACCGTGTCGTATGGTCTAAGGATTGGCTTTAGCGCAAGTGCGCCCTCGTTAGATGCCACAATCGCTTTGTAAATGCGGTCGGTCGCATCCTCAGCGAACTCAATCAACAGCATTAGTTGTAGGAATGTATTGCCCTTGAACGTCACGCAACCAGATAACCAACGCTTTGTTATGGACAATAGTTGTGGAAAGAGCCAGGGTTTATCGTTGCCGTCGTCATCCCGGAAGTATTTCTCAAGCGTGCGTTTAGCAAGAAGAAAAGCAACTTCATTAGGACGATGGCGCTTCAGGTCGTCAAGGGTATGGATACTCGCCTCGCCGACGATTGGCGCGTTCTCGGTTTTGGTTGGAATGTCAGCGCTTGATAGGGAGAGTTTTGAGTCCTCAGAAAAGGTCGCTGTGAGGCGTTCTCCAGCGATATCGTAACGATAGCCAAGCAAACGGGGGAAGGTGATTTCGCATGCGATTCTTTGTTCTAGAGCACGAACGCGCGTAGGCAAAAGGCCGGGCTTGGGCTCCTTCGTTGAGCCACTACAAGGGATGAATGAAAAAGGTACGCCATAAACCTCGGCATATTCAGGCTCGAACTTACCTTGTTCGTTAGCGGCATAACTCATCCTACGCAATCCGCGCCCAACAACCTGCTCGCAAAGAAGCTGTGTTCCGAACGCACGGACGCCTAAGATGTGGGTGACGGTATTAGCGTCCCAGCCTTCGGTAAGCATGGAGACGCTTACTACACATTTAATATGTTCGCCAAGTTTCCCCGGTTTACTGACCGTGTTCATTACCTCACGGAGAATGTCTTCGTCAGTAAGTATCTCTGCATCACGACCGGGGAAACGGACAGAATATTCGGCTTTAAACTCTTCAATCTCACGCTCGGCAATCTGCTTAAAGTCGGCGCTCATCGCTTCGCCGGACTCAAGCTGTTGGCTATCGACTAGAATTGTATTGGGACGGCGGAGCCAGTTTCCGTTAGCGTCATCATTACGGAAGATGGGGAGTTGTCCAGCCTGGACGATTTTTTTGTCGCCGATACATTTTTCCCAGCCAGCGATATAATCAAAAACAAGTTTAGAGACATTTGTGTTATTACAAACGACGATGAAAACCGGCGGGGTAAGACCCTTGGCTTGTGCGTCAGCGTTTTTCTCCCAGAGACGGTAATACTTCTCGTAGTTACCGTAGAGACTATGCAAGGCTCCTTGTAGTTCAATAGGGAGCTTGGGTTCACCACTTATCGCATCGGTTTTTCGACCTTTCTTTGGCAGATGCTCACGGATGCGGAGCCAAAGGTCTCGGTAGGTCGGCTGTTCACCCATCATTGAGTCGTCGGATATGGGCACGCGGGGAACCTTGACTATGCCTGCTTCTATGGAGTCGATGAGCGAGAAATCGGAGACTACCCAAGGAAATAGCGTACCCTCGGAGTAGCCGGAGCCACGTAGAAAGAACGGCGTTGCAGAGAGGTCGTAGATTACCTTTGCGCCAATCTTGGCCTTCACTGCCTCAATGCCGGAAATCCATACGCGGGCTTCTTCATCTCGCTTCTTGGCTTCGATGCGCTCATCTCCGGTGAGATTTTCGTCTTCAGCGTCAGGCTTGCGGCGGTAACAGTGATGGGCTTCGTCGTTCAGGATGACAATGTTCTTTTTATTGCCCAGTTCTCGGCAGGCACGACGAACCATCTGGTCAGGCGTTTCAGTGAAGGCGGATGCTTCGCCTTTGGCGAGGATAGACTTGGTAATTTTGCCAGCGGCGACCTTTTCTCGCATCAGGAAAGTATGGAAATTCGTGATGAGTATCTTCGCCTGACCTAAATGTTCCTGCGACTCGGTTGGGATGATATCGCGCTGGCGATAGTAGTTCTGGGGGTCGTTAGGGAGTAGCACGCGTAGCCGGTCTCTGATGGTAATGCCAGGGGTTACGATTAGAAAAGCATCAGAGAAGCGGGCGTCTTGGGGATTGGCAAGTTTATTCAGGGTATGCCAGACGATAAGCATGGCCATAACGATGGTTTTCCCGGAACCGGTTGCCATTTTGAAGGCAATTCGGGGGAGGCCAGGGTTCGATGTGTCGTTCGCCTCTCGGATTTTATTATCAATCCAAGCGTCTCCGTACTTCTTAGCTACCTCGGTGATATAGATGGCGGTTTCGAGGGCTTCGATTTGGCAGAAAAAGAGTTTCTTCTCGCGGTCAAGTGCGGTCCAATATGAAAGAAGGCGGCTTGTTGTCGGAGTTACACCCACATATCCGCCTCGCCTCCAAATCTTCACGCGTTCACGGATTTGGTTGACGAGTTTATTCTCCTCGATTCGGTCCTTAGTCCACTCGGTATCGAATGCGAGTTGTTTGCCCTTCTTACGAGGCTGGGCAATCGGAATGAAATATGAACTGACTCGCCGTCCATCGCTTACTTCGTTGGTGATTCCCTCGTCGGTGAAGCGGAAATGGCGGGTTGGTTCAAGGTATGGCGAGTTTATGACCGGGTTCTCGATGACAACTTGTTTCATCGGCTTATCGCTTTGAGGGCGCTAGGAACGACAGGCACTCCAATGGTCCTATTTGACTCAGGTCGATGCATCGTTGGCCCTCCCCTATGAGCCATCATAACAACCCTCCCCCATCATCGCAAGAACGCCCGAAAAAGGGTGTTCAGGGCGGCGCGACTGATGCCAGGCTTGCCCCCCCCTAAAATGTTTCTTGATAATTAGCTGGAACATTTTCAAAATCGTTCCAAGCGAACCAATTCGAGATATTCAGGAAATTCGCCCATCTATTGCTCATCTCGACATCGCCAACAAAACTGTCTTCATGCCCAAGCGTTATCTTAGCTAGCGCTTCACCTTTAACTTTATACTTGAAGCCCCAGTAAGGGTTTAGATAATCGGTATGTAAGTATTGGCTGAGGAACTTGTAAAAGCAGTAATTCATCACGTTGGAAATGATAAATATTTTACTGGGAGTCATTTGAGCTACGCGCTTTGATAAGCCCATTATTGATTCATCATGCTGTTTTTTAATCGACTGGGTTTGATAAGGCCTAAGCTCGGGATATTTTTCATAAATCCATTTTTCAATCATTAGATCAGGAGGCTGATTGGTCACTTGAGTGATAGTCCCGTTATACCAGAGGTTCACGATTTGAGTTAATTGATCGAAAGGCATCATCGCAGATAGTCTATTGATGTCGCCTTCGATTTCAGTCAATGCCGTACGCTTTAGCTCATCATTCATTTTTGGCGCAACCCGTTTATCTTCCGGCGCTGAGAATATTCTAATGATGTGCCCGCACTCGTGAGCTATTAAGTGATTAATCAACTCATTATGTTCGGTTTTGTAAAAGACCAAGTGGGATGGCATATTCTTTCTAGCGGGCTTAACCCTTGCGTAATAGGTCAAGTCCGGTTTTTCGGTGAATTGAAAATTCTTGTGGCTAACATCCTCGGCGATTTGGATTATTTGCCGCGTAGCATCAATCAGATTCAGGCTCAATGAATCACCTCAGATACGCTCAGCTTCTTGGCAAACTGATATTCTTTCGATAGATCCACCCCGACATCCAAGGAAGGATCGATAATTTGAAAACCAGCATACATTAAACAGACCAGCTGCAATCCGGTGTACTCGCCTTCAAGAGAGTCAATTCGATATTTTTTATCAGGATTATTAATATCCAATCCTTCGCGGCCCTTTAAAGCAATATCAAAGGAAATTGTCTGTATTTCTTCTTTTCTTTTCTTCGCAAAGCGTTGAATTGCGTCCATCAGGTAGAAAACAGCATCGATCCGAAATCCTTTGGACTTGAAATTGCTAACGGCAATTTCTCTTCTAGCTGTTCGGGCCAGTTCTTTCAGCTTCTCGGGAGCTTCGAGTTCTAAAAGTTGTTTAAACAATTGATCCGCTCGTTCAATATCTAATATCCGCTGATAAACGTACCCTAAGCCATAGATAGTCATCGGGTCTGAAGGATTGATCCGAAAGGACCGTTCCAGGTAGTAAATTGATTTCTCCAGATCGGATAACTTTCCGTAGAGTCCGCCTAAATTTCTTAGCGCATAGGAATTATTCGGGTCGATCTTTACGGCTTCAAGAAAATGCTTCTCCGCGCTTTTTGTGTCATTAATTTTTTCATAAGCGAATCCCAAAGCGACATGAGCATTGGAGAAATCTGGTTTTAACTCCACGCATTTTATTAGAATGATGACGGCTTTATCCGGAAGTCCAAGCTCGGTATAGCACATTCCAAGATTGTAGAGGACGTCGATATTATTAGGATCACATGTAAGCGTTTCTTCGAGCAAAGGCCTTGCTTGATCTAGCTGGCCTTTTTGTAGAAGCTTGAAAACCTCATCTAGCTTTGCCATTGTTGGTTTCGATAAATATATCCGAAATCTCGTTATTCTCTCTTTACTCCTTTTGCGCTGCCTAAAGTTTAACACAAAGACGGGCGGCCGGGGAAGGCCCGGCGTCTCCACGGTACAGATCCCTCCCGAACCCCACGAAAGGCCCAAGGTGACGATCCTAGCATGAATCTGACGGCGGAAAGGGAGTTATTCCCGACAAGAGAGAAGCATCTTGACAGCCTCCCCCATTCCGGCAAACAATTAAGATAAATGGTGGTAAGATGGAGAATTTTAAATGACGTTTTCAAGAGATTTGCCGAAACGGCTTCTGATGGCAAAGCAAATATTAAATCATGGACTAGAACATGCGAAAAAGAACGGAGAAATTAACAGGCTACATTCAATTATTTCGCTGGACGGCGCTATCGAGAACATACTTTACACAATTATTATTGAACTACACGGATCGAATAAAAATATTTCCAGATTTGAAGGAATATTCGATAGCGCAGACATCGCAACAACAAATACAACTAATAATAAATTACCCTACAAGCCTGATCTTCTTGCGCTTCATAAAGCAAGAAATGCGGCACAACACGAAGGTGTGATCCCCGATCAGTCAACGATACAAAGATTTATGTTGCGCTCCGAGGATTTTATTCGCCAAGTTTGTGAACTTTGTTTTAAGAAATCTTTTGATGACATTTTTTTAGCTGATACGATCCAAGATCACGATCTCCGAGAGGCAATGAGAGAAGCGGAAGGTCAGATATCAAAAAATAAACATAAGGAATCAACTATAAGCTCCGCAAAGGCTTTTACGTTGCTTATTTCAAAAAATGAGGAACAAGAGTCAAGAAGAGGTAAGATCAGTTTGCACAACCCTGATGAAATAATTAAAGAAATTGAATACTTGAAAGAAAGAATTGCGGTCTTAAGCCTTAGAGCGAATATTCGAGACTATCAATTTTTCAAGAAGAACACTCCCCTTGTAGCAACAATGAGTGACGGCTCAATGAAATTTGCGCTTCATGATGGTATTGAATACAGCGGTGCCAACAGCACAAGGGTTCTAAATTTTGTTTATGGCTTGATTATCGACTGGGAAGGAAATCCCTCATAGGACGAACGAAAGGGGCATGATGGAAAACACTCTCTACTACGGCGACAACCTGGATATCCTGGGCCGGTATATCAAGGACGAAACTATTGACCTGGTCTATCTCGATCCGCCCTTTAAAAGCAATCAAAACTATAATGTCCTTTTTAAAGAAAAAGACGGGGCACAGGCGTGATCAGCGATAATCATTATTCCCGACTGACGACAATTAAAATTCCCGTCTCCAGGGTACACTATTCGGGTTCTTTTGGAAGGAGACCCGGATGGTTCAAGACCCTGACCCATCTTGCCTCAGATATGGCGACTGGCACCACGCGTGCGCGTCTAGGGCGGGTGGTTCAGTTTCAACGGTCTCCGTGTTTCCCTCCGCGAGTCCCGACGATGGCCAGTGCGCAATGCCGGGCGGTAAAGAAAAAGTGAGTTCCGGAACGAACAGGGGGTGGGGGGGAACGGCCACTTGCTTTTGGCGTGGGGCAGTTTTTCGTTCAATTTACAAATCGGATTGACTCCATCCTCTCTGCCTTTACGGGCATGAGATAATACGTCCGCTCCGGAAATACACGAGGCCCACGGATATGGAAACGGATAAGCGTTGCCCCTATTGCGCCAGCCCGAACGTCCGGTTACGTGAGGGTATGTTAAGGGTCAGGGTTGTGGCCTTCATCACGGAATATGCCGCCGTGGACCGGATCATCGACCACCTCAAACTGACGTTTGTAGCCGAGAAGCCGACATCGATCCGCGGCAAGGATTACCTTCTATATGCGAGGGGAAGTGTTGATGTCGATCTTTTTAGGAAGGAATGTCGCGAAGAGCGAAAAAGCAAATTCTTATCCCCTCCCAGTGCCCCGCGATGGTCTTGGCTTGTCCGAGCAGTGCGGCGGGCGCGGCGGTGATGATCAGGGCCAGCAGAGTTATCAGGATCGTTCGGAACGCTTTGGTCATGGCATTTCTCCTTCCGGCTATTCTCCATCCATCGCGGCGAAAAATCAACGCCGTCGCCGGGCGTGTCCCGCTAGGATCAATTGAGGCTTGCTTAAATAATTGACATCTTTTAATTCGTGGTGGTAATCTCAACCTATGTTATTCGGGGGGTATGTACAAACAAGACCGCAGGAAGGAGTCTTCTTTGGCAAGAAATCCGACGGCATGTTATACGGACAGAAAATCAGAACTCCGCATCTTATGCAGATCTGTCTAGTTATTGTTCGGTGGGGAGAAGTAGGGAAAGCGAGATAGTCTCTAAAAGGCATACTGGAGTGATACGATGAAAGAGTTTGATTTCGAAAGTCACAAGCTCAAGGCTATTGAGAACTACCGAAGAGTCCGGCCCCTATACGAAGAATATGCCGCAGTGATCAGAAAAGTCCTCCTTGAGGCGTTTAACAGCCTTTCGATCAAGATTCATTCAATTGAAACACGGGCAAAAGCAATAGATAGTTTTGGGGATAAAGCAGCCACACCCGCGCCTAACGACCCAAACAAGCCTTATTACCCAAACCCCCTGTCCGACATTACGGATCTCACTGGTATCAGAGTCATCGTCTTCTTGCCTCGGACCCTTAATGTGGTTGATGGTATCATTAAGACGCAGTTCGAAGTCCTTGAGAGATCGGACAAAACCCAGTCACTGATCAGAGAAGACAAATTCGGATATGGAAGTATACATTATCTTGTCCGGCTCGATGATAACCGCACTCGCCTGTTAGAATACGCTAGGTTTAGGAGCCTGGTAGCGGAAATCCAGTTGCGTACCATTCTTCAGCATGGTTGGGCGGAAATCGAACACGACATTCAATATAAAGCCGTCGAAACAATACCCAATACCATCAGGCGCAGGTTTATGGCCCTGGCCGGGCTTTTGGAAATAGCCGACAGAGAGTTTCAAGCAATTCAAGATGAGGACGAAAGGCTTACAACTCAGGCTCGACAGGCTGTGCAAGAGGGCAAACTTGAACAGGTTGAGATCACGCCAGATGCTTTGAAGGCGTATCTCGACAAGAAACTGGGTGCTGACGGAAGAATGAAGGAGTTTTCCTATCAATGGACGGCAAAACTCTTGCATAACCTCGGCTTCTCTGATTTCAAAGACATTGAGGAATGCATAAGCGGGTATGACGATGATCAGCTAAGCAGAGTTCTGTGGGGCACACGCCAAGGTCAGCTTTCCCGTTTTGAATACCTTCTTTTTGCCGGAATGGCGGAGAACTTCATCAAATTTCATTTGTGGAAAGATCAAGATTGGTTTATTAAGAACATAACAAGAGATTTGGAAAAGCTCAGAGAGGCAGGAATTTCGACGGGCGCATATCTGCCAACCAACAGGAAACTCGCCGAACAAGCCGGTGCAGCCAATGCGCAAGCGCCCGGCTGACCTTTCTGTTCGGCGTACGCGCGGCCCCGAGGAGTGTGAAGCGTGACGACCACAAGCCCGAATAGCTCATTGAACGCCACGTTGCGCTACTTCGAAGCAGCCGAAGCCAACCTTGATAAGCTCACCCGGCAGCTTCGGCGAACGCTCGACCTGGTGCCGGACGGGATCGCTTTCGGCAGCAACACCGCCTATGAGGACGGTGTGCGCGGCTGTGTTGAGCTTTTGGTAGGGTTGCCGCCGATCGATGGTTGGCGGCCGAGCGCAATACCGCTTGACCTGGATGAGATTGCCCGCCGTCGGCTCGACGCGGATGAAATCAATGAACCAGAACTCCTTATTTCATTGGGGTCCGACATGGAGGAGCCTGAAAGGCAGATCTCCGCGTACGCCTACCGCCTAAATCGTGCTCGGCGCCGCTTCATTCGCGAAGCTGCCATCGGCATCGCGGAGAGAATAACTACGATGTTAGTGGCGCCCCGCGCAGGGCCGGACTTCTCTGGCATACTGGTACAGCTGAAGCAGATTGATGTTCTCCTGGGCTCCGCTTTTCCACGTCCGCACGACTGGGCGGGCATGTTTGTAACGATAGAAAATGGCGATGCCAACCGCGATCGATTGGCCGACACCTGGACGGCCATCCGCGAGCGGCTCGTTTCCGCGCTTTACGACGATGCCGAACCGCTCCCCATTCCGGTCATTGACCTTGGATCCGTTTCAAGAGGCCATTCACACGATGTAGTTGTCACGCAGCTCAACTGGCGCGCTCTCGATCAAATCACCTTTGAGCGACTGATATTCTCGCTGATTTCGACGTCGTCATCTTACGAGAACGCTGCGTGGCTCACTAGGACAAATGCCGCGGATGCAGGACGAGACTTGTCGGCGATTCGCGTCTCCAGAGACTCACTGGCCGGAGTAACGCACAGCAGAGTAATCGTCCAATGCAAGCACTGGCTGGAGCGAAGCATCGGCCCAGCGGACGTCGGACAGTTACGCGATCAGATGGCCCTCTGGGAACCGGCGAAGGTAGACGTGCTCATCATCGCGACGAGCGGACGATTCACATCGGACGCCGTACAACTCGTGGAGAAGCACAACAACGGGGATCGGGCAATGAAGATCGAGATGTGGCCGGAGAGTCACATCGAACGGCTTCTCGCGGAGAGGCCCGGTCTCGTCGCGGAGTTCCGACTTCGATGAACAAGCAGGCGCAGAACATGCCCCTTCAGCCGACCCGCATGGACATCTCGTCCACTCGCGGGCGGCAGTGGGCCGGCGGAAGAGGGGCGGCGTTCGCCAAGGAGCACTATGAAAAGCGGATATAGCAACCAAGTGACCAGGCAGATCGGTGAGCATCTAGTCGTAGCCGAACTCGGACGCCGTGGCATTCTCGCCACACCCTTCGCCGGGAATGTCCCCGATTATGACATTCTGGCCTCGGGCTTGATGGATCAACCGTTTGCGGTCCCGTGGTGGGACGGATTATCCTTGAGGCTGACGGCCCGAGACGCCCTCAAACCCCGCCAGACTTAGGCGAATAGTTGTCCGTGGAAATCCAGGCTAGCCAGCGACCCCACCTGATACCCGCGATAATCTATCACTTAGATGGTTCTTGTCCTTTAGCCTGATTTAGTCGGATTTAGTCTTTTTGGGCGGTTTTGTCCAAACCGTGTCCAAACGGATATGTCTAAAATTAGTTTCTGACTAATAATCAGAAGGTCGTAGGTTCGAGTCCTCCCTCACGCCCTCTTGGTTCCTTTGTCATCTTTTATTATTCTCAGGTTACGTTGTAGGTAGCTCTTTTACACACAAATTGTCAGACGCGCGTCAAAGGGGCGCTATATATTTTAGGGATAGGTCTGCACGATTACCCGCCGGCCGTCGGCTCCGGAGGCTGGGAGCCTTGAGCTTTCACTTTACAGATAGTTCATTGATTTGCGTAAGGTCATGAGGGTTCTATCGCCATCATATTTGCAATCATTTATTTAAGATGACTTTTCATTTTCCCTTTAATATCTTAGTTACTTTATTTTCAAGTTTGGTTCTAATATTTCCAATAAACCCCTTAAGAATAAACCCGCTATATAACCCTGCTATTGTAATAATCCCAGAATAAACGATGAGGATTATTTTCATTGCATTAGACAATACCAATATTCTTGGAAATATTTGGATTAGAATCTCGAATAATATCGGAGTAATAAGCACTACTACTAATAGCCAATATAGTATTGTAGCAACCCCCCGCGAAAAACGCGCAATCCTTCCATCTATTTTATGCTTTTCGTTTGTTATCCCAGCTAATGTTTTTTTGGTTTCATCGTGACTTTTTAATTCTTTTTCAAACTTTTTTCGTTCACTTCTGGAAGCTCGTTCCTCCATCTCTTTTAATAATTCGAGCGGGGTTTTCCATGTAACTAATTCGTAATCACCCAGCACTTTATCTTGGAGCATTTCATATGCAAATCGATTTGTTCTTAGAACATAATATTGACTTGCATCTAATTTCCCTTCTTTTTTAAGTTTCTCAATTTCATCAATATATTTATTTATCATATGCTCAGATGGCTGCAATGCAGAATAGCAATCCGCGACCAACCTTTTTTCATTAAGATTATCAAATTGATTCGGGGCTTGCAGCCACACTAAGGTTCCGATAAATGTATCGGGCATACAGCATGGAATAGTATTTTCGGTTTTATTTTCTTGAACTTCGAATTTTCTCGTTGCGCTAGCTAATGAATAATTAGCCGTGACAAATATGCATTTCGAATTTTTTATCGTGATTGGGGCTTCTTTTCCCCTTAATTTGGCTATCGCAGCAATTGATTTAATATCTTTAAGAATAACATATTTCTTTTCTTCTTCGATGAAGGACAAATTCGCTTGAGCATACGTCTCAACAACTATGTTATAGAGTTTATCTTCGTCGATTTGGTAAAGTCGATCATCATTTGGATCGGGCGAATTAACTACTTTTATATTCAATTCTTGTAGTTTCTCGTCGATTTTAAGAATGAATATTTCAACATCACTCGGACTATAATTGTTGTGCTTAAAAAATCGTAATGTAGGACTTGCCTTGCGTGGATCATAGGAAGGACTTTCTAACCACCTTAAACAATCCTTTAATATCCCCATTATTTCTTCGTAAGTATGTAGAAATACAAATAGCCTCCCCCCCTGTTCGGTGATTGCCTGCAGGAGCCCCTTATATGCATCCTTGTAAGTATCGCCCTCGGAACCGAGAGCCTTCAAAATGAGATTTGTATCTAGGTAGAAGCCGATATCATTAAATTTACCTTTATAGTTATCAAAGTTTTCATAAAGGATCGGGCTTGCTACAAAATAGCCAATAGCAAGGTTTTCGATTACTTTAAATAGCTCGAGTTTATTTTCATGCAGATATTGAATATATTTATTTAATATATATTTATTTCGTTTTTTTATTGAACGTTTTATTTCAGGTAATAGTGATTTATTTTGTGTCGCGAAAAGTATTTCAATATCATATTCTTTAATATACGAAACTATTGTATTCTCTGCTTCTTCGTGCGCGATTTTAGTTTTATACTTTTGCTCTGAATATTTTATAAAAGCGTCGATTACCTTATCGTAATCATATAGATATTTCTCAGCTTTTTTCGAAAAGTCATAGTCCTCAATCTTGGCAAAGATGGGTAGATATTTATTTTCTTCTTGCTTTATTAATCCCATTTTTTTTGCGCGATTTAATATTAGAATAATGGGATGAAACGGTATGATTAATCCGAATTCTTGTTTAAAATCTTCACATATTTGGATTGGTTTGATCTCTTCATATTTTTTTCTTTTAATTAAAGTCGCTATAAAGGGGATGAATATATCGATATAATGCGATTGGAAAATGTTTCTGTTTACATTTAAGACCGCCAAGCTAGCGAGCGTTCTATCCATTTTCCCCCTCCATAACTTTGATTATATATTGTTCTCCGCGAAAGGGCTCGTCTTAGTGTCCATTTCTTCCGGAGGCCTGCCCGGAAGACCGGCGGCCCCTGGTGCCTCCTATTATCTTATACATCTGTGATCCCTAATGAGGCGTTTTAAGGATATTGCCTTTTCTTCAGCTTCTTGAAAGGTTGAATACTTTCCCCACCATCTGCCGTTCCTATTCCCTCTGACCGTTTTGTGGCACCCGTGGCCTTCCTTACAGTGGCCACAGCTCCCTATGTGAATAACGGCCTTGCTCTCTGCCGTCCAATTTTCATAAACATAGAAGTTCATGATTCCCCCCTTATAGCTCGTTATCCAACGCCCCCTCTTTTACTTTGAAGTATTATGACTACGCAATGGCTGTCTCTTATTTATATAAGTTAAGGAGCAATCCCGAGAAGCATATGGAACACCAACTGTAGTCCAACATTATTCCTCTTTTAAACTTGATTGGCTTTTGTTCACCGGTAACGACGATATGCTTTTGCGACTTCTTGAACGTCGCCTCAACCTGCCTAATCGGGGGCATGTCGATTGACTTGCCTGCTAGAAGATCAGCGATTGTGAGGAGCTGGATTTTTGGATATTTCTTCCCCCAGGTCTTAGACTCATAGAATCCGCCCGTCACCGCTTCGGCCTGCATGGGTTTAGTCGGATCTCCCATAGATATTAGGACACCTATTGCTGCTTTCTCCCGCTCTAAGACGCCCTTTAAATCCCGCACATGGCCTCCGGCTTTCACAGAAAGGACAACGGTTTCAAACGCGCCGGGCGTATCCCCTTGGAAAATGATCTTCCCGTCTATCCCCTTGTCCGCTCCTTTCTTCTGTTCTACCGGCCGCGCTCCCACAAGTCCAAGCGCCCACCATTGGAATTGATAAGGGTCGGATTCTGCTAAGGCGACCAAATCAATAGTCTCGTCCTTGATATACCGTTTCAGGATGTCGAGATTGTCGCCGTAGTAAAGAGCATTATCCATTTCAACCCCTATCTTGGAATTGTCCGGCTTCCCCTTTGTATTCTAAATAACTCTCGCATACCCCATCCACTTGAAACAAATATTAATCCAAATAGGACTTGAAAGGAAGATGAACGAGTAGGGATCAGATATTTATCCCGTTTTCGGGGAATCTCTCGTAATTCGGAAGGATTTTGCCTTAAGCGGATTATTGCGTTCGAGCTCCCCCCAATTGCCCTAAATTCGCGTCAGGAAGCCCGTAGAGCGATTTTGTGGGCACTTAACGAGAAGAGAGAGAGAGAGGGACGGGGGGGGTTATTTAAGCCGTTCTCGTATGAGCTCGGATAAGGTAATATGCCGCTTCAAGGCCTCGAGCTTGAGCTTATCGACTTGGCTAGATGGAAGGTGAACGGTTATTTTCTGGATGACCTCGCCTTCCTTGTTCAAATAGAAATTCGTCTTAAGCTTTTCGATCCTGCTCGGAAGCTCGGAACTATCCTTTTGGGGGCTCATGTAGTCTCCATATTAATAATCGATCTTCTATTTCCGCTATTGCCGCTTATTGGCAATACACGGGTTTTCTAGGAATACTCCCGCGATCCTGGCCGTCCCAGAAGTCAACAAAGCGCTCCGCCCCTTTCTCGATGCGTTCGATATTGTGAAGATACTTCTCGGTTGTCTCAATGGAGGAATGGCGTAGCGCGTCTTTCACTTGGAGGAGAGGAGCGCCGGCCCGGAGCGCGATCGTGGCAAAGCTGTGGCGGAGGGAATGAGCGCTTAGCTTCCGGCTTTCTATGTTGATCTTCCTGAGCCCACCCTTTATCATCTGGCGGATCGTCCGCGTCGTAAGCCTTCCGCCTTTGTTCCTGTCGCTGATCGACGCAAAGAGAGGATCGCCGGCGGGGGAGCCCTGGCCACGTTCCTTGAGATAAGCGAGGATCGGTCGCTGAGCCTTCTCGGTCAGCAATACGAAGGCATCCTTAGAATCCCGGCCCTTTCCGTGGACGTAAAGGATAGCTTCCCCGCCTTCCTGCTTGATGTCCTCGATATTCGCCCGGACCACTTCGATCGTCCTGAGCCCGGTCCTGGCCATGAGATTGATGATAGCGAAATCCCGCCGCCCTTGAAACGTGGCCGCGTCTATCCCGCACAGCAGGTCTTTGATCTGAGCGATCGTGAGGGATTCCCGAAGGTGCCCCCGCGGCTGCGCGATCCCCTTAATGTCCTTGGCCACATTCGGATACTTCCTCATTCCTTCAAGATAGGCGAAGAATTTCTTCACGGCCACCAGGTAGCTATTCACCGTGTTGGCCGCAAGCTTCGACCCGACAAGGAAGGCTTTGAATCCAAGGATGGATCTCCGGTCCGGCTGAGTAATCCCGTTCGAGCTCATCCAGCCTAGAAACCTTTCAAGCCCGTTCTTATATGCCTTCTTTGTAATGTCCCTTACATCCAAAGAGGCCAGGAACGAGGATACGAGATTATGAACGTCGAGGGCGCCTACAATCTCGCCTGGAGAAGCCTTCACTATTTCGTTCATTTCTGCTCGGGATTGGATTCCTTATAGATCTTCTCGGCCTTGATAAGTGCCTCAACGAGCGGTGGGATCTGCTCGATTCTCAGCGTGATTCCTTTCGGCGTCGGCTTCGGCTCGTCGCCATAATAAGCCATGATATCAACCAGGTCCTTCCCTTTGTAATTGGTCAGTTTGACAATGACCTCTTCGCTGGCGTTCTTCTCGAATCTGGCAATCTCTTGTTCCATGTTAAGTTGCTCCTTACAGGCCTTCATGAAGTCCTGATGTCATGATGTCATATTACATTTTCAAATATACACCTGAATATTCGGGTGTCAATAGGGTGGATTTGATTTGGGAGGACTTTGAATCCGTCCAGATCATGCGCCAAGGGGAACGCCAAAGACCTGCCCCCTATGGGAACTTTGGCCCCGGCCCCCGCTGATCTGTGCCTATCACCTGCTTATTGCTAAATTCATTTTCCGCTAAAGCCCCTTGCGTTTCTTTATCATAAAAAGGAGATGATTACCCGCTTATGGAGCGAATATCAACCATTACAAATAGGTAACTAGCGCGCCCGGTGCGAGGTTTTATTTGGCGGCTCCGTCGGTGGGATCGCAACCGGCGCGGGGGTAGGTTCATTGTGCTCAACAATTGATCGTCTACGGCCCTGGATCCGTTCTATGATTTTAAGGGGCAGTTCTTTATCAAGGCCGCTCCGCCGAACAATATATTCGATTGGTCGGCTGAGCTTATCAACGATCTCGTCGAGTTCGAATCTGGCATCGAGGGACAGATGATTTACAGTACTGCACAGGAAAAGGAACCGCTCCCCCAAGTCTTGTATTGCAGCACGCTGTATATCGTCTTGGATATTCACCTGCGGAGAAGCACGGACTCTCGCTAGGATCTCTTCGAGAATGTCTCGTTCCGAACGAACGGCTTTCTTCGTTTTGGCTGAAGTCGAGTCCATGACCTTCTTGATGTCATCTTCAAGCTCCGGCCACCACTTTTCGAACACCGAATCAAGAACGTCAACAGTCAAAGCATCAGGTCCAAGCTCCTGGTTTATCATACGGACCGCTTTCTTCATCTCGTCTTTTGCAAATGGTGCTGCCTGAAACTGGACGAGCGGGCCTTTGATGTCCGATGGCTCGATCCCGAAAAGAAGGGGGCAAACGCGCGCCGCCGACAGGCTCTTGGATAAGGCCCCTGCTTCGAACATTATCCATGGCGCTTCCAAGTTGTCTGCGGTAAGGCAGAGGAGGCCGACCTTGCACTCTTCGAGTTCCTTCGCGATCTCAGTGCTCCAACGAGATCCTTTTGTAATATCATCGGGGGAATAATAAGGCTTGACCGCCTGAATCATAGATGGAAGCCATCCTCGGAGTATCTCCGCGATGGCCTTGCTGATGTCACCCGACCAAGTTATGAATACTTTCATCATGCCTCTCCTTATCGAAGTAAATATTTTAGATGTAATAAATATGAGTCCCCAAATATGTCTTTAGAGACTCATTCACTCCTCTCACTTTTGCGGGGGAAAAGCCTTCGCCAACGCCTTGTGGGCTAACAAAAAAGCCCTTAAATGTAATTCCTCCGGATGTTCGTCAAGATATTTCCCAACGACCATGCATATTTGAAGGTTAGTGACGCCCTCTGGAAAATAATAAATTTCTTGGTAGTCGCCAATGTCCGCAAGTCCTTTAATATAGCCCTCAAATTTCCCCACTTCAATTGCGTTAAGGAGGGCCTGACTCAAATTGTCGGGCACTTCACGCCTTTTTTCAAATGCGTGCCACGCCGCTATAAGGTCATTGCCGGTATGTAATAACAATCCTTGCGTATGAGCATTAAGTCCCATAAACAGGAAGAGAACAAGAGCCATAATTTTCTTCATGTTATTCATTTTTCTCCCCCCTTATTCCTCCGTTTCTTCCAAGACCCGTTTTACTTCCCTTTCATAGGCAGTTTCCTAGATGAAAAGCCTAACCCGCCCCTGACCCGCCCCCACTTAGTGTACCACCTGTGAAGTGAAAGTTCCAAGCTCCAAAGCCTCCGGAGCCGGCGGCCGATAACCCAAAGAGCTATGGGGACGGAAACGATTATAGGCCCGTCTCCAGTTCTCTATAACCACTCGAGCTTCGAGCAATGTATCGAAAATCTCGCCATTGAGGAGTTCGTCCCTCAGCTTTCCATTGAAGGATTCGACGTACCCATTTTCCCAAGGACTCCCAGGTTCGATAAACAGCGTCCTGACGTTAACGCGCGACAGCCATTCCCTGACGGCCTTGGCCGTGAACTCCGGGCCATTATCCGACCGGATGTATTCCGGCGTTCCGCGAACAACGAATAGGCCGTACAGTTGATCCAACACGTCTTGAGAACTGATCCGACGGGCGACATGAAGCGCCAAACACTCCCTGGTAAATTCATCGATAATGACCAAAATCCGCAGCGGTTTTCCCCCCGTCGTTCTGATCAAAACAAAGTCGTAGCTCCAGACATGATCCTTTCTCAAAGGACGCAGTCGAATGCATGACCCGTCATTCAACCAGAGACGGCCGCGTTTGGGCTGTTTTTTCGGCACTTTCAGCCCTTCCTGCCTCCATATTCGTTCCACTCGCTTATGATTAACCCGCCATCCCTCGTTCCGAAGAAGCACAGTTATTCGTCGATACCCATATCGACCATATTGGCTGGCCAGCTCCACGATACGATCCACTAATCGCTCCTCATCATCGGGGATCGTGAGGACGTGCCGTTGTGTCGAACGCGGCTGATTTAAGGCCCGACATGCTCGCCTCTGCGATATCCCCAGCCTTTCACAAACGTATTGGACGGCCCGGCTCTTTTTGGCCGGGCTTAGAAGTTTCCCCGGACGGTCTCCTTCAGAATCGAGTTATCTAAAGACAGATCCGCCACGATCTTCTTCAATCGGGCATTTTCCGCTTCCAGTTCCTTGAGCCGCCGGGCCTGATCGACTCTCATGCCGCCATATTCTTTCCGCCAGCGGTAATAGGTCTGCTCAGAAAT
>Ga0209226_10000130_pt1 | contig 50281 bp, 60 predicted proteins | sample BarGraNGADG00212_2_FD_184497 | JGI IMG/M metagenome (GOLD analysis project Ga0209226, IMG submission 184497) | Arctic peat soil microbial communities from Barrow, Alaska, USA - Barrow Graham LP Ref core NGADG0011-212 (SPAdes) (version 2) | ecosystem: Environmental > Terrestrial > Soil >...
GTGCTTCATGCTTCAATGTCCTAAGCACGGCAATGCGGTCCCTCACCTTCTCAACGGAAACCTCCGGAATGGCAAGTCTTCCCTCGAGCTGAGTTATGTCTCTGTCGCACTTGGCAATCTTCCTATCCATCTCGATCAGCCGCTCGGCACCATCGAACTTGGGCACGAAGTGTCGCAGCTCCTCGCTGAGCTTGCTGACAAACACTGGAAGGAGGTTGTGTTCCAGCAACTGAGCTCCACACGCCTTCTGTCCGTTTCCAGCGCTCTGGCATGCGTACTCGGTCTTGTTGCGCTTCGAGCTCCCGTGAGCGCTGAGAAGATGTTTGCACTTCGTGCAGTAGATCATCCTACCGAAGAGGGGCAGCGTTGACCCTTCGCTTCTATCAGAGCGAAGGGCAAGTTCCTGCTGCAGGCGAATCCAGTCATCGAATTCGAGAATCGGTTCAATGCCAGCGTAGTCGACGTACATCCACTTGTCGTATCGAAGACGTGTGCCCTTCTTGCCACGTTTCTTATAGGCAATCTTCCCGGCAAACAGTGAGTTGTGCAGCACCGAACGCACCTGGTCACGCGTCAACCCGAGGCTGCGCGCGAGTTCCCGCTCGGGCTCACCAGAAGCCGAACGCCGCAGGATCTCCTTCGCTACCGGAAGAGTCTCGGGGTCATAGTGTAGGTTCTTGTCCTCGTGCTTGAAGCCAAATGGAGCCGGCCCACAGACCAGTGTACCCAGTTCCTTCATCCGTGCCTCAGCGTCCAAGGTTCGCTCGATGATCAGATTTCGCTCAAATCCAGCCATGACCGCCAGCATGCCAAGCACCATTTTCCCCGTGGCAGTTGTCGTGTCGAAGGGCTCCGTAGTCGAAATGAGCCCCACGTCATGGGTCTCAAGTCTGTCACAGAGGGTAAACAAGTCGACGGGTCTCCTTGAGAGCCTGTCGGTCTTGTAAACGAGGACGATGGAGAAATGACCAGCCATGGCATCGTTCATCATACGGCCGAGAGCAGGCCTGTCAGTTGTCGCACCAGACAACCCAGCGTCTTCGTAGTACTGGAACACGGACCATCCCCTGGCTGTTGTGTACGCTTCCAGACGACTTCTCTGCATCTCCAGCGACACACCTTCGTCGGCCTGTTCTGCAGTACTGATCCGCGTGTAGATCGCGCATCGTATGCTATCAGTCTCTTTGGCATGCATTGTGGAAGCCCACTCAGTCAATTGTGAACTCATGCGAAATCCCTCCTTGCGTCATCACGCGGAACAGACCACACTTCTTCTAAACAAGGATATCTGGCATTCCACAGTAGTGCAAGACCTATGCCCATATGGACAAACATAGCGTGCAGCGTGACAAACCCGTTAACGCCTCGTCGTCCATCTTCCCAGAGCATACCCGCATCATCATATGTCTTCCTGAGTCACTTCAGACGACGACTCGCCTGATTCGTGATCATGCTAGGACTTGGTTGCATCGACCGATCGCCTCTCCATACAGATTTCCGAAGAGATGGGTTCCACTCCCTGCATGATAGGTGTATCTTGGCCATCGCTTCCACACACCAACCCTACGACACTCGCACTTCGTCTGCTTTCCTGAACAATCACGGCCAGCAGAAACTCAGTAAGGCCTTCGCTAAGTTCGAACGTAGGCTCCCGATTCATGGCTGGCTCTCCCCCTTGCAGTGAAATGCCCTCTGGCTGGCCATCGTCCACAGGGCATCAAACACAGCAGACGTCGTGCGTTCCGGAGTGTCGGTCTCCTGAACACACCCCACATGCAGACGATAGAAGACCTGTACCCATTCCCACTTCTCCAATTCCGCTCGACGGGAGAGAAGTTTCAGGGAGACACCAGCCTTTGCAGCCAGGGACAAGGGCGTCATGTCGTTGCCCGCTGCGGTGTATTCCCCCTGCAAGGCTTCCCGGTCATAACGTCGCCCTGTCATGCTTCCCCATCCTCAACAGGCGCGTTATCTGTCGAACTCCATCTCTGGCACTGCTTGTCAAATATCAAAACACAGACGCCCCTCTTGCCAGACCGATGCTTTGCGACATCACAGAGGATGTTTGCCTTGTCCGGAGTCGAATCGGTCATCTCACTCAAGAGCAATACGTCATCAGCGTTCTGTTCCAACCCGCCAGAATCTCTCAGGTCTTGGAGCCTTGGCTTCCTGCTTTCCTTAACGGAATCCCGCGACAACTGGGAGACTTCGAGGACATAAACGTTCAATTCTTTTGCCACAGTCTTCAACCTCGCGGTAAACCGCGACAACTCCTCGTTCCGGCTCGAACCCCTCCCAGTAGCATAGGCGAGCTGAAGATAGTCAACGACGATAAATCGACAGCCATGAATCGTGGCAGCCCGCTGAATTGCACCAATCACGTCATCCTCAGTTGCAGGACAGTCGTCAATGATGTGAATCGGATACTCTGCGATAGCGTTGGCTGCTTTCGCATATCTCTCCCTTTCTGAGTCGCTCAGCTCGCAGCGGTCGATGTGTTCGTTCTCTAATCCCGTCTCTTCGGCAATCAGACGGTTGAAGATTTGCAAGCGGCCCATCTCCAAGGAAATGAACGCACAGGGAATATCGTGCGCGGCGTTCTTCAGGACCCACCAAGCCGCAAGGCTGGACTTGCCCGTTCCCGGCAGCCCAGCGACAATTCCGACCCTGCCGGGGCGAAAGGCGTCGAGGGTACCGTTCAGAACACCAATTCTCGGACTGGGCCACGACTCGCGCTTCTTGTCCAGCTCCTCGAACTGATTCATCCCCTCTTGGGCGATGTCCAAGAACGTCATGTCCTTCTGCTCGAACCCGTTTACTAGGGCAGCTGATAGGGTGGACCTCACCTCGGCCGTGGAAAGTGCAAGATTGAACCCTTGTTCATATGCGTCTCTCGCCGCCTCAATGACGATTCGGCGTTTCTTCATATCGAGAACGTTGGCGGCGTAGTACGCGGTGTTCTCTCTCGTGCAGATGATCTCCACCAGCTTCCTCAGGTAGGCGATTCCCCCACAGCGGTCCAGGTTACGCTCCCTCTCCAGTTCAGCAGCAACGGTTACGGGGTCGGCTGGTCTAGACTCACTGGCCAGCTTATGAATCGCTGAGGCAATCAAGACGTGCTCTTCCCAGTAGAACGCTTCAGCGGGAACAGGATGGAGCAAGAACGAGGTCCGCTTGGGGTCGTCCGACAGCCACTGGCCCAGAAGTGCCTGCTCAGCGTTGAAATCGTTCGGGACAGTAATCGGATCACTCATCGCCGCTCACCTTTGCTAGTGCATCACGAATTTCAGGGAGGACCTTCGGTTGTTTCCTCTGGGAACCACCATCCAACGGTGACTCTTGACTGTCATCACCCACACGAATCCGATATTTCCTGCCGTAGAAGTCCTGCTCGACCCCGGTTTGTTTCCTTCGCTGGCAGGTAGACTTCGACAGCCAACGAGACAGAAAAGAGAGACCGTTCTTGATGGGCTTTGCAGAATTGTCCAGCGCCCACCCTGCCGATTTCTTTAGTTCAACATCGAGGTCAATGTCCGGCCAATCAATTTCGAGCTTGCGCCGGGCGGAATTTGTTATGACCCAAGAACCATGGGCGTAGTCGAAGACACAGGAGTAGTTGCCTGGTTTCTCGGCTACAGTCCTGGGGGTAGGGGGGATCTTCATGGATATGGATACTGGATATAGATCGTCTGCACGTGGTGCAGAGGTGGTCTGCGCGTCCTGCAGAGGTCCCCCTGTGGAATCGGTATCGATGCTGCTTTGGGGGTATGCATCTGCATGTGGTGCAGGGGTTGTGCTGGAAGGCTGCACGGAGTCTTCATTCTGCGACGGCACAGGAACGTCCCCACTTTCCAGTAGACAAGGGACCTTCGGAATGATTGGACGATAGACGGACGGCCTCCCCAGACGCGACCTTACTTTGAGCCAGCCGTTCTTCTTGAGGAGACCGATCGTTCGATAGGCGATCCGTTCACAGATCCCGGCATCCGCTGCTATCGACTTGATGGATGGCCAGCATAGCCCGTCGTCATTGACGCGGCTCTTAAGGACTACCCAAACCATCTTCGCATAGATGTCCAGCTTGGCATTTTCACGGAAGAGGTCAAAGGGAACCGGGACGAACGGACCCTCGATCCTCATAACAGCCCTCTCAGGGACGAGCTCATTTTTGTACTTCTACTCGTCGTACGAGGATCGACGAGGGGGGCACCAGATGCAGAATGGCTATGCGGGTAGCCCCCGGGCCATGGATACTCAGTCTTCGCCCGTGGCGTGGCCGACAAGACCCTGAGGGTAGTCCCGGGGGCTCGTCTGGTCCGTCCTCGGCTCGGCCGAAGAGCCTGGCCGGTGAGTCCGCCAAGGCACGCCATACCGAAGCCTGCCAGACAGAGTAGCATCACCCGGAGTGCGCCGCATGGCGCATCAGGGTGGCTTCTAGATGCTCCCGGCGAGAAGAGGCCATGCGACACGCCGGGACTCCCGACCACATGACTGATGGCCTGAAGCGTCTCCGCGTACCTTGTGAGTGAGTACTTCCCGATTCTGCTGTTCATGGGCTGCAGTCTACAACTGCAACCCATGACGCGTTAAGCAATCTACCGTGCTACGCTACATTTTTGAGTACCGCTTCGCCATGTAGGCCAGGATTCCATTGATTTTCAGATCATCGAGCGACTCCCCAAATCGCTCCCGGACACACACGCTGATCGACCCAGATGAGAGCTTCCTGTTCTCCCAGATGAACCGATCTCGTTCCTCCTTCTTTCTCCTTCGGATCACGCGTGGTCCCTTGTGGTGGGAGTCCAGGAGAGTACGGATCTTGCGCCAGTTCTTTGCCACATAGTCGAGGACATCTCGCTTCGATGCCTCCGGACCGATGCAAATATGCACTGGAAAGAATAGGATGGAAAACCACTTGTCAGAGGTTGGCTGCGGTGGCGTCGAGTAGAAATTGCCCTCCGGGTCGCGCAGGATCTCCCGGAACTCATCGACAACCTGACAGGAATCCAAGGCAGACTCTCCAAGAGTACCCTTACTGTCTGCTAGCAGGTGACTCCACGGTACAACTTTGTAGAGGTCCCAGTAGTAGTGGGAATACGTGAATGCCATAAGTTGGCGCCTGAGCTCCTGTGGGTCCTGAATGTCCAGTATGGCGGCCAGCTCAGCGCCGTCCTTGGTGTATTGACGCTGATCCCGCAACAGAAGTTTGGCCTTCCGCAGACCTTGAGTCACTACAGGGACTTGGACTTTGCCGCTGGATCCCTTCAGATTGTCTGTACCCTGCTTCTTCAAGCTAGAAGTATCTGCGGGTGGCTCTTCAGATGACTTTGGTTTCTGCGGTTTGCTGCTCACTAGTGCCTCCTGGCGATTCCTGCTCCTTGCGGTTCCCCCTCAGCTCAGTCCGAACGTTGTATCCCACACCCCAGACAATGAACACTAGGCCGATGAGAATCCAGTAGATCCCACTCTTGATACTCCCGTAGATCAGGATTGCTGTGCTTGTCAGTCCACCAATGACGCTTAACCAACCACTCCACGACATATCCGCCTCCTGTACGTTGCTTGTCTGTATCATACCGCATTTCAAATTCTGGGCCTCTTCTGCCGCGTACTCCTCTGCATTCTGTGTGATAGAGCGTCTCTTCACAGAACAGCTCCGGGCTAGATGAACTTAGTCTTCGTTCGGGGCTGGCAACAGCGAACGCTGAGGGTACTCCCGGGGGTCATCCATGGCCTCAGCGGGCGGGATCTGCTTCAGCCTGACAGTTCGCATATCGAGCTTCCCAGGCTCATTCTGGCCATGCTCATGACCACCGGCAGCGCGTGCACGCGCTCTGAATGCGCTCGTGTCGACACGGCAGTGCCCCGTCGAACCGATTGTGTTCGAACACATGATCCATTGACATGTGGATTATCGGTCGAAAGCGAACATAGCCAAAACCTGCACATGCTGATGATTGCTAACGATTGCCTCTCATTTCATGCTCCGCAAACGGTAGTTTGTGGACGTGGCATTTTTAGTGTCTGGAGACATAGTCTGCAAGCGGTCTCCAAAGAGTCCTGTGGATAACTTTCTTCGGTGAAGATGTCGACCAAGGAGAGGCCGATCCTCAACGAAAAGGATGGTCCGGCCATGCCATGATCCCCGAAAGCAACCAGAGTGATGAGGCTGCATAGAAACCGACCGGTCGGGCGCTATCAGAGCACTAGGTCGCCCTGCGGGTGCCAGAGCCCAACAACAGGAACGCCCAGACCAGTACAGACAAGTACCCTGACTCCATCCCCTAGCTCCTGGCATCTTCTCTGTGTCCTCTCCTTATATGGTTCTCCCTCGTCTCTCCTTCCATCCTCTTGGGTTTCCCCTCACCGGGTGTGCGTACGCCCATCCACCCGCTCCTGTGAACTGCAAAGGTCCTGGAAGAATCGAGTGTCACGTGGCGAGCGGAGCCTTGGTTATCGTGAACGTGGCTGTCTCCATATCCCGGAATACCTTCTCGATCTCATCAATGGCCTCGTAGGCACGCTTGTCGAACGCGTGTGCTTGCTCCTCGTCCTTCATGAGCCGGAGAAGCGCAACACCACAGGTCGAGAGCCTGCCCAGATGCTTCCGCCACTCATCAGGCCAGTACCCTGCGGGAAGAGTCTGAATCTTGGTAATCTCGAGCTCGATGAGATCTAGGCGTTTCTGATGCTCGATCCTCTCTTCCTCGTCTTCGACCATCAGCTTTGCCGACCTGTTCATAGGGATGAAAGGCTTGCCTTCTTCACTCATGGTTCCTCCTTGCGCTTTTCCAGGATCTCTGGTGCGTCCCTGGCGGTCCAAACGTGCGTGGTCCAGTCCTCTGTTTCGTGCGCCCTAGCAATGATGCCCTTGTCTAGCGCACACGTGTAGACGTAGTTGCCGTTGTCGCTATTGTCACCGTCGCTTCTATCCTTCCCGAGGTAGTAGTCATGAGTCGGGACTTCGTCGTTCTCCGGGCCACGAAACAGCCAGGCAAGGAAGGCTACCATGACGGTGTTCGGTTCCATGCGGTCCAGGGGGTAACTGTCGCCCCTGCACTTCTTGAGCACTTCTGCATCAAACTGACGGACGTACCTGGGCATCGTCTCCCCACCCCAATGCGAGAACAACGTCACGCTACGCTCATGGCCAGTTTGGAACTGAATCGAGATGCGGTCTCCCATGATTCCGCCTCCTTAGGAGATTAGCGTCATGCCGTGCTTGGCTGCAGCTTTGATCAGTTCGGCCCTGCAGGCGGCCTTGAACCATGTGAGACACATGTTTGCTGCCTCGTCGATGGGGCGCCAGTCCCCGAACATCTTGGACCCGAGGCAACGGACACTGGCCTCGAACCCATGGCTCCCTCTGTAGTTCCAGTAGTAGTCGATGACGTCAGCCGGCGTGATCTTCGCCACCTTGGGTTCATCGGTCACAACGTCTGCGTACTTGATGATCAGGGACGTGTGGTGGACCTCCTCAACGCCCCAGTCCCAGGGGTCGCCGACCGTTTGCTCGAACAGCTCACCCAGGTCATCTGATGTTGCGTTACGTTTTGCGCTGCTATCCATAGGAACCTCCTAGTCCTCAATGTTGAGAAGCGTATAGGTACCAACCTCCCCACTTCTGTCCGCGGCGGCCATGAAGACGTCCGCATCTCTCCGATTGATGAATGTTGCGATGATGATGTACGGGGCATCCGGGGCCAGGCGATAGCCGATGACGGCCTCAATGTCGTACATGTACGACAGGATGCGTTCCAGTAGCCATCTTCTCATGTCCCGTGACCTCCTTGTGCTCACTGGGTCGGGTCATCTGAGCCGACACAATCGTTCCAGTAGCGCGTGCCCAGCGCGTCGATGTAGCCGGACGCACCATGGAGTCGGACCTGCACAACGCCTTCAATAAACTCCTCAGCCGAGTCATAGAGGGCAGGTACGACCATGTGCCCTTCGGTGTCGATGAATCCGCACTTGCCGTAGAGCCGCACGAAGGCGAGGCCTTCGGTGAACGGACCCAGGTTTTCGTACGGAAGGGAGGTCACCGGGGCCCCGCTGGCGTTGATGTACCCAAGTCTGCCGTTGAGGCGGACACAGGCACAGCCTTCGGTGAACGAACGGGCGTCGTCATAGACGGCGGGGAGCGCTATGTTCCCATGCACGTCGATGAATCCGAACTTGTCGCCTATCAGGACAGGTGCAAGGCCACTGCCGAAGGAACTTACTTCTTCATACGCTGGCGGTATTACCATGGTGCCTGTCGTATCGATGAACCCCCCCTTCCCACCACGATAGGCGCATGCAAGCCCCTCGCTGAAGTCATCGACGTTGTCATAGACGGCTGGGATCAACACGTGCCCTTCCGGGTCGATGAAGCCGAAGTTCCAATGGGTCTCGCAGCCGTTCTGCAGAACTCGCGCGCGGCCCTTCCGGAAACCCCCCGCGTTCCCATAGATGGCAGGTATTGCCATGACGCCTTTCGTGTCGACGTAGCCCCACCGGCGGCCGATCAGGACGGCAGCAAGACCTTCTTCGAAGCGACAGGCGAAATCGTAGACAAATGGGATCGCCAAGTTGCCATGGGTGTTCAGGTAGCCCCACTTCTCGCCGAACTGGACAGGAGCAAGTCCTCCCTTGAAGGAGGCCGCGTGGCTGAACGTTGCCGGAACCACCATCCCGCCTGCCTTATTGATGAACCCATACTTCCCGTCCACCCTGACGCGCGCGAGGCCATCGTCGCTGAAGAGGGCCACGTCTTCATAGACGGGGGGCACGACGACATTCCTGTCCTTGTCGCAGAAACCCCACCTCGCGCCTCCCCGGTACGGGATGAGCGCTGGAAGCCCTCTGGGGGCCGGAAGCTCCCCTCCACAGCTCGGGCCGGGAACCAGGCGTTCAGAGATGTCTTGCCAGAACCTGGGGCGCATCATGAGCCCTCTCCCGGTTGCTGGCACCGAACGAAGAACTGTGCTTCAGGTTCCATCTTGCTGCCTCCTTGTGTCATCAGGTGCAGCACACCTCACCAGGAGAACCGAAAACGGCTCCCCTGCCAACTGGACGCGGCAAAGGGAGCCACGGCATTTTTAGCAGGTTGGTGAGGCGGCTGCAAGTTGCCATAAATCGCCGCCGGACTGCATCACAGTCCAGGAAAAGCAAAAAACCTTGCGCGCCAAAAACGCAAGGTCAGAACGTCAACTCATACCTTAGCGCTTTTAGCTCTGTTTGTAGGACCCGCGGCGGCAAGTACGCCTTCCTTAAATCACCGCGTCGTACAACTATAGAATAGAACAGTCAACTGACCTGTCAAGACCACTCTGGAGAGCTGCGCACTTCCTTGGAGAGAGCGGGTCTTCGATGTCCTGTGTCGATTTCAAGGCAATTCTGATGTTGTACCCTCCATGGACACACGAGGCACGTTGAGATCTCCGCTGTGCGGCTGGAATCGCTCAAGACTGGCCAAAGGGAAGAGACGCCTCAGGGAATCCGCTTGTCTGCTGAGGCTTGCTTCTCCCGGTCCAAGGCCTGCTCGAGTGCGATGCTCAACATCTCGTTGAAGCTCAGATAATGCTCGAAGGCATAACGACGCGCCCGTTCCCAGAGGGCACTCGGCATGCGCATGCTAGTCGTTTGTTCCCGCGAAGGCGGGAATCCAGCACTGCCGTTGGGGTCAGGAGCCACTTGTAGCTGGAGTCCTCATCTCGAGGCCGGTAGCTCGCTCAACCTCTGTGGAGCAGCTCCTGGACCTTTCCCACCAGCTCGGCCAACGTTTACGGCTTGGCCAGGAACCCTTGCACACTTCACTCTTCGAGCATGCGGTTGACAGTGCCACCTGGTGCATACCCGGAGGTCAGCAGGATGCGGACTGTGGAGTTCAGCGTCCGGATGGCCTGCACGATCTCATCCGTAGTCATGCCCGGCATGGTCATGTCCAGCAGGATGAGGCCGACGTCCGTCGGGTGCTCACGCAGTGCGTTCAGGGCCGATGCTCCGTCCGGTGCCGTGAGGACCGTGTATCCGCTATTCCTCAGAATAGCCTGAGCGACGGCACACACGACCAGCTCCTCTTCTACTACCAGGATCGTGCCGCTCCCCACGTCCAACGGAATGGAAGCGGGAACGAATAATGGTACGGATTCTCACAGGCAACGCGGCAGGTAGATGTCGAAGGTCGTCCCGACACCTTCCATGGACGCAACCGTGATCCATCCTCCGGCTCGCTTGACCGCACCGTAGACGATAGAGAGTCCCATCCCCGTGCCGGATGCCGCTGGTTTCGTCGTGTAGAATGGTTCAAACATATACTGCATGACCTCTGCGGACATCCCGGACCCTGTATCTGTGACGCTGAGATGGACGAACTCCCCTGTCCGTGCATAAGGATGGGCCTGGACGTATTCCTCTCTCACGACCTCGTTCCTCCTGCGTATCGTCAGCGTCCCCTTGTCATTCATGGCATCGCGTGCGTTCACGGCCAGGTTGAACAGGATCTGCGTGATCTGCGACTGGTCCACCAGGATGTTCCAGGCCGATTGTTCGTAGTCGCGAACGATGTTCACCGTGGCCGGCAGGGACTGCTTCAGCAGTGCCAGGGTTGCCTCGAGCGCAGTCGTGAGGTTCGTGGGCACCGGCAGGACCGCCTCGCGCCGGCGCCAGGTCAGATCGTCGGGAGTAGCCGTTGACTGAGCCCCGAGGACAAGCGCGACCAGCAGGAACACACAGATGACCCCAACCGTAAACAGAGTGCTCACAATCTCAGTATGCGTCATATCACACCTCGAACTTCCTGGTGAGCGTGTGGAAGTGCTTCTGTTTCCTCTTGAGCTCTCCGAAGCGCGCGCCTGCTGCTGTTGGCGCAGAAGCAGTGTACGGTTATCATACGTCCCTGGAAAGAAAGGCTGGGGCCCAGACACTCCCCACAGTACGCGTGGCAGACCAGGTAGGGCACCTACTCCTTGGGAACCCATTGAGAATGAGAATTGGGCCCACCAAGCCTCGCAAGATCTTCGGCACTCGCGTGCCTCCCCGCGGATTGTCCATCGTGACCCTAGACATCCTTCATTGAGCCGGGGTCCTGCTCTGGCGGGGAGACATCAGTTACTGGGAAGTTGGCAGCCTCCAGATCCAAGTACGCTTTCTCGACCTCGTTGATGGCAGCGAAGGCGCGCTTCTCTAGCTCGTGTGCTTCCTTCTCGTTGGTCATGAGCCGGAGGAGGGCCAGGCCGCAGATCGACAGTCTGCCCAGATGCTCCCGCCACTCGTTGGGCCAGTACCCGGCGGGCAGGGTCGCGATCTTGTCGCACTCGAAATCGATGGCTATGCGTCTCTGCGAGAGTTCAACCTTCTGCTCGTCCTCGGTCACCAGCTTCGCTGAACTGTTCATGGGAATGTATGGCTTTCTCTCTTCGCTCACGGTGTCCTCCTAATCGTCGATCGTCAGTACTGTGTATTCACCGATGTACTGCCCGGGAGCAGCAGCCTTCACAAACAGGATCGCGTCTTTCACAAGCAGGAACGTGGCCACGATTATGTACGGCCCCCGTCCGGGTCCAGGCGGTACCCTACGGCAGCCTTGATGTCGGCAGCCGCGGGCATGTTGTGTTCAAGGGTTTTTCTGTTCATCACCCACCTCCTAGGAGATCAATGTCATGCCGTACGTGGCTGCAGCTGCAATTAGTTCGTCCCTGCAGGAGACCTTGAACCATTCTAGGCACATCTGTGCCAGTTCATCAATAGGCCGCCAGTCCCCGAGCATCGTGAGCCCGAGGCGACGAACGCTGGCCTCGAACTCATGGCTCTCGTGGTAGTCCCAGTAATAGCCGACGACGTCTCCTGAGGTGATCTTGGCCACCCCGGGTTCGTTGGTCATGACGTGTGCGTACTTGAACGTCAACGTCTTCCGGTGAATGGCCTTGATGAACCCCATCTTGGCCGGGTCGCCAATCGTCTGGTCGAACAGCTCGTCGAGTGCGTCAGATGCTGCATTGCGTGTCGCTTCATTGTCCGTAGGAGCCTCCTAGTCCTCAATCACGAGAAGCGTATAGGTACCAACCTCCCCACTTCTGTCCGCGGCGGCCATGAAGACGTCCGCATCTCTCCGATTGATGAATGTTGCGATGATGATGGAGGGGGCATCCGGGGCCAGGCGATAGCCAATGACGGCCTGGATCTCGTACAGGTTCGCCAGGACAGCCTCAAGTACTGATCGTGTCATGGTCTGTGCTCCTTTCTCGTCGGCAGCCCTCATTCAGGACACCATGGCGTCCCCAGGGACACATTGGTGACCGAGGGCTGCAAAGCCGGGCACGTGCCAGATGTTGCCATCTGCGGAGTTGTAGTAGTTGGCGTTGAGCTTGCGCTCAGACAGGCGACCACCACACCGTGCACACCTGTTCCCGTTGTCACAGAGGCAGTGCACGGTCATCACACGTCCCTGGAAAACCGGACCGGGATCCAGGCACTCCCCTCGGTATTCGTGGCAGACCGGGCAGAGTGCCAACCCCTTTGGGACTCCCGGAGCTTCTGTATTGGGACCAGAGAGCTGCAGAAGGTCCTCGGCAGTTGCCTGCCTCCCGCCCTTCGTGAGGTCGCCCATGAGGGTACCTGTGACGGGATGACTGCTGATGGATTCCGCCAGGATCGCCACCCGTGCGGGATACGTTGCATCTGTTGCCATCCAAGCACTGACATGCCGCGACGGCTTGAGGTTTCCCGTCATGAGCATCCCGTTGGTGGGGATGTCACCAGAGAGCCAGCACTGACCATCTACGAGGTAGATGCAGCGTTCAGGCGCCAGGACCAGACAGGTATTCAGGTCGTTGGCCAGTGCTTGCGAGATGGCGACGGTGAGCAGGGCTTCCTCACCGATGGTCGGCAGAACAATCACATGGTACATCGCAGCCACAAGCCTTGTTACCAGATACGGGAACACTGGCGGATGCGGCCATGGTCCTGGCAGGATGACCGACGCGTCCGGGGAGATTACCGTGCGTCACCAGACTGGTTCGTGTGCTTGAGGTCGAATCTCGGTTCGTTGCGCATGTCACTGCCTCCTTTGTCATCAGGCGCAGCACATCTCACCAGGAGAACCAAGAACGGCTCCCCTGCTGTACGGACATGGCAAGGGAGCCATGGCGTTTAGCAGGTTGGTGAGGCGGCTGCAAGTTGCCATAAATCGCCGCCGGACTGCAGCGCAGTCCAGGAAAAGCAAAAAACCTTGCGCGCCAAAGCAAGGTCAGAACATCAACTCCTGTCCCGGCGTTTAGCACATTTGTAGAACCCGCGGATGCAAGTAGCCTTAATAAATCACCGCGTCGTACAACTACAGAATAGGACAGTCAACTGACCTGTCAAGACCACTCGGGAGAGCTGCGCGCTTCCTTGAAGAGAGCGGGTCTTCGATGTCCTGTGTCGATTTCAAGGCAATTCTGATGTTGTACCCTGCCATGCACATGAGATAGGTTGAGATCTCCGCTATGGGGCTAGAATCGCTTCAGGTGGCCAGAGCGAGGCGACATCCCAGAAGACTCACTCGTACTGACCCTTCTTCTGTTTGACGATGAGGCCGACTTAGCTAGCATGTGAGGTAGACACGTCTCATGTCAATCTCTGGGGGAGCATATGCCAAATGCAGACGACTTTCGAAGTGAGCTCTACAACATCTTCTCTTCGGCTCGAGGTGGCTACGTCGACGTGACGTCTGGTGACCTGCACCGCAGGGTAGGAGGATATCCGGGACCAAGCCATCGCATGCCGATCTGCTGCAGCGTCATGAGGCAGGCCATGCAAGGTGGTGATGTCATACTCGATGAACCGCCGAAAGGAAATGGCGCCACGCTTGCGATACGGTACCGATTGCCACGGTAGAACGGCTTGCCTACGCAAGACAACTTGTCTGACGAGACCATGGGTGCCCGCACACCGAGCTGACTCCGACGGTTCTTGTGTTGACCCGTGCCTTGCCCGTATCGGTCTGCTAGTCATTCTCCGCTTTTCGGTGCTCTGGTTCAAGATGAGGTCGGCACCATTGCGCGAGCACCCAGCGCACACGGCAAGCGCCGGCAGTACGATGGCAACGACGAAGACCCATCCGCTCACTGGTCGTCGGCCTCCACTTCCTCATCCTCTTCCTGCGCGAACAGGTCCACGTGCCGTCTCGTCTCCTCCCTCAGCATGGCTCCCAGTATGAACCAGTTGACAACCTGGGCAGCCAACAGAAACCCAGCGATGACCGCCATAATGATACCAAAGGTGCTCGCCCTAGTGAGGAACATCACCATGGCGACGAGGTATCCGAACTCAGCAAAGAACACGCTGATCATAGAGAGCATGTTGCCGTCCTGACCTGCCTGGTCCTTCCTCGCCATGTTTGCCCATGGTCCGACGGCGACGCCATAGGACCAGATGAGCAGCGGGACGACGTTCTTCAACGTCGCACTCGTCCCAAACACCCAGAGGGACGCGACGCACCACGCCGTCATCACGAGAGCAGTGTATAGCGTGGACAGCACTACTGGGACCATCTTCCCACCGTTGCCCCTTATCACGCTTGCCAGTCCCGCAAAGAGCAGCGACGGCATCATGAGGAGACCGAGGACGAACGATGATACCACGATGGCGATGACGCCGAGCACGACCAGGCGCCACTCCCCGATGATGAGGAGCCAGACGCCGGAGACAACCTCACCGAAGATATTCAGGATCACCAGCGGAGTTGAAAGGACGTTTATGAACTCGAAGAATGCATTCATTCGGCCCTCCTTCTGAGTTTGTGGGTACTTCCGTCGCGCGTTCCCTCTGGACTCACAGCGTCGTCTTGGCTTTCGTTCCGTATGTTGTAAACATGACGATGACCAGCAGGACCGCCGATGCCACGTCGAGGACCTGCCAGACCACGCGCGGCAGGTAGATCGGCAGGAACGGGTTGAACAGGACCGCCACGATTCCTATCGCGATCATCCATCCGGAAGGCTTGTCCGACGCGAACAGGAGATACAGCAGGTACGCGGCGCACCCGCACACGAGGACTCGCAGGAACTGGAAGTACCCGTACGGTAGCGTCGCGACGGCGCCAATCACCAGCATCAGTGAGGTAACGACGGCAACAGCGGTGGTCACGGCGGCAGTGCTTGCCGACCCTGCACGCTGCGACCACAATGCCGTGCATTTGCCTTTCAACGATTGGGTTATCATCTCACCTCCTCGTGAGCATTGTATCACCGGCGCACATATCCGCAGCATGCGGACGCTGCGCTGGGGGACAAAACAAGAGTGGCGCCATGGAAGACGCCACCGCTGAAACTGCGAGAATGCTGTTCCTGCGTGCTAGGCTTTCTTGTCCCGGTTCTGCAGTCGATACCATTCATTTACCTAGACCAGGATGTGACACGGTAGGTGCCGCTTGGCAGACATGTGCCGTCACGAACCGTTGACAGAGGCTTTTGGTTCTTGAGCAGCATTCACGGCACGAACGAGGATGGCATGGCCGAGCGGGATGCCGTTCAGCGGTTGGAGACCCCTTCCTCCTTGGACATGCACAAGGCGGCCCTATCCGAGACGACCGCCCTGCTGTGACAGGCGGCTAGGACTAGAAAACCGTTCTGCTGTCTGTCAGCGCCTGTACTGCTGACGCACCAAATTCAGATGGACCAATCGGAGCATCCTCAAGCAGAAGACGGATGTATCCTCTGAGAGCATGGGCAAATCAAGCCAAATGAGCGGTCAAATTGGAGACTTCAGAGATATCCTTGAATGATTGCACCCTCCCCTTCACAGATCGCAGCAGACAGGACCCCTTTCATAATGGTCCATGAACGCAAGGAATGCCCCGGCAATGTCTGACTCTATCGACAAATAGACAAGGCGGTTCCCATGTGAGAGAAACCGCCCTGTTTCCTCCTATACAGACGGACCAGGAAGTCGAGACCTCCCGGACGTGTGCGCTATGGGTAGGTTCGGCCGCCTAGTCCTCCCACAGTTCGCCCATCAGTTGCCTGATGCGTTTTGTCCTCTCGAGGGTAGCGTCAGCGTCAATAGTGTAGACGCCATTATCGACTCGCAGCACATCTCCCTCTTTTGTTCCCTTGGGCAGGAGTTTCATGTCCACATCGACCATGGAACCATCCTCTTGCTCGCAGACGGCGAAGCCACCCTCAAACCGGTCAACAATCAGGGGTCCGGTCTTCATCACGGATTGCACACGCTGCAGGGCGTATATCCTTGGGCAATGGCTGCAGAACGCGAGATTGCAATGGAGCTCTGGGACAGATACCGACATCCCAATCGGTGGTACTTGGCCCCGGTGCGCGTGATATAGACGGTGTCGCTGGTGGTCGGCTGCGGCTTGGGGACCACCACAACGGGCGCGGGTGGTGCCGAGGGCTTCTTGTTCACCGTGAGCGTCTTGCCATTTGTCGTGAAGACAATGCTGCCGTCCAGATCTGTTCGGTAGACGGTGGCCCCTGCTGCCTTGAGCCGTGAGAGTGCCGCCGCAGTGGGGTGGCCATAGGAGTTGCCCTTGCCCACCTCGATAACGGCATACGTAGGGTGAACAGCTTCCAGGAACGCCGAACCAGAGGATGTCGCACTGCCATGGTGCCCGACCTTCAGAACAGCTGCTTTGATGTCAGAGTTCTTGCTCATGATGTCATTCTCGACGGACGTGCTAGCATCACCCATGAACAGGAAGGAAACTATGCCATGAGTCACCTTCAGGACGGCAGAGTAGTCGTTGAGATCGCTGTAGGAAGAATGGAGCGGCGCGAGGAATCGCATCGTGGCCGACGGGTCGATCGGTATCGAGATACCGGCAGCAGCCGTCTTGATCGTGAGTCCTTTTGCCTTGATTGCCAGGAGGAGGTTTTCAAATGCCTTCGTCGTGGTGGAAGCCTTTGGCATGTAGACCGACTTAACACCAAAGGCATTGATGACCGCTGTCATGCCTCCGATGTGGTCCTCGTGCGGGTGCGTGCAGATGATTGCAGCCAGAGTCTTCACTCCTCGCGCCTTCAGATAGGCGACGACCGTCGTAGCCTGGGCTCCAGGACCGGCGTCGATCAGCACCCAAGACAAGTTTGGCGTGTGGATAAGGATGCTGTCACCCTGACCCACGTCGAGGAAATCGACCCGCAGGGGAGACGTGGATGCGGGTGGTCCCTGTGGAGCCAGGGTGAGCGTGATCATCTTCGTGGCGTCCGCGTATTGGACGTCGATGCCAAGCGATTCCGCGACAAACCGGAGCGGAAGCATAGTCCGCCCGTTCGTGATGACGGGTACAACCGCAGGGTTTGCTGAATCGATCGCAAGGGCGATGCCGTTCAGCGATGCCTGCGACTTGTCAATCCAGAGGCCGAGAGAATCCTTTCCGAGTGTGACTGTGACTCTGCGCGTAGAGGACTCCCAGGCAACAGATCCGCCGAATGCCTCGATAACGGCACGAATAGGGACAAGGGTCCTGCCTGCCACGATGACAGGTTTGGTTCCCTGGGCGTCGATTGGTTGCTGCACTCCGTTGACGGACATGGATGCGTTGCCGATCCACAGCTTGAGCGTCGTTGACGACAAGGCGGTGGTGGCCGACGGAGCAAGAAGCCCTATGACCAGGAGAATGGCTACCAAGACGTTCAGCAGATGCGTTCTTCGCATGAGTCCCTCCTTCAGTAGGAACAATACGCCATATGCATACAACATCGCAGCGGAGATCATACTCTCTATGATAAGTATGACGCGATGACAATGTTTATGCTAATCGGCAAGACAGAAGGTCCAAAATGGCAGAACTCTTGAATTACGTCACAGACTTCGACCCCCCTTTTCGACGTTTTCCCACGATTATGAAGAAACGATTGGGTTGCGTCTAGCACCGCACTTAGTCTAGGATCTGAATGGGCCGAGGCGAAAGACCGTTGATGTTCACGGCAGTTCTGTTCTGCGCCTTCATCTTGCAGAACCGTTTCCATAATGCTTTGAGCGCAAGGACTGGCTTCTCGAGGAAGTGCCTCAGGCAGATTGGCTGAGGGTGCTTGTGGTAGTTGACAATTCCAAAAACTGGTGTACAAGTACTAATAGCTCATCTACCATGTGTAGAAGGAGTTACGCCACCGCTTTGCGGTGTGCGTTTTTTTATGGTCTTCCGTACTGGTTGTACCGGTCTAGTAGCTGCTCCAGCGTATGTTTACGTGTAACCGGATAGGCTGTCGTGAGATAGACGACGTTCACATCTTCCTCCAGCACCACCAAATAGGGAACATCTCGTAGCAGTACATGAGTCCTCATTCCTCCGCTGATTCTCTGGAGCCACACCAAAGGCACCCCGCTGTCAATGTGTTCGATGGTTGGGCGGGGCCACTTGATGGTTCGGCAACGATCCTCAGACAACACTCGATGTGCCTCATCATGGTCATGCGGAATCGGAGGATCATCGGTAACAAGGTGCCAGAATCCGCCTTCATACCCAGAGATACTTGGACTGCGGCGGTAAAACGGAGCCACCGGCTTCCCGTGGCATTGTGGACAAGTCGATGCGAAATCTTCCGAGTAGGCACGCAGGACGGGGATCAAGTAGTTCTCCCAAGTTTGCCCACATCCTCGCGGCGGCAACATCGCTGGAAGCCAGGGAAGCCGATTCAAGACGAGGGCCATAGGAACATGTTGAACTTCGTTGCACTGTAGCTGCTTTCGGTTCGCAGGTCACTGTGCAATCCCCGGCGAAGTTGCTCGATCACTGCAAGCTTCGCGGCGCTAGCTACGTCACCGCGGTTCGCGGCCGTTACGGCACCGAGCAGTAGATCCACGAGTTGCACCAGGGGGACTTCATTGGACCGCACTGTCTGGACGGCAATGCTACTCGAGACTACGCCTGCGAGATACTTTCTCAGCTTGCGGACTTTGGGCCCACCATGAGTGTCCTTGTAGTCTAGGAAGACATCACAGCTCAGGCATCTTTGGAGCACATGTTTCAGGGCGACATAGTACATCTTGTAGTACCAATCGTCGTGTGTCTGGTGCCATGCAGCGTGGTTCAGCACAGACTTGTCCGGAACAATCAGTACCCGAAGGTTCAGGTATGTGGTATTGAGGAAGTAGTCTATGAGCGCTTGGTAGAAATCCAGTTTCGCTGGGGACACTCTTGTCCACTTGAGTTCAGCTGTCTGAGCAATGCCGTGGACTCGTTTCAGTTCCAGGATTGCATGGTTTGCCTCTCGTGCCTTTTCTTCAGGGCACCACAGAACCCCAAGGCCCATAGCACGGAGTCCATCGTGTTCGAGATGACTGCTTTCGTCGCAGTACGCTCTGTAGTTGCCAAGCACTCTCTCCTCCGCTTTCCAGTTTCTCGATGTTCTGCCTGCAGAGCAATATACTGCGAGCAAAGCGAAAAGACAAGTAGCTTCTCCGAACCTTCCGTTTTCCTCGTTTCCTGGTGAACGAGGTGCCTCTCTAGTATCCGATTTGGATTTGGCACTGACTGCTATGAGACACTAGGCGAAACCAAGACGATACGGTGTCGGCAATAGGCCGTGCGCCATGTGCGGTGTACGCCCAGGTATTATCAAGCTCGCGACTCCACGCCGAGGTCTCCACTAGCCGATTTGCAGCGAAGCCGCTGTTCTCTCGCCGAGCGTGTTGCGTCTGCATTCAAGGATTGGACAAGCAGATGAAATACGCTACGCACGGCTACATCAAATGCCTCGTGAGCGTCGGATTCCGTTGACTCTGCCACTTCACCATGCACAATCCTGTTTCGGAGCGTGTCTACCTTTTCCCAGCGGTTCTGCAGGTTCGACTTTCTGAGCGAGATTCTAGCGAGTCTTGACAGCAGGCTAAGCTTCTTGTGAACTCCATATGTCTGCCCTACGATAATGTTCGAGACACGCTTCTCGACACCGGCACCATCGAACACGTTAATGAGGGTTTCGTCTACGAACGCCTCCACGGCGATGACACTGCTAAGAATGGAAAGACCGTACCCCTGGCGGTCCAGTTGCTCTCTGGCTTGAAGGAGAAGGAGCTGCCAGATTGGAGTGCCTGATTCGCTCCAATTCGGTCGACCTACCAGAGACCAGTCTATCTCTAGCCTTTCCCCCAGTTTGGCATATATCGCTGGATTCTGACCACCCATGGTTGTAGTGGTGGAACTGACAATTATGAATTTGTCCTTGCCGACCGGAATCCAACTGAGACGGGCATCGTTGCCCTGCGGTGTTAGGTCCACGAAGAGAATCAAAGGCACCTCCTGAGGAAGCTCGACTATACTCTCTATTCCCACGGCAATAGTCGTCGTCCCATAGAGGAATATGCCGCCCAGCGCAATGGTCGACACAAGAGGGATGCTGGTAACCCATCCATTGATGATGGCCTCCTGAATCGACCATTCTCTACCACATTGTGGGCAACGCCATGTGCTGCCAAGAAAGGCCCTCAGGTCATTCTGGGCACTCACAACCTCCTCAGGCCTGAGCCCAAATTGAAAGTGGCAATCAGTACATCCGAGCATCGTGAATGGTCCAGTTTCGAACACCGCTTCCTCCTTCGTTCTGAAGATCCCTAAGTGCTGCCAGCGTCTGGCGGCGGTCCGATGATCATGGATGGCATATGGAGCACGTCAACGCTACGAGAAAGGACTCGGGCCGATGTGCTCACCACTGGAATCCGTAGCCGAGGCCGAACCCGTCGAAACCGCCCAAATGGCGATCATGGGAGTACGCCTCGAATCAACGACTCCAGGCGATACCGCAAGAGAGTGTCGTGCCAGTTCAGAGGCCCCGTTTCCTGGCTTCCCGAATCATGCGTACGACATCGTCTCTGCTCTTCAGATTCATGAGGGCAGTCGAAACGTCCTCATCTTTCATGAACTTGTTCAGTCTTTCAAGGCGTAGGAGGCACAGCAAGAATACCTTTCGCCAAGCATACGTGGCCAGTGATGGGCTGGACTTACGGCATACGTAAAGACGGACACGACCGAGATTCTCATAGGACGCATACAGCTCAAGCCCATAGAGGAACGGAAAGTACAACAGAGTGAGTACGATTGGCAGAAGAAGCGAATGGAGATTCTCCATGTTGAAGAAACCACGGTAGTCGCGGACTATCGAAACAATGGCAGAACCGATCAGAAACATGCCAAACAGAAACAGTATGGAATCGGCCATCTTCTTTGCTGACATGTTTTTCCCGTCAGGCTGCACCACAATACTGATGCTGCCAATCAAGACCACTACTGGCAGAAGAATGAACTCAGTCAAGAAATTGAAGTTACAGAAATTGATGACGAACTCAAGAAGTGCAGTTGCCTTCAGGTTATCAGTAAACGCATTTGAGAAGTAGTGTTCGTCACGCCTTGAATTGCCAGTTTTCATCAGATAGACAAACGCTATGCCAAAGATCCAGAAAATTGTGTCCTTCAAGAAGGAAAGGTCCCAAAACCGAAGCGCACAGAGACCAAGAACCTCCAACCCAACCCATAGCAGCATCGCCAACATAATCTCGAGCATCTGTGGGCTAAAGAGCGAGCTCAGTACTTCTTGCAGCAAATGACGGAGCTCCTTGCTGAACAGGAAGCAGATCAATCCGATAGCCAGCCAGATGGCCATCGCTTTCTCCCTGGTGTTGAAGAGGTTCAGCCAGGCATTCATGTCAGCGTTTGTCGGGTCGGAAGGACCATTTCCGCGAAGTCCATGCTTCTGTCAGCGGCCGATGGCGACAGACATTGCTGGATATGGGAGCATACGTGTCGAGCAAATGGTGCTCCTCTTCACTGAAGGTCCGATCCCATTCGGCAACCTTGATCCAGTCAGCACTCTCGGGGCTGTCGTCCACAATAAGGACCCCCGTCCAGTGAAGGATCCCGTTCTTATCCACATGGGTGCCCGGTCGCTTGGTCATCGCCGTCCTCCCTCAATCGCTTCTCCCGTTAGAATATCGACGGGTTTGCCCAACCTCTCGGCCGTCACGGCCAACTCCTCAATGTTCGCAAGGGGAATGTCATCTGCGGTGGGCTCGCGCCAGTAGCCGCCCAGGAACTTGGTCCAACTGCAAATGCTCTCGTACGGAGGGTACACCACACCGTGCCACACTCGAACACCGAAGTCTTCCAACTCCAGAGGAAACGTGACTTCCTTGGCATCCCTCGAATCGTTCGCAATGCCTTCTCAGTCCCAGATGGGCCCCTACTACTGCTCTCAGGTCGAGGAGGGGTCTTCAGAGATGTTCACGTCGCCTTCCAGTACCTCGTCTACGGCCTCCAGAGTGTCCCGTGTCAGTGGGTCAATGGCCCAACCCTTCTGACGAAACTCCTCCTCAGTTGCCTCTCGCGTGTCTGCTTGAGCGACCTCAATGCGCTCCAGCACCAGCGTGACACGACTGCCGTTCGAACACTCGCCTGTCAGACGCTTCCAGATTTCATGCCAAGGGCTCATGGCGAAGTCCGCCGCATCGAGAAGGTCAGAGGCCGCGTCGCAGAAACGCTTCTGACCCACCGGTGTTTCTGGCTCGATCACGCCTGCGCCGGTGGAATCGCTTTCGGGAAGCCCGGTCACTGAGTCAGAGAGGGCAGGACTCTGCGCGAGAGGTCCACGTGCGTCTCCCTTGTCTGCATGGATGGCTCCATCGGCAGCTGAGCATTCTATGTCCTCGGCGGGCAAGTTCCACAGTCGCTCGGCCAGCCAATCGAGAAGCGAGGTGAACAGGTTCGTCTCCTCAACAGCCGAAATCCTCTTCTCGAGGTTCTTGTTCGTGGCGGTGTGGTACTCAGGCCACTTGCTCGCAAGCCCTCGGAGCTCGGGAACTTGAAGCATCAGGGAGCCGATTATCTCGACATGCCGTGCGTTCTCACGCGATATCCTGAGTTCAGTCACCTTCTCGGCAAGGGTTGGGTCATTTCGAACGAGAACCCTGAGAAGGTCCAGCAGTTCCTCATCTGGTACATCGTCTAGAGACTGACCCGTTGTGCTGACGGTTCTTGACTTATCGTCCATGCTTCCTTCATCGTTCATCACTTCCTCCTTGTTCACAAGTCCGTTCATTGTCCTCGTCGCCAGCCTCTCGATCTCCTGAACGCGCTCAATGCTTGTCCCAAGAATCCTAGCGATTTGATCGGGGTTGTGTCTGCTCTCACCATGGATACCCTCCAACAAGATCATAACGCGCTGCTGTGGTTCAGGAAGGCAGGTGACGAACTCCTCGAGACGACGCGTCCTCCACGTCTTGAGAGCGCTTTCCCCGAGTGGACAACCGTCCGCGCAGAAAGACAGCCACACATCGTGGCCCCTGCCATGAATCGGCACCTGTAACCATGCGTCCGCATGTGCCTTCAACGCGTCCTGCAGGACTGCAAATCGACCGAGTGTTCTGCTACCTCTGGTATCGGAACGCGAGACATAGTAATGACCGTTCTTTCCGTATACGTATGTATGCTCAGTTATCTTCAAGCGCTCCTCCTCGACAGTCGGATTCGGCAAAGATCCAGTCGCTCACGTTCCTCCGCATGTACCAGCAACTTCGAGCAGACACGAGTGGCTGTCAGCTCACACCGGTCAGTCCCTTGCGAATCCGAGATACTTCAGAATCCGCAGCTCAATTTCCACCGCTTGCTCCATGACCTCGTCTGTGTCGGCGTCTGCGTAGTTCCGCTTGGCCAGTTCCTTCGCGACCAGTTTGGTGATGTAGCGGTACGCGCGCTGTCCCGACGGAACAGCGCACTCTTCGGCGTACTCGGGACAGTCGTAGTTGAGGATGATTCTGCCTCCTTCGCCGAGCTTGCTGTGCACAAGCGTTCCCAGATGTTGCCACTCCAAATAGAGCTGGCTGCGATTCTGTCTTCGCTCCGCATTCTCACTTGGTGGTCGATGGTTCGAACCGCCTTCGTGTGTCCCCTTGTGTTCACCCGGCGTACTGCCGCTGCGCTCCGTCGTGCCAGGTCCCCCGGGCCTGTGCGCTTCGGACCTTGCCGCCTCGAGCTCAAGATCCCTTAGAGCAAGCCCCACAGCCTCTCTCAGCCGTCGCAGCACGTTTGACTGCTGTTCCTCGGCTCGTCTTGCGCGTGCTTGCTCAACCTCCTGGCTCAGCCTTGACTCAATCGAGAGAATCCCCCGGACGAAGGCTTCGAAGCCGTCGTTCCGTATGTACATGCCACGAGTTGGCGCCACTGTCAGAAACTGGGCCTCCACCGATCCATGCAAGACACCATCGGTCCAAGGCGAATGCTGGAATTCAGGAATTCTGATAATCTCTTTCACGACAACTCGCCCCTTGCTGGAGACCGCCACACCGTCGCCAGCACTAACGCCGCTGGCTACGATCGACAACGAAAGATCCACACGGCCGTACTCGCCAATTGGCACCGCCACAAGGGAGAAGGGCGTTCCGGCGAGAGGCGGAGGTACTACGCGATCGCTGCCAATCATCACGGCCGCCGCGCCGTCTCGCCGCAAGAGATCAGCGAAGTTCTTCTCCAGGTACTGCTGGAGCGTCTTTCGCGAGAAGAGGCGCATGATGTCGCGCGAAATGTCCACGAGTTCCACCACGGTACCGTGGGGGACGTCCGCTAGCCGTTCTTTGTCACGAAGCAATGCAGGGAGTATCTCCGCGTTGGGCTTCCCTGCCTCCATTGACAGACGCCAAACGGCACCTCCGTCATCAATCTTGGAGATGAAGACCGCTTTGCGAGCAAATGACTGGTATCCAAGAATCCCGATGCCCATCTTGCCAATAACCTTTGACGGATCGATACGACGCTTTCGTAGCTCGTCTTCATTCGTCTTGATAGAATTGCCCAGGTTTCGGACGACCCTCTCCATCTCCCCTTCTGACATTCCACAGCCATCGTCTCGTACGGAGATGCTGTTGATCTTGCCGCTTGTCGCATCCAGCGCAACAACGCTTGCCCCGGCATCCATACTGTTGACGATAAACTCAGCCAGCGCAACGCGTGGGTCTTCGTAGACCGAGGCGAGCAAAGACATCACTTTTGTCTTGTCCGGGAACTCAAACGGAATCTGGCTCATGTTCCCTTGCCCCCTTTCCCAGGCAAGTCCCGAAAGGCTTTCCATAGTTCGAGCTTCTGGTTGTCCAAGACGGCGCCGAGAAGCGTCGTGACGTACGCGAGCTCATACACGTTTACCCTGCTACGAAGCTCCTGCAGTACTTTCGAATCCGAAAGCGCCAGAGCAAGAGTTACCGACAGGCTCTTCAATTGCCGCCTGAATCTCTTGATGAGCTTGTCTGAATCCTCGTGATTGGCTTCAGATGAACCGGACAACTGTGCGAGCTTCGCGCTGAGATCTTCGCTGAGAGAACGAATCTCGTCTGACAGCGAGATCAATCTCTCTCGGTCTGGCGTAGCAGTTACTGCGACCTCTGTATGCGCAGCGCGGGTTGCATCGTGACGCTTGGTCCCAGCCTCAACTGTCGCTTCATCCAACCCGAGGACGCTGAACAGCAGCTGCCGCGTTTGAGTATCCTTCGGGAGATTCCTTCCGGCAATCCACCCCCACGCCGTCTTGTACTGCACGTTCAGGTACGTTGCGAGTTCCCCCACAGTTGTCGGCGGTACGGTACGTTTCTCTAGCGCTTGTCTCAATTTTCCCATAGTGTGCTCCCTCACATGTCTCTGCATCACATCTCGTCCCAGATGCTGGCGCCGACCCTCTTCAGTATTCCCCCTTCCACGATCTTCATTCTGATGAGCACCGAACCTCGCTTGACCGCGTACGCATGACTCATGAACATGAACTCGCATATTTCGTCGAACGTGACACCTCCACCCTTCTTCCGGATGAGGTACAGGACGACATCGAGGCTCTCACTCGCAGGCGGGTAGCCCCATGAACGGAGAGCCCATGTGCCAAGCCCTGCCCAGGAAAAACGGCTGTCTCTCCCCAGCGTGCTCTCTACCCTTCGTGGATCTACTTGGGCAATCCCTTTTGCCTCAAGGTACCGCGCAAGGTCTGCAAAGTGAGCTGGAGCCTGCAACTGCTTCAGAGCTGTCTCGATCTGGTCGCCCAGTGATTCGCGGGGGAGGGCCGCCACCAGCTCAGTGGTAACCGCCGAGGTTGATCCTTGCGGAAGAACCGCATTCGAGGCAAGATACTGGCCGAGCCTCTCCTCCAGTCCGGATGTATGTGGCTCGTCGCTCAGAGCCTCATGCTGCACCCACGTGAGAAGCTCTTCCAGCTTCTCCTCAGCTTGGGGACAACACTGAAATGATGTGGTACCCAACCTTACGCGGGCCAGACCACGCTCACGACCCAGCGCATCCATGAACAGCCGACCAATAGCCTTGGCATCCACGAGTCGTTCCATGTCTCCTATAATCCCAAGTACCGAGTATTCAAGAATCTCAGGGCTTAGAATAGAGTATTCATGTATTCCGCGCCAGTAGTCTTGAAAACTCACGTGCATTAGGAGGTCCTCCATCAGGAGTCTACTGCCTCTCCACAACCGTTGCCGTATGCGCTCGCGCGTAACACCTTCCGCCATGCCTATCGAATCCAGGCTACCCTGTCCCCCGTACCGAGCGTGCAGGCAACGAAGGTCAACCGGAGAGACCGAGGGCGCCTTTGAAGCTGAGAAATCGCAGTACTCCGCTAGCAGCACGTCCAGTGGCAACTGACGCACTGACTGCTCGAGACGGGACCGCTTTTCGCGTGCGATGAGTTCGGCTCGAGTCAGTGTTTCATGCGGTCCTGCGTCCGTACCTAACGGATTCACAACGTTCTGTGTTTCAGGCGGCAATGGTGTATCGTTTGTGACCTTGACTCCGAGTACTCGCACCACAAGGGCAACCACAGCGGCGAAGCTTCCCACGTATTGACGTCCGGGGTCAGAATCACTCAGTCCCTCAAGAGTTTTGGCTTCAATCTTGGCAACGCTCAGGTCGGACTCCCGGGTCATCGATTGGAGTAGCCCCCGAAATGTTACGTTGCGCCTGAGCCTGAGATAAAGACCTACGGCAGCTTGTTCGACGATCGCCGAAACGTCTTCAATGTCTATCTCACCGTCTGCTCCAGGGAAGACAGCGCACGGAAATGCCGCGCTGACTACCGCCCTTGTCGACGTCTCATCCAGCGTGCTGAGCCGAGAAGAAGTAATGTCCCCACACTCCTCGACGAGGCAACTCAGTTCGCTCCGCCGGGATATCCCAGACAGCACAGTGTTTGCTGGACAGCCAGGTTCAGATTGACTCGGTTCCGCTTCAACCGCACCGGCATGTAGTGCGCTGGTCTGGTTTGGAAACAGCATTAAGTGCTGTGGAGGGGCGTTAAGACGCAACTGGACTTCATCAGCCAAGAGCTTCTGGTAGTTGTCTTCGGGCTCGCAGTCAATGAGATACGACCGCCCAAGACCCTCTAGTACGGCACTGATATTTGCGTACTTGAGCTCGATCGATCTCCTGCTTCGATGGTTCAACAAAGGCTTAAGGACTCGAATGTGATTGCTCTTGTCGTGTTTCTTTCCGCGACTTTCTGCCCGAAGCATCTCGAAGTAGTCAGAGACGACAAGATCAACCTCTTTGGGGCTCCAATTTGTGCCCCTTGGGAAGATGGACCTTGACCCCAGTGATCTCCTGGCTCGCTCCCGCTTCTGCATCGCCTCTGAATGCCTCTCAGACAGCTTTCTGTCTTCTTTCCGCCAACCCTCTCGATTCGCGTCGTTCGTGTGTCGTCCTTCTTGATGCGTCCGCAGTCCTGCACTACGCTGACTGTCAACGCAAAAGCTGGTTCCAGTACGGTTCAGACTGACCAGGTGTCGGGCAGAACTCCGACTATCATGTCAAGACCCAATCCAGACCTCACCACATCGCTGCTCAGAGGTGCAAACTACCGTTGCTAGAACTTCTCAAGCTGCAAAAATATCGTCAAAGCCAACCAAGGCAGTTGACCTGCTGCCATCTCAGCATAGAAGACAACAGTGACTGGGTCAAATGGGGTCAAGCGAGCGGTAGCGCTTGGGCGTTCCCGACGGCTGAGACAAGCGCTCACAGGCGCACCGGGAGTTGCGAGTCCCCTCCGCGTGCGAAGAGGGCAGTGCGAATCCCCATACTGGTGGGCAAGTGCGGGAAGTCAACCTACGTCGTATCACTCGCGTTCACTTCCCGCTCCAGCCAGCAACACGGCAACGAACAACAGCTTCAGGACTGCGATCAGGGATGAGTCATCAGACTGCCTGTTCGCCCCTTATCTCCACCACCCGACCACCATCACCCTTCTTTCTCGCTCCAGGAGAGACGTCAGGTCTCCTGACCGTGCGGTCAGTCTCAGAAGGATAGGCAGACGAGGTCTTCGTCCTTGGTGCTTCGTGCTGCGGCAGTGTCCGGACGAGTTCCGGCTAACGGATCCAACAGTTTCACCTTGCTCCTGACGTCCTCACCGTAATCAGCTCGTGCGTTGCCGCTCGGCTGAGTGCGCTCTGTTGCTGGCAGGTAGATAGGTGTCGGTTTTAGCAAGCTCCTATGAGGGATTGAAGCACAACGTGGTCATGGTCGCTCGCGTGAGCCTCACCAAGTCGAAGGCGCGTGCAACTCGAGCCCCTATCGACTTGCGAGCTACTCGATCCGCGACTTCACGTAGTTCTCGGTCTCCTTGTCCTCGAAGAACACGTAGCAGCCTTTCAGCCCGCGAGTGAGAAGAACACGATAGGTGTTCTTGAGCAGTTCGAGCAGCCTGTCCGGTGAGCGCTTCACAGCCGTGTCGAAGCAGAATTCCCCTTGCGCCATCCAATCCTGCTGGGCAAACCGGTAGACAAGATCCTTGCCAACGATCACACCGACGTAGTCGAACTCAAATCCCTGAGCGGTGTAGATGCATCCAACTTGGTCAATGCCGCCAGCATCATAGGCCCATAGGTTGGACGCCGGTACACCTGCCGGAAGACGAGCAAGCTCAGGGGGGGCGTTCCACGGCCTGGCATATCCCTCCCCCTGAATCACGACGTCTTTGACGAGCTGCCCGTGTACATCCAACTTCTTCGACCATGGCCAGCAGAAGCCCGCCGTCATGCGCCCTGTGTGGCCCTCTACCACCTTCGCTCGGATCGCATCTTCCACCGCCTGTGCGCTATTCATGATTTGGAAGTCGAAGGCATCCTCGTGAGACCAGAGGGTATTGGCAGTCTTCCTCATGCGCCACGTGTTCTCGACCCAGGCCACAAACGCCTCAGACCCAGCACAACGGAACTGAGCCTCCAGTTGGTATTCGTGGCACGCAATGCCACATTCGCCTGCGCGCCGCAGAATGAGTTCCGACGCGCCGATCTCATCGGGACGCACCACTTGGTCATCGTCGATGAAGTACACCCCAACACGGGCGGCGTGTAGAAGCTCATCGATCTGAGGCTGGTCCGTGCGTTTGGCTTTGGGCGTGCGCCAACTGGTGCTGTTTGTGCGGATGCGGTGAGCCTCGTCACAGATGAGCACGTCGATCAAGTTCTCCCTCGCATCCACATAGCTGTTGAAGTACTTGAACAACGCTCCTCCGCGCGTCCCGATGATCTTGCGCAGCGTCATAGTAAACGACCTGGAGCCCGTGGCGTACTCGGTGCCAATGCCAGCCTTGGCCAGGTCAGCCATCAGGTTGAGAGCAATGACTGACTTACCGGTCCCCGGTCCTCCACGAACCACAATGACTGACTTCTTCTGGTCTAGTGCCGTCTGTCGCGCAATCGTCATGACCTTGTCATACACGATGCGCTGTTCATCGAGCAGGACGTACTCAGCATTGCCCTTGATCATGCTGCTGACATGGTCGAGCAACTTCTTGCTCGGGCGATACGTACCCGCATCGACCCGCTTCATGACCTCTGCCCCTTCGCCTGTGCAGAGTCGACTCTGCAGGTACTGCTCCAGCTTGACTGACGTGTCCGAGGTAAAAGCAGGCGCAGCTCTCAGAATGTCCGCGAACTTCGCGTTGAAGATCACGTCTTCCTGGTGCCGAAGGTAATTGTGCAGATATGCACAGGACCCCAAGCGAATCGATGGGTTGCCATAGAAGGCGGTGTCGGTGTCCTCAAGGTAGTTCTGATACTGCAGAACCTGCATCGATGGATGCAGGACTTCGCGTTTTGTGCCTCCTACCCACGTAACCACTTCGTGTTCGCAGTCTGAGGCCTCACACGATTCCCATTGCTTCAACTCGACGATGACCGCGTTGTCCCGCCTTGCATCGTCCCTGCCTGTAATCATACAGTCGATGCGACGCGAGGTTAGCGGCAGCTGGTATTCTATGGCCACAGCATGATCCTCGAGTCCAGCATCCTCGAAGACACCAGCCAGTGCAGTGATGGAGTTCTCCCACGAACCGACTTCCTCGTCCGATGGTTTATACCCATAGTAGCCGAAGTAGGCCTGTTTCAGCTGCCCCGCAATACTGCGACGGGCCACATCGTCAAACAGTTGCAGCGTGCTGCCAGCGTATAGCCTCACTGAGTCCCTCCTCGTGCTCGATGGATACTACGTCATTGCCGAACCGCTCAGATATGATGTCGGCACGTCCTCGAACGCCTGCCAGTCGAACCATTCCCCGATGCCCAGTATAGCTGCCCACTGGTTGGACTCTCGTACGTCTCCCTCGAAGCCGGTGTCCGGTTCCTCCAAGACGGCAGCCAGCCGCTTGCCCAGTTTCACGATGGCAGCGTCGGTATAGTCGCGGACCAGGTTCTGTCCGAGCATGATGCCGACAGAGCGGAGATAGGCATAGTTGACGGCGTTGCTCCCCTCGTACAAGAGATGCGGTGTGGCTTGTTTGACATTGGACGCCAGCCCCGCAACCGACATCTGAACCTGCAGCTCGATGGACTTCTCCTGGTTGGGCCTGATGCCCGAATACTCCCGGTAGAGCCATGACTCGATGCGGTAGTCGACGTTCAGGTTCACGACCTGACTCACTATCCCCTGATGCCACATGGTGAAGAGCTCCCGTGCGCCGCTCTCGTCCATGCCGCCCAATGCAACGCGAGCGTCGGCTGCCAGGATGCGGAAGACGCGGTCGATGTGTTCGATCCTGGTGACAGGCACCAGCCGTTTCTGCGGGGGGGCGGCGAACAATCGCTGGACGTGCCCGCACTCGTGGGCAATGAGATGTGCCAAGACCACCGGATCTGCCTTGCGGAAGCGGATGACGTGCGCCGGCATGAACGACCTGGCCATGCGGACGCTGGCAAGGATCCACAATGAGTCGTCCTGGACGAACTCGATGGGCTTCCCCGTCAGCACCTCGGTCTGCTCGAGGATGGCGATGACGTCGCCCTCGAGTCCCGTCAACCGCTGAAGCTCCTGCAGTGTCATGCTCGCGGCTCTTTGCGCCAGGCACACGCGACGTCGTATTCCGACGACAGGTCGAACCCGATGTCCTGCTCCGGGGCGACCATCTTCATGCCCACGTAGAGGAAGCAGACGAGCTGAAGTCCACTGAACCTGCCAGCCATGGAGTCCAGAGTATGCTTCTTCTCTGCATCATGGGGATCGAGGCCATGGCGTCCCAGGAGGGCGATCTCGTTGACAGTAGTCTGAACGGCTTCTTCCGTCATCGTGTCGAATCTGGTCAGGGCCTCGTAACAGAACTGCACGGCATCCATGCGCAGGCCACCGCTCTTGAACGACTGCTCGGCCATCTCCCGCAACTGGTCGCGGGCCATCTCAGCATAGGTGAGGTCGGCAAGGGCGGCGCACCTCTGGAACGATCTTGTTGCTTCCATGGGCCGGCCAAGCGTCCGGTACACCAGGCCAAGCCCGTAGACCGTCGGCGGGTCGTCGTGCAGGATCGTGTCGACGCGAAGCAGCTCCTCGAGGGCCTGCGGAAGCCTAGCAGTCGCCGCGTGGACACTCGCCAGGTTGCGCAGGGCATATGGGTTGTCGGGCTCCAGCGCAACCGCTTGGACAAGATGCGTCTCGGCATCGGCCATCTGTCCCAGCTTCGCCTCTGCCAGGCCAAGCGCCACATAGGTGTTTGCTTCGGCGGGGTCAAGTGCGAGGCAGCTGAGCAGGGTCTTCCGTGCGGCCTCGTAGCTGCCTGCCTCGTTGTAGCAGAGCCCCAGGTTGTACAGGGCTAGTGGGTCGCGCGGGTCGTCCATCACCAGTTCCTCGAACTGCCGCCGAGCGCTCTCCAGATCGCCTTTCTGTACTGCGGCAAGGGCCCGCTCAAGCTTCGATTGCCCATCGACGTGCTGATCATTGTCTGTGCTCATGATGTCAGTATAGGCACGCAAGGTTGATAACCAACATTATGTGCGTAGGACGCCGGTCACCACCCAAGTTGCGTCTTCGCCAGTTCCGAGGTTCCTTCAACCAAGACTGACATCTCATCCCTGGCAACGGGTCCTCGGCAAGAAGTCCAGCGGGGAGGCATCTCGTTTCAGCCCCGTAGCGGAGGCGAAGGGCGGTTAGGTGTATCCCAAGCAGGGCGAGATCACAGAAATAGATCACTCTTACCACCCCATGATGATCTGGGGAGACATGGTTACTCTAATTGTTGAACGGCATCCCGTTCGCCTAGGACAAGAATGACTTGTAGGTTTCAATTCGTCATACAGACTTCCTGAACGATGCCCGGCTCCAGTTCGTCCTTGCCGTCTAGGTTGGTTCGAGGAGTTGACGAAATTCTGTATTTACGTAACCACGTAATACAGGAAAGACACAAAGCTAGTGATCGGTGCGTTGTCGTAACAACCATTGCCATGATGGTTCGTGCTTGGTGAGCGCCGGAAAGCTTCTTGAGTTGACTACCGCATGTTGACGTGAGGAGGCGATCTGTCTAGCTTAGTTTGTGTAGCACTAGTGAGAGGCACAAGTAGCGGTACGGAAAGGCGATGGAGAGCTGGGGGCTTCACTACGCGTTTGATTCTCTCATGGGAGGGTCGTGATGGATAGGAAAACGGGGTTGGTAACCAAGTTCCTGGAGATTGCAGAAGCGACAAGACAGATTGGGTTCGAGTGCTTGTTCGATAGAAAACAAGACACCTTCATGACACACGACAAGGTCTATGGAGTCGACCCCAAGGTTCACGCACAGTACCAAAGGTTTCCGGAAGCGCTGTTGAAAGAGAATGAGTCGGGGAAGCGCTTCTCCCTGACCACGACTGAGTCGATGATGCAGGAGTCTATCGCCCGTCTCGTGGACGGTCAGCCAACGATTGAATCCGCCGTGTTGGAGGTTGAAGGCCTTCTGAGGACCTTGTCGGAAGATCAACCGGAGCAGGATGGGCTCTACGAAGTGCCAGGTGTCATTCTGCCAAAGAGATCGAGGCCCTATCTTCTTGCTGGTGCAAGGGTCACGCGCTTGTCCAGTCGAGACTATGATTCTCTCGTTAGGAGATGCAAAAGAGTCTGTTCTGGGGTATCCAAGAAGGGTGCATATTCTGCGATGTTTAAACCCCATTTGGACCGGCTTAAAGGGAAGACCGTGATGTGGTGCTCATATGCTGCGGAACCGAACCGTGCTCAGAAACTCTCGCTTGAGACTCTAGACTGGGTCATCATTCTTCTCAAGTACGCCTGTATGGCGTTGACACTCGACAACAATGACATGGCGATTGGCATCAGGGTAGTGCCAAGCGTTGAGTATTTCATTATTCCAAAGGAAAGCGACTCCATCATACTGGGAGCTCAGGCCACTGGGAAGTACATGCCTTGGCAGGTACGATCCTCAGACAGGGACCGGATGTACGAGGCCGGCGTCTTCGTACTGTCTGATATTGTCGTGAAGTCACGCAACGCTAAGAAACCAGACCCTAAATCGTTTGAGTCTGCCCTCCTGCAAGCTCTTCAGTGGACAGTGACTTCTCTCGATTTAGTGACAAACGGTTCGAAGATAGTTGCGTTGGCTGTTGCTCTGGAAACAATATTCTCTCCTTACGCTTCTTCCAGCCTGACATCTACAATCGCCGAGGGGACAGCCATGACCATTTCGCGTGACCAAGCGAAGCGCCAGCAGATCTGCGAGCGGATGAAAGTGCTATACAACATGCGCTCCGAGTCTGTTCACGGGCGCAAGGAAAGCGCATCCGATTGGGACGTTCTCGAAATGGGGCACATGGTCACATCAGTTATCAGCGTACTGTGCCGTCATGCAGCCGAATATGACTCCTTGGCTGGTTTCTCGGCAGCGCTTTCAAAAGCGAAGTTGACTGGACAGGTCTTTAAAGGACGATAAGCCTACCTTTCACGCGTAGCCACCACAGTTCGTTCTGTCCGTCTGGTGATTGGACGGGTTCTCTTTGTCATGCCGAGAATCCTTGATGCCGGAGAAGACAGTACAAGGTTAGGCAGGAGAAGACAGATCAGCGCTACACGCCACGATGTTGGAGACTGTTTCCTTCGATATATCGCGATTAGGGCCCCTAGGAAGAGATTTCGTTTCAGAAGACGTATCATTCGACCTGAGTCTGGATTTCTCCCACAAATTCAATATCTCAGTCCCATGACTTACAGGAGAAGTGGCATAATGACGCCTAGTGTATTGTCCGGGTAAGTAAACTTAACGGGACGCCAATCCGCGCTATAATACGTTGATAACTCACACAGGGGGACTTGTTGATGCTCAAGAATGCTGCGGTTTATCTGAGATTCTCGACGGAAGAGCAATCCAAGCATTGGGGTGTCCAGGCGCAACTCTCGTCCTGCAAGAAGTGTTGCCGGGAGAACAAACTGGCGATCGCGGCATGTCGCTCCTACTGGTTGGACGCGGCTTTCCTGGCTCTCAAGGAGCGACCTGGCTGGTCCTGATTCTTGGCTACCTTCGGCTCCTATTGCCAATTGCGTTTGCTGTCGGCGTGATCCTCACAAAGCATTACTGGTGTCTTCTCACGCTAGTCCTATTCATTCCGGCTTGGTTTCTGTCATATGCCTATTCCAGCAGTGGGGGTAATTCCTGGAAAGCATTTCTCACTGCTGAAGCAATCAGTCTCGTCTTGATTCTCATGAATCTACCGGCATGGGGGCTTCTCATTGACGCCATTGCGTTAGAGACCATACTTCCGTGGTTCATGGTAGGGACTTCCGTTTTAGCCGTCTGCAAGAAGGCACGAGCGTCAGGTGCCTTCGTGCATTTCTTGTGGAAGACAGGACTTCTTTCTCTTCGCTTGTCAACTGGAGAAATTCTCTATTGCAACAAGCACGAACCAGTTGTGCTGGACTGATACCTGGAGCGGTGGCAGCACCTACCGAGATAGCACGGCCTTGGGGGCGAGGGTCCTGAGGACCTTCTCTCTGTTCCTTCGTTGCTCGGTCGACACACTTTGGCAGCGACGGACTTCAGTTCATTCCAAGCAATGGTGTCCAGACGGGCATCCCCCGCTATCTAGCATCCCCTTCGAGTTCCCCGGCGGATGTCACCCTTCTCAGAAACGAGACGAGCAACTTCAGAATGAGCCACCATAGGTATTCAATTGCAGGTGTTGAGTAGGCATCATCGCGCGCAAGCCCGTGCGCCTCAAGATTCCTCCAGCCAGTCCCTATCGGATTCGTGCAGAGCAAGTACTGAAGGTCGAGCAGCAATGTGGGATCGAACATGTCTTTAGCTTCGGGCGACGCCACGAGTTCGTCAAGAGTCATCTCGGTCTCTCGGCCGTTCTGGTCCTGTTTGCGCGTATACATGCCGCCCGCTTGAAGCAGATGGCGTACGAGCATCTCGGTTTGAGGAACCAGCAGGTGTCCGGCCGTGACCCATTCCTCGTTGAAGCCGGCTGTCAATCCTGCAAGAATTGCCTCCTCATGGCCAGGGGGAGTCAAGCCGTTTCCTGCGACCACAAACCTGAGTGACTCCCGGTCGACGATGTGCTCACTCGCAACCTGTCTGCGAAGCATCTCGACAAACGACACGGTAACAGCCCAATGAAGCTGAGCATCGTCAAGGCCGGGCGTCTTCGGGTCTCCGCGCGCAGGGACGTACTCCGTCACCTGTTTGCCATCAGAGTCGACAATAGTGTGTGTGATGAGGTCCATAAACGATACTTGCTGTCCAGGAGGTCTTGCACACTTGGCCTGAAGCCAGTTGCTGCACTGTGCGATTATCGCAACTGACTCATCCAACGGCTTCCCGACAACTGATAGACTCAGAGCGTCCACTGCAGCTGCCTCCTGACCGCGCAGAACGACACTTGTTGAGTAGCTTGGCATGGCAGCGATAGCCTCCCGCTCCAGCCGGGCAAGAGTTCTGCCCAGTTGCTCGCGCCGCTCCCGTGTCCCTTGGAATCGGGCTAATTCCTGAATGCACTTCCTGAGCCAGTGTGATGCGATTAGAGGTCCCGGGCGTTGCGACCCGAATTTCAACGCAAATCTTGCATAGCACTCTGCAGCAAGTGTTCTACATAGCTCGACTCGGTGACGATCGTGAGACCGCTTGGCAGCGACTGAGGCAACCACAAAGAAGTCATGAGCCAGCATCTCGTCCCCGGTCTTGGAGCACCGACCTGCTTCCAGAACTGCCCGGCCGTATCCGAACTCCATGTCAGTATCTGGTGACACATCGAGTAGCGACTTCAGCAAATCCATCACAACATGACTGTCGATGATCCGGTCGAGAACAGTCCGAATCGTGCCCGCCACTCTGAAACGTGCGACACGATTCTTGCCGAGCGCAACAGCGATGCGCCCAGCTAGTGAGATGTTATCAGCCGCCGCAGATGTCTTATCATGTTGAAGCAAGTCAGAAGCAGACTCCAGATATAGGAGTACCGCACGAAGGCTCGACGGATAGCAGTCTCTTCGCAGCCACGCGAGATGTCGCAGACGAGCGAGCAGCTCGGGATTCCGAACGTACGGCATTGCGTCAAGAAGACTATCACAGTCCGCAGCAGAGAATGGAACCCATACCGGGCTGGCCTGGCTCGAGCTCGGCACACACAGCAACGTCCCCAAGGCTTGTATCTCCTCTGCGTCGAGCATCGAGAGTCGATCTAGAGCACCGAGGAAATGCCTGTCTAGATCATCTAGCTCTAGGCCCGATTTCTCGATGCACGACCGAGCCTCATGGCCAAGATCAAGACAGGACACGCCCTTCAGGGTGTTGAGGTGTTCAACGATCACACGCCTGACCCCAGTTGAGCCGGAATCCACACTTGGACTACAAGCCACAGTATCTCCGGATATGGCTACTCTCCCGCTACACCTTTCTCGATACCGAAGTCTGGGCGAACCTCAGGAATGCCCGCGTCGACTATCTCAATGAGCTTCTTCTGGCCCTGACGGCCGCCGTACGCGCTGAGTTGATCACTTGAGAAGTCAAGAGGCGTTCCACCAAACTCGGGTACTGATCTCGTCGAAATGCCCCTGAGAGTCTCTACCATGTTGCGTTGCGTCCAGTGGTTCTCGAGTAGGCAATGATCCACTATCTTGCGGAGGACTCCGAGCATAGCTGCGAGACCCATCGTCTTGCAGAGCACGTACTTCTTGTTTCCCCATGCAGACGAGAAGAGTTCCTTCCAAGCGCCGAAGTACATCTTCAGCAGAAGTAGCTGCTTGTCTTCGGAAGAACCCGCAAAGTAATCTTTCGCTTGAAGGAGCTTCCGGAGTTCTCCGACAAAAGCTGCCTGCGATATCAGACCCGGCCCGCGCCCAATCATCTTGATCATCCCTTGCCACGGGGAGTCCCCATCCTCGTTCAGAGACTTCACCAGCTCATGGGCACGCTCTGTGGTGAATTCGCCATTCTTCGTCAAGTCCAAGAGGTCATAGATGAGCGAGGGGCTCACACCTTTCTGTGTCGAGTTGATCTTGGTGAAGATCGCAGCCTGCTGTCCGATCGGCAATCCGATATATGCAGCCACGATGAGATCGAAGTGGGTGCCTCCTGCATACTCGAAACCGAAGAGCCTGTGCTGGCCGTCGACAATAAACGCCGTCTCCGGTCTGTCGGGGATCACAAGCGTTCCCTGATGGGGGTTGGCAGACGGCTCGTACCTGACGTCCGATTTCGCGAAGCAGACGACAATGCTGTTTGGAAAGGTTGCTCCCACGTTTGCTATGTACTGCCCGACCTCCTTGAGGCGGGACTGGTTCAGGTACCGCTGGTATCCCTGGGAGTTGTCTCCCTCTCGCCTGCTGACCACGGCGATTCTGCGTAGGGCTTCCGAGTCCATTACGCCAACATAGCATTCGGGACCGTTCTGCACCACGCGAAGCGCTTCAATCCTCAGTTCCTTATCACTCATGTCCACCTCCGGGGTTCACGGTATCACTTTTCCCAAGATTGCAGTCCAGACAAAGGGTCTGCAGGTTATCTGCTTCTGTCGGCCCCCCTTGATCCCATGGAATAATGTGATCCACATGAAGAGCAGTCTCCTTTCCTGACCGACCGCAGACCACACAGCGACGGTGATCCCGCTCAAGCACCTGGTATCGCATAGAAGATGGAATCTCCTCGCGTGTGTCTGAGGGAGATCTGATCTTCTTGTACCATAGCTGCGCCTCGACCAGCGGCCAACTATGCCCAGTCACCGTCTCGAGGAACATCCAATATCGCTTGAAGCTCCTGGGTTCGACGAACCACGCCGCAGACGGCTTGAGAAGGAGCGCGACGCGTTCCAGAAGTCGCCTATGGGCATCACGCAAGACAGGCTCAAGGCTGAGCCCGCCAAGGTCACAGAGTTCCTTGATCGCTCGCAGCTCTTCATTTGCCTCGGATCGCAGTCGATCGCTGGACGCGTCATCTCTCATGGTCTCCCCCACAGCTGTGTTTGCCGTTCCTTCTCTCGTGAGAGTACCTTTGGTCCTGACCTGGAGAACGAGGGAAGGGCGTATGGTCCGTCAGAACCCATGGCCTCCTTCACAAGCAAGCGAGGGACCCAACACCAACCTGATTGATCAATCGGAGCCCGGGCTCTTCTTCCGCGAGCGACTTCGTGCAGAAGACTTTGCGGCTGATTCAGCTTGCTCCTTGGGTTCCTTGGAGACTGCTGGTTGGAACTTCACCTTGAACAGCCCTATTACTAGCGGAGCCAGCCCCATTTCGCTTGTGATGGAGCGAATGTAGCAGCGCATGTAGGGCCACGTTGCGTAGACGGCGTTGTCTGCGAGCAACTCCCGTGCTGGCTTATCCAGGTCTCCGTCTGCAGTATAGGAAGCACGGTACACGATCGACACCTGCAAACCGTCGTCATCGCCCTCTTTCGCTACGGCAGTCAGGTCATACTTGCACATTGCCGCCCATTTCCCTGGGCCTGCAGCTTCAACGGAAATCTCATGCTTCAAGTTGACCTTGGCCGGGAGACTGAAGTCCTGTGAACGCCGTGCAGATGTCTCGACGAGGGAGATCCTCTCCAGCTCGAGAGTCTCAAAGAACCGCTCAAATCCAGTCCTAGCTTTTTGCATGGTCCATCTCCCCACTCCAAATGTGCCAACGCACGTCAGTGCCAGCAGTTGGCATTAGGGCTACCTTGTCCACTCGAGGCACGTCTAGCTTCCACAGTGCCGAAGCCCAAGAAAACGTATCGACACTCTGCCATTGTGCAATTAGACTAGCAAGAACGTTCTCCCGCTCCTTCTTGGAGGACAAGGCAGATCGGCTCAGGCCCTCTGTCAAGAGAGCAACGCAGAGCTGGTTCGTCGAGACTCCCTCTTCCTCTGCCATTCTTGCAAGTCTCCTGTGAAGAGATGGGCTGGTTCTGACGAGAAACTTGCCGCTATGCTCCTCCATCGATCGTGGAAGAGGAATCTCATCGAGATCCTCCATAGCCGCAGCAATCCAGTCGCGCATCGCCTCTCTAAGGCTGCGAATGGCTGCATCCGGCGAATCGCCATCACTCATGCAGCCAGAGAGCTCGCGAACCTCAGCAAACCATCCAACATCCTCGTCAGGGGTTAGCTCAATCGTATATGGCAAATCCAAGTATTGATCAACAGTAAGAGAGCTCACATCTCTCCTCTTCATGTCCTATCACCCCTCTAGTCTTTCACGGATCTTCTTCAAGTATACCTTCTTCACAGACTGCCCATGCCGGCGTGGTATCGTCAAGGATCCGCATCCCTTCTTTCGAAACACTGCATGGCTGGAACCGTTTTCCGCAAGCGTATATCCATGTCTCTCCAGTACCAAGCGCACGTCATCAAACGACATCTCCTTTGGTAGTGGGTCTTCCATGAGCTGTCCGAGTATCTCCTTGTACCCCATGAGTGGGATGATATATCACATACGATATCATGTCAATAGGTACTCATTGGCTCCGTGGAGCAATTGGCCTTTGCCTCTCCACGAATCTGGAATTCATCCCTCAACAGGACAGTCCATTCTGGGGAATTCGCGTAGCACAAGAGTCTCGAATACGGGAATTCGGAAGAGAGGCGGCCACCAAATTCGGAACAGGGCATCTGCCAAGGCGCCCAGAATTGCGTTTCCACGCTCTTCAGCGAAGCGGTCGAGAGTGCGTTTCAGGGCTTGCCAGGCGTCGCGCTTCATGGGTGTGGTCTCGGAGAGGGTGACACCCTTTGTCGCATCTCGCGATTGCGCTATGATGACCGCTAGTGGAGCTGACAGTTCTCGCCCGAGTGCTAGATCTTGCCCCCAGCAGATCTGTATCTAGCTTCAGGACCTAGAAGACCACAGCAAGAACGACTCACGAGACCTAGATTGCTGGTGAGTTGTGCAGCTAGGTTCTGATCCAAGAAACACAGGCAAATCAGCAGAGTCGAAAGGGGGGCAGTCCATGGTCGAACGCGAGTTGCTCAAGCAGAAGCCAAAGGGCCAGCTGGACGACTTGGACCTTGCCGATGAAGAGAAGTACCTCCTCGCAAGGGAGCTAGACGAGTTGGCGTGCATTCTGATAGACGCATGCCAAGCGCGCGACGCTGGCGCCAAATCGTAGCGTGGAGTGAGTCTATGGTTGGACCCTGGCGTACAATACCTCAGCTGACTTCTGACGAGGAGATCTCGTGCTGACCAGTGTCGAAAACCAGGGCAGTGATCTTCAAGCCCTTCTCGATCAGGCCATACCGGCATCTGATTGCGCAATACGTGCAGTACTCGTCTTTGGGATTCCACTTCACGCCACTGCTCTGCCTGTAGCGATAAAGCAAGTTCGTTGTTCCAAACAGGGCGTGGCTGAGGTCCATCAGCAACGATCTTGCCGCCGTCTCGTCGCACAACCCTGGACTCCTGCAAAGCTGTTGACTGAGATACTCAATATCGGAACCGTCGTGGCAGTGGAGGGCGGAAGCGATGCCATCCATGAGATGCTTCACTATCTTGGAACACGCAATCGTGGGAGAAGAAGGAGCATCAATGGTTATGGAGATACCCCACGGCTTTGCCACGTAGCTCCTCCGCAGCAGGGTGACACTCCCCGTCTTGACGGCATGCCAGACGCCTGCGCAACTCCCGAGAGCAGAAACAGTCGATTCAAATGACAGCGATGCCAGCAGTCTGTTGTCCTGACCTTCAACAGGCCAAGACGGTTCGTCCACCAACGCGTATTCATATTGGTGTCGAGCAGTAGAGAGGAGTTGCACTGGACTGTCTCGCGACATCTCGCAGAAGCGTTCGAAGACGAGCCCATTCCTCGTGACAGCATTATGAGTATCGCCCAGGATGTTGTAGATCAACAGGTTCTCGACGTCTGCATACCCCGTGATCGGGGATCTGTACGTTGCGTGGAGGAGCTTCCCATCTACCGGAGACAGCTCTGATATGGCGGACTTCAACCTATCCCTGAACTCAACGCGCCAATCTGGTTTTTTGAGCCCAAAGGGAATCCGTCTGGTGCTCCACGCGGTTACGTTTGTCGGGCGCTGGTCAACGTAATAGGGCAGAAGCGCTTGGTTTGTGCCTAGTCTGTTGGGGGTCATGTCACGGCACAGGCTCGTTCATGTGCCCCGGGAACTCCCAGTTGTCGTCAGGGTGCATCCGATCGCATGGGATTCCTGCGGCACGCATCAGGAGCAACGCCTCGTGGAGATCGGGATCTGTGACGATCTCCGCCCCAAGTTTGCCATGAGTCAAACGGTACTGCCGCTGCAGCAGCCACACCCAGGCACACATAGCTCCACTGCAGCCTTTGAACATCTTGAGCAGCCGATGTTCGTCGTCGCTGAACGTCCGATTCCAGCCGGCAACCTTGATCCAATCCGAGTTCAGATAGTCATACTCCCGCTGAGTAAGCTTGCGCATGGAGCCTCCTTGTCCATGAGGAACCTCTCACAATCTGCATTCGACCCTGACACGAGCGTTCTTGACTTCCAGTGACCACAGAACCGCGGCTATGCCGGCTCAAAGTCCGCGATAACAGCAGAATGATCCGCAGTCGCGGCGACCGATTCCTCGTACGGATACTCGCAGTGCGTGACCCTCCATCTGCGAGCGTTCATGATGTAGTCGTAGCGCTTCTCGACCTGTTTCTTCTTTGGCCTACCCGTCTTGTAGGACACTGCGAGCGGGTCTCGCGTTGGCGCTTCCCCCCTACTTCTGAGATACTCGACGTATGAATCGGACAACTTGTGAACCTTCTGGCTCCCCATGATGAGTGCCAGCTTCTTGACTTTCCCTTTGTCGCTCAAGAGGGAGAACTCCAACTTGCCCGGATCCATGCTGTCATGCTTCGGTCCATTCGCGTCGAAGCAGAGGAAGTCGAGCTCTGCCCCATGGAGCTGAAGGTAGTCAGCAATGGAGGCGAAGTTGCTGGCCTTGGCGACGGGATACTCACGACCAATGCCAGCAAGTGAGTCGAAGGCGACCACTCGGATGGGTCCGAAGGCGCCGCCAAAGAGCACGGAGAACGTCCGTTCAGGGTACAGTGTTCGGTCGAGCAACTCCAGGGAGGAAATTGGCAGTCCGAAGCCAAACATGGCAATGCCCATGGTCCTCTCGTCACCTTCATTCCTGCTCGGTTCACGCAAGTCGAGGCTGAAACGAGACGACGCGGGCTTCAACAGACCAACCAGCACGTTGTAGGAAGCCCTTTTTATATCCTGCAGGCAGACGATGGTCGGTCCCGGGCCAATCCTCTCGCTGACGAAATTGGCAATGTTACCTGGGTCGGATGCTCCGTAGACGTTCCAATGCACTACCCGAAGTTCCACGGCCTTCTCTCCTTCGCCTACTGGCCGCAACCCGTCATGACCCTGCCGTGCGGGGGATTCGGCATGAGCGCTTGGCATCTAGACTGACTCCCGCCGTAGCTCGAAGTCTGCAATGACCGCAGAGTGATCGCTGATTGCGTGGGGCGAATCATCATACGGATACTCGCAGCTGATGACCTGCCACCTGGGCGAGTGCATGATGTAGTCGCAGCGCCTCTTCTTGTGCTTCGTTGCTGCGCTCCCCGTTTGGTAGGACACGGTCAGGGGGTCCGCGGTGACGACTTCCCCCTTGCTCTTGAGGTAGTCGACGTAGGAATCGGTCAGATCATGAACCTTCTCCTTCCCCATGATCAAAGCCATCGCCCTGCCACGTGGTGAGAAGACTATCTTGTCGACATCCATGCTGTCCTTATTGGGTTCATTTCCATCGAAACAGACGAAGTCGAGTTCGCTGCGGTGGAGTTGAAGGTAGTCGGCGATAGCAGCGAAGTTGCTGGACTTCACCAGCCCGAAGTTCACGCCAGCGAGCGAGTGGAACGCAACCAGGCGAACGGGACCAGAGTCGCCATCAAGAAGCACGGAGAGCGTCCGTTCGGGGTATACCGTCCGTTCCGGCAGCTCACAGGAGACTATCGATAATCCGAACGCGAATACTGCAATACCCAGTTTCCTACCCTTGCCTTCGTTCTTGCCTGCCTCACGCAAGTTGAGACTGAAGCACGAGTCCGTCGGCTTCAAGGAGTCTTTCAGCCTGCCATAGGTAGTCTTGAACTGGACCTCCTCCAGACAGACGATTGCCGGGGCCGTACCCCTTCTCTCTGTGACAAACCGCGCAACGTCATCTAGTTTCCGCTTCCAAGAGATGTTCCACTGCATGACACGAAGCTTCATAACTGGCGTTCCTGCCCCACATGGCACAAAACGTCACAATGGCAATCCAGGCGATGGGCGGGAGTCGTTGGAAAGCGATCAGTGCACAGCTGCACCCTATGCCTCGTCGCCGTCTTCTGAATCTTCCTGCATCGGTTGGGGCACGTAGACTCGCTTCAAGGGAATGAGCGACTTGTAGTAAGGCGAGAGTCCTTCATAGTGAGCGAGGATCAAGCCAATCAGCTGATCCCCGTCAATCAGCTTCAGTCCCGGATGACCCTTCAGACATGCCTTTGCAGCAGTGGTGTAGGTGCCGAGCGTCACGAACAAACCACATTCACCCGAGGCCAGCGTCCCTTGGAGCTGCCGAACCTCAGGTCCCCCAACAGCACCGTCCGAACTCTTGACTTGAACGCGAACGATGGGAGGCTCGAATCCCAGTTCATCGCGATAGGCGGTGATGTCGATGCCCCCGTCGGCTCCGGGTTTCGCAATGTCGATCCGATATCCCATAAGCGTCAGCAAGTAGCCCACGAGGTGCGCCAGCGGATGCCCCTTGAGCTGCTGGGAGAGGATCTTCCGAATGAAATCCTCAGTGCTCTCAGCTGTGCTGTTGGCGACTTCGATTACAGTTTCGTCTATTCCCGGCGGCGTCGGCTCGACAGTTCCTTTCAGCGCATCAAGGAATTCCTGACCGTAGGTCTTCACCTGAAACAAGGTCAGGAACGCCCCCGTCTCGAATAGTGCTCCCTGCGAGAAGCTGGTGCGCGGCACTTTCTTCTTCCATTCAACACGTCGCCGATGCGGATAGTGCCCGAGGCTCGCCGTGTCGAAGAAGTACGGCCCGACGACTTGCCCAATGTGAATCTGCTTGTCGATCTTCGAGGGATAGACCACGATGTCACCCGGCTCCATCTCAGCAAAGAACCGATACAGCTGTCCCGCCTGACCCGCCACAGACCTTAGCGTCGATTTCGGCTGTGCAGCACGGATGGCCCCTTTGATACCCTCCTTCGGGTCAGCCATGGCGGCGATATCGGGAACCTCGCTCCAACCCATGGCAATCACGCCCTTCTTCAGGAACGTCTCGTCGACCTCTCCCCCTGCACCCGCATGTACTCCCCACACAGTCTTGTCGTCGTTCATTGACACCTCCGTCGAACCCTTACAGTACTCCAGTTGCCGTTCACTCGCTTCGCGCAGCTGCCGTGCCTTCTAACACTCCGGCAGCAGCTGGTCGTCGCCATGGTCCATAGCCGCCCCGAACTCGATCGACCCGTCAGCACAGTCCCAGTAGTTTAGCCTCAGGTCACTGTCAATGACACGTGTATGTCGTCCAACATCCCTACTGCCGTCCGCATGGATTCGGTACCGTGGTGAGTCTTGGCTCTTCACGTCAGTGTTGAGTTTCTTGTCGCCCTTCTTCGGGACTTCTAGAACCTTGGCGGCCATCGCCTTCAGTAGGACGCCTGCACGAAAACCATCAGACATGTAGCCATAGTCTGACGCAATCGACACGAATTCGCAGCCGAACTTCCATCTCCGGGCATGTGTCAATCGACTCTTGCCCGCCTCTTGGAGCACCTGTATCTTCAAGGCTAGCTCCAGTTGGTTGAGGTTATCACCTGCCGAAAGCCACAACTCCTTTGGCTCCAAGTGCGCCATGAGATCGTTAGGGTCTCCAACAAAGATGCAGTGCGAGGAGACTCTGCGCGGAAACGTGCGCCCATCGTCACAGAACACTTCTCCAGTCACAACCACTTCTTCCTTGACTGGAGATCCACAGGGCAGCCTCGTCAGTACGATGGCTGAGGCCTCATCTGACTTCGGTTTCTGGCCGTTGAGTTCCAGTGATGAAAGCGCCGCCAGTCTGTACAGGTCCTCACGTTCAAGATCGGCGAACCCGTTGAGCCCATCTGGAAGATCGGCAAGATTGTCATCCAAGAGAATCTCGGCTTGCCGAGACTCGTCCAGACAATGACACTTGTCGGTGACCGCTCGAATCAGCACGCAGACTTGGTCAGCACCAACGCAACAGTCGGTTCGAATCGCCCACTTCGATACAGTAGACTTCATGCGTCTGAACCCAGACAACGCTCCAAGAGTAGCACGCGATGCCATCAACACAAAGTCGGGGTCTTCGGCCAACTCGATAATACGAGCAAGGGCCAGAGGATACCCGGAGCACAGCGCATCGTCTCCCTCTGACGGCAGGCTCACTCGCGCCCGGTCAAGGCATAGTTCTATGCTGCCCATCTACTTGGCCTTGCTGGCCTTGCTGGCCTTGCTGGCCTTGCTGGCCTTGCTGGCCTTGTCTACACTCGCCTCCACGATGTCACACGCTAGCCGCTCGCTCTCGTCAAAGAAGCCCTCGGGCCACTCGCTTATGCGACCGTACTTGTCTATTGCCACCTCGTCGAATCGAGAGCCGACTTCGGTCATGCTGACGAAGTACAGGAGCACCGAGCTACTCAACGCCTCCCCTGGCGCCAGAGCACGCAGGTACCGCAGTCTATTCACCAGGTACTCGCTGTGAGTCTCGACTATGCACTGTTTGCCGAGGACTGTCATGGCGTAGAAGAAGTCTGCAAGGCGTGACTGCACCCTTGGATGCAAATGGAGCTCAGGCTGCTCGAACAGCAACACGGTGCCACGTTCGGCTAGCAGAGACTGTACAACGAGCGGGAGGACCTGACTGACTCCGACACCTACGTGCGACATGCCATGACTCTCGTGTGCCCCGGGGGGCGTGACGAGCACTTCATACCCCTCAGTGCCACGATCATTAGTACCGATCTTGTCAGCGATCGAAAGGTAGCCCAGCCAGTCTGTCACGGCCTCTCTGAGAGGCATTGTCTCAATGCCAGGTTTGTCCAAGCAGGTCAGCAGCTGTTGGGCACGTACGTTCGATACCCTGACTTCTCCAAAGTTGTATAGGACTGCGGCTGCGTTCTCGCCTCGGATCCCAACGTCGCGGGGGTTGATGGCACTACCCGAGATTGGATACACTGCGCGAGGCTCCTCTCTGAGAGGGCCAATGTACTTGATACGATCCCTGAAAAACCGCTGCGCATACGAGCCTGCCGCAGAGATCGGGCCGTTGATGGGAACGACGTTTCCGAGCACTGGATCTGCTGAGACGCTGCTCACGCTTTTCAAGAGCGCAGGAGCTTGGCTGCGAAGGCTCCGCAGGAAGTTCCGCTGAGCATCGGGATCAAGCTTGGAAATCGCCTTCCCGATCTCGTCCATGGAGGCAGCAGGAACGCTAGACACTACCTTCAGAAGATCCGACACGCTTGCAGATGAACGCTCGTGAGCTCCCGAATACACGGACAGGTGAACGACTAGCCGCAGCAACGCTCCTGCTACGATACGTGCCGCAGAGGAGTCAACGTCAGGTTCCGGTCTCGAACGCAGACGAGTGGAGCCGTGGTACCTGGTGTAAATACCCGTTATTAGGTCCCAGAGAAATGACCAAGCAACCCTATTCGACTCACCATAGGTCACGAACTTCCCCTCCGGAATGAAATGCGACAGGCGGACTCCTCGAGCTTTCTCGTTCGCCACGTAGCTTTCGCCGTACAGTTCCGGAGAGCGTCCCCACTTGCCACCGTGCTCCTGCTTCACTTCATATTCCAACTCACGACGATATGGCTCGAAGTGCTCCGCGTCGAGTCCTAGCCGACGGGCCCTTGTATCGACCTTGGACCTTGACCGTTCTGCCGTGATTGACACCGATTCCGCGCCGCTACCCGTGCGAAATCCTGCGGACAGAGTGGTCGCCAGAAGGAGGGGTTCGAGTTCCAGCATCTGGTTTCTCTTGGTGGGTCTTCCACGAGAGAAAGAGTATTCGCAATGTACCGTTGCTAGTTCTAGACCCCTATTGTCCCAGCGCGTTCCTATGGAGAGTGGGGACCACCAAGAACGAGCTAGCATCGTATCGTCCAACAGGGTCCCGTCCGAGTCAACGTCGAGGTCAAACCCGAGGGAAATGGGCCGCTCTTGAGGGCCTGACGTGGCTATGTCACTGAACCTGCCTAGCTGTTCAATGTGCCCATTGAGAACCACGGAACCGGCGTGAACCGAACTCTGGAGTGTCTGTGCATGGAGTAGCAGCGTCTGAAGTACGGTGCTCTTGCCTGCGCTGTTTGTCCCCGTCAATATGGTTAGGGGAGCAAGGCGCAATTCTGTCCTGCCCCTCACGGACTTGAAACCGTCGATCGTGACCTTGCTCAGCATTTTGTCGTCCTCCTTCGTCAGACTCCCGTGCGACTTCTATCTGTGATGCTATCTCTTCGGACCCTTCTTGTCAACTACAGAAGGCGTGCTAGTCGAGTACGCCAAATCCGCCCCAACAGCCCTCGCATACAGTTGAGCTCAGGGAAACTGGCGACATCCACTGCTCGACGCATTCCACGTGCTGCATGAGCGACATCCACAGGATTGCACTAGCAATGCGAAACTGGATTGGAGGTGCGGCACGTGACCTCGTGTCTGCGATTGCATTTCCGCAGTCTACGGCACACAGTTGTACCCCTAGCCGTGCTCAGACTGTTTCAAGGGACCTCAATCGCAGCCAAGCCGATCAGGTCCCACTGCCGACTTAGGTAGGAACGCCCTCAGTTCCAGATAATGCATGGAGCTATCGTTCAGCTCTGCTCAATCCGTGCACGACCTTCAGGACCAGCTTCAACATTAGCAATGCCGATGGATCGTAGGACTGCCTATTCGCCCCTATCTCCACCACCTTCGAAGCCTCAGTATTACTGCCTTTGATGGCATTCTTTTGGTCTTCTTCGTCTTTGCTCTCTTTGGGCTTCCTGTTGCTGCAACCCGTTCTGTCCTTCTTTGAGCCTTGTAGAACACGTGGCACAGCATCTAACACGTGTTTAGGCTCAGTCTTCCCTCCCAGCCAAGGCGAACCCTCAATGGATGTCACATGGCCTCCCTTCTTTGGCATGACCGACCGTCTCTGGCTGAGATTATCCTCTGCAAACGCTTTGGTGTGCCAGACTTCTGCATTGCGCGGGTTAAGTGTCAGGGCCCTGTCAAGGCAGCCGAGGCCCTCTTCGTGACGGCCCAGACTACTGAAACCGCGATCTTTGTGAGCATCGTTGGTATCGCTATCGTCATCGTTGGATACCTATTCAACTGGATTCTGTAACTAGGACCTGCAGGAACAAACGTCGAAGTGCCCGGGCTCAAGAAAAGCCCGGGCACTTGTTGTACAACACTCAATATGCTGTGAGTATTCTATGCCTTATGCCTGTTCCTCAGGCCACCTGAGGTTCTTGAACTGTTCCTCATACTGTCGATACGACATATAGGCTTCGCTCACGCAGATGCTCTTAAACCGTATGATGCTGTCCAGCGACGACTGAGCCACCTTTGGGATATCCGCTGTGACCAGGGTGGCTATCTTCGTGTATCCCCCGGTTGTCTGTCTGTCGGCCAACATGATGATCGGCTGATTGTCGCCCACGACCTGCACGGCTCCGAGTGGTATCCCGTCGGAGATGATGTCCGCCCCCTTGATGTGCTCGATGGCATCCCCCTGCAACCTGTACCCCATCCGGTCACAACTGTTGGTCACCTGATACGGACTATTCAGGAAGGTATTGATGCCCTTTTCGGTGAACGCATCATCCTGCGGCCCCAAGACCACTCTGACGGTCGTATCGGTCTCATAGATGGGGATGTACCTATCATCAAGCTGCCTGCCGGCTGTCAGCAGGTTGCCACTACCGATGGATAATCTGTCTCCGTTCTTGAGGTTTCTGCCGTCAAGACCGCCGATCTTCGCACGTACGTAGGTCGACCTGCTGCCCATGACCAGCGGAACGTCTATTCCTCCCGCAACAGCTATGTACCCCATGCGGCCGGACATGACGCCACCGAGTTCAAGGGTATCCCCCGAGTTGACCCGGTAAGAACACCAATTCCCCATCTCGACTCCGTTCAGCGTCGCCGAGAAGTTTCCACCGGTAATGGCGACAACGCCATCCTCTTCGAACTCAATGGTCGGGCCCATGAGGATGCACTCTAGCGAGGCTTCGCCGTGCTCATTGCCGACCAGGAGATTTCCCATTCTGTACGCATACTGGTCACACGCACCTGCGGTCCCCATGCCGAACGCCTGATAGCCCAACCGGCCTCTATCCTGAATAAGGGCAATGCCAGATCTCAGTATCTTCATGCCGGCTCACCCACCTTTATGATCGTAGGTTGATAGGCACCCTCGTCGACCTTTACCTTGATCGCGTCAAATTCTTCCTTCGTGATGGGCTTGAACCTTATGTGTTCACCGACGCTCGGAAGGATTGGTGGCTCTCTGTTAGGATCATAGAGCTTGAGCGGCGTCAGGCCTATGAGTTGCCACCCGCCAGGGCTGTCAATAGGATAGATGCCGGTCTGCTTGGATGCTAT
>Ga0209226_10000131_pt1 | contig 50267 bp, 41 predicted proteins | sample BarGraNGADG00212_2_FD_184497 | JGI IMG/M metagenome (GOLD analysis project Ga0209226, IMG submission 184497) | Arctic peat soil microbial communities from Barrow, Alaska, USA - Barrow Graham LP Ref core NGADG0011-212 (SPAdes) (version 2) | ecosystem: Environmental > Terrestrial > Soil >...
ATCAGGAACTCGAACCTTTGGCTGACTTGGTGTCTCCAAACAAATCGCATGACATCCTTAGCTATGAGGGATGGGCATATTGTGCGAGGACACCCGACAAACAAATATTTCTTGCCTACTTTGAAAAGGGATGTCTCAAATCTGAAATCCGTGGGGCACGACTAAATAGTGTTTATCGTGCTCAATGGTTCAATCCACGTAATGGTACATGGTCCGATGTTGGCAATGGCAAATTAGTAGCAAGCAGAATTGGAGTTATTCGAGTGAGTAATTTCCCAAGCGAAGAAGACTGGGGCCTCAGACTTATATATGAGGGCCCGGTAACCGGAAATGCAAGAAACCGAAGGTAGGTAGTAAAAAATGACAATTGAACAGCGAACTAAAACTTGTTATGGATAAATTACCCATTATATTAACTAGATTTGGGTATATAAAGGCCCATAATTTCCGAAAGCAATTATCGGAATTAATTTGTATTACTTTTTTCCTATTAACCAATCAAATTGTAAGAGTTATGAAAAATCCATCAATGCTTTTAACTATACTTTTTGTAGCATTGTTCAGTATGACCAATGCTAAGAATAGAGATACGGAATTATTTGCGAAGGAAATGAACTTTGTTGAAAACAATGCTTATTCAGCTGGAGAGAATTCGTCAATTCCTGAGATTAATAGAAATCTTCAAGTCGCTGATATATCTGACGATGTATTACTAGAGTTATATAGAGGTGCCAGAGTATCTGATGTAGTTGATGGAATGGTAACATGTGGCTACATGGATGTTGGAGTGATGGATCCTGAGATTGCCCCATTATGGAAAGATGTGGTAAACATGAGCCACAGAATTGCTGGAATTGCTGTAACTGCCCGTTACGCTCCAACCAATAGGCCAATGCACCCAGGGGCAGACCTTACTAAATCAGAGAATTATAAGGTCTACAGAAGTTGGCGTGGCATGTGGTATTCTCAGCTTTCAGGGGAAGGATTTAGTAAATTTATTAAAAAAGGATCTGTTGTAGTTATTGACAATCAAGATGATAACGATACCGGGACAACAGGTTCAAAAAACATAATGGATTGGCTGGAAAAAGGAGCTGTGGGTTTAGTTACGGTTGGTGGTGTGAGAGATTGTGATGAGGTTATCTTACAAAAGAATCCCGTTTATATGGATTATAACAAGAGAGGTAGAGGGGAAAGGATCGGTAGGAATGAATTGATCGGTGTTCAAATTCCTGTTGTTGTTGGTGGAGTGCTCATTTATCCTGGTGATATAGTTGTTGGAGACGCTGATGGAGTTGTTGTTGTTCCACGAGCGGTTGCTGTGAGGGTTGGTCAAATTGCTTATATGGAGTTGGTGGATGACATTCGGGGAAGACGGACATATTTCGAAAAACTGGGGATGGAATTAAATGAGACTGTTAAGATAAGGGAAACCCCTGCTGAGTTTTTTAAGCGTTTAGGACTTCCTGAAGATCCTAATAAACCTTAATGACTTTAAGTAAGTGTCGTGTCCGTGATCCGAACAGATTAATTCCTAAAAACATACTTTCCAAGATGCTCAGTGAAAAGAAGGGATGGGTTGAATGTGACACGATTTAGTGTTTGAATTTTTGAAGATTGCGGTGACACTATACTTTTAACTGAAGTTATACTTAGTCAGATAAAATATTCGTGGAACACACTTTGAGTTAAAGAGCAAATTGGATCATCATGTCTGAATTCACTTAAGTTATCCGTGGGGTTTATACCCTTGTAGTTTTTGTTATAAAAATTTAATTTATGAAAATTAATTCTGATTTATGTACTGGTTGTGGAAAATGCAACGTTTTTTGTCCCGTTGGGGCAATTTTTAAAGATCAGGGAAAAAATATTTCGGTAATTGATCTGGAAGAGTGTGTTGAGTGCGGCAGTTGTCTTCGGCAAGCGAAATGCTCAGTGGACGCTATTTATCAACAGGAGTTGGCTTGGCCACGTTCAGTGCGGAGTATTATGAGCGATCCGTTAACCATTACTAAAGAGTCTGGTATAGCAGGACGTGGAACCGAAGAAATGAAAACCAATGATGTTACTGGTCGTTTCAGGTATGGTTACGTGGGAGTGGGAATAGAAATGGGTCGCCCGATATTGGGCACTTATTTTAGTGATGTGGAAAAAGTTGCAATGGCAGTGGCCTCATACGGGGTGGAATTTGAAACCCGCAATCCCTTGACATCACTTATGTCTGATCAGTCCACCGGAAAATTCCAGGATGAACTTCTGGGCGAAAAGGTGCTCTCTACTATTATTGAGTTTACGATACCTGTTGAAAAGATGCTTGGGCTGCTTGAAGTTTTGAAAGATGTGTCAGAAAAGATTGATACTGTGTTCAGCCTTTGTTTTGTATCGCGATTAGGTGATGATGAGGTCATCCCAATCAGCCATATCCTTGATGAAGCAGGTGTTTGGTATGCACCGAACGGAAAAGCTAATGTGGGGCTTGGTCGCCCATTATTTATAGAGAAAGGAGAATTAGTATGACACATACTTTGCATCGAGTTGGCAATGCTGAGAGTTTGCGCCGTGATATAGTGTTTACTTATATGCCATCGAATAATATAAATCATGTAGGTTCAGCCCCCATAATCAGAAGATTTCTTGAAATGTGTCGTGATTTAGGTGCTATAAAAATTGGCGACACCAGAAAGGGAAATGAATATGTTCAGGGCAGCCTGGAAAACATGTTAAACAACATTGAAGATCGTGCTGTAGTTGAAGCGGTTTTTGATAATGAAGAAAAGGCAATTATTGCGCTGAAAGCGTTAAAAGAGGCGGATCTGGGATTATCATTGGTAGTTTCAGGCCTGTTTGAACAGACCCGACAGTGCTGTAGCAAGGCAGGATTGAAAATGCACACTGTTAATCAATCTCTTGGACGATGGGGTAGAACCGATAAATTACCTGACGGAGCTGTGTTAGAGCTGAACACTATGTGTGGTCACGGTATGGTAGCGGTGAGTTTGATTGAACAAGCCATTGAAAAAGTAAAAGCCAGAAAATGGACACCTGAAAAGGCGGCTGAGAACCTTTTCAAATGTTGTATATGCGGCATTATTAATATTACCCGTGCTGCAGAAATTTTCAAGGCCCTGACAAAAGAAAATGAAAAGGAAAATGACTGATGCTATTGGTATAATAGGCCTCGGTCGTGTTGGCATACCTGCTGCAAGAGCTTATATTAAAAATGGCTATACTATTTATGGATATGCCAGGCGCAAAGAGGTAGTTAACGAATTTAAAGAGATGGGTGGAATCCCTTACTCAAGCCCTCTAGAAGTTGCCATGCATTGTAATACCGTGATAGTAATGGTGTTGAATGACAAGCAAGTTATAGAGGTTATCTCGGGAGATTCCGGTCTTCTGAAAGGTATAAAGCCTGGCTCAACAATAATTTGTATGAGCACTATTAACCGTAATAATCTGCAAATGGTAGCTGCACATTGTGTAGAAAAGAATGTTGGCTTTGTTGATTGTCCGTTCACCGGTGGTCCTGCAAGAGTTCCCACAGGCAGCCTTACACTTATTGCTGCTGCCCCTCCGGAACTTATTGAAAAGGTAACCCCAATATTGAATGTGATCGGAAATGTGGTTCATGTCGGTAACATACCAGGGTTGGGACAAGCAGTAAAACATTGTAATCAATTATTGGTTGGAGCTACACATGCGGCCACCATGGAGGTAATTACGCTGGCCAGGAAGCTTAACCTGGACCCTGCACTTGTTTGTAAAATTGTTGGCAGCGGCATTGCAGGCAGTGATTATTTCAGGCTTCTTTCCGACAGTGTTTTAACCAATAAACCTTCTCCCGGTGGTTTGGGACAGATGTGCAAGGATGTATCCATTGTTTCAAACACGCTTGATGAGGTAAAAATGCTGGCATACGTGGCCAAGGCTGTTGCAAAGTATTTTATGCTAGCCGAAGATTTGGGAATGCAAAACAGGGAAGGTGCTGATTTAATAGAAGTCATTGAAAAGGTATCTGAACAAAGTGATAACGTGTAAGTAGCAAACGATAATTTTAAATAAAAACAGGCAGATAATTACCACATATGAATGGCTGAGCGGATTTTAATAAAAGGTTCTTATATATGGGATGGGATTAGCAATAATCTTTTGCCCGAAGGGGCTATTATTATTGAGGATAAAAAGATTACAGCAATAGATTTCTTTGATAAAATCAATCCATCGTCTTATGAAAGGATGCTTGACTTTTCAGGTTTGACCTTAATGCCTGGTATGATCGACTGCCATACGCACCACTCCATGGACGCAACACTGGAAAACTATCTCGACAGGATGACGGATAGTATTCCCGTATTAACCTTACGTGCCGCAGCCATGATGAAAAAAGACCTCTGGGCTGGGGTAACCACCATCAGGACTTTGGGAGATAGAGAATATTTAGACATAGCCTGCAGAGAAGCAATAAAAGATGGTTTGGCAGTTGGCCCCCGATCAATAGTGGCAGGTAAAGGGATCCGTGCTGCCAAAGGACACGGTTTTGTTGGATACCCTTTTACCGGCGAAGAAGAAATCAGCAATGCAATAAAGGAAAATCTGGCAGCAGGAGCCGACTTTATAAAAATATACATTTCTGGAACCCTTAAAGGTGATGGTGATTTACCAAGTTATTTGACAAGAAACGAAATAAAGACCGCAATCGACACCGCTCATAAAGCAGGAGTAAAGGTAGCTTCTCATTGTGTTGGAGGTATTGGTTTGGATTGGGCATTTGTTCTTGGCTTGGATACGTTGGAACATGCCTACCATATAAGTGATACACAAATTGAGAAATTACTAAAGTCTAAAACCCAACTTGTCCTGACATTGAGTCCAATCTTTAATGATAAGATTGTTAATAATTATCCGAAACAATTAATACAAGGACATTTTGATGAGCGCAATGAGATTTCCAGACGAATAAAAGCCATAATTAGTACAAAATATCCTTTTGCTCTGGGAACTGATGGAATGCACGGGGAACTTGCCAGTGAAGCCGAATTGGCAGTTATACTTGGAGCAACTAATCATAAGGCACTTGAAGCCATTACTATTAACGGAGCAAAAGTTTGTGGATTAGAAAATGAAACCGGAAGTATATCACCAGGAAAATATGCTGATATTATAGCTGTTGACGGGAATCCACTTGAAAATATTGAAACACTAAAAAAAGTCAGAGCAGTGATTAAAAAGGGTAGATTAATAACTGCGAGTAGTTTACAACACTCACGGTTTTACAACTAATATAAACTATAGTAAAGTATAAGTAGGCGAAAACTTGGATATTATACACAATTAATGAAAAGAAACAATTACAACTAATGAAAAACAAGCTTACAAGAAAACGATGGTATCGTTTAACCCCTTTGGTTTTCTTTACTTTTAGTCTGGCATATATTGACCGTACTAATTTTGGATTTGCAGCGGCAGCAGGTATGGCTGAAGATCTTAATATTTCACCTTCAATGTTTTCATTTTTAGGAGCTTTATTTTTCCTTGGGTACTTTTTCTTTCAAATGCCCGGTACACTGTATGCAGCAAATAAAAGTACAAAAAAGTTAATATTTTGGTCTTGTATTTTCTGGGGAATATTAGCTGCCGCAACAGGCTTGGTAAGAAATGTAAATATATTATATGGTATTCGAATAATGCTTGGAGTGGTAGAGGCAGCTGTATGGCCTGCCTTGGTTGTACTTTTAAGTAGGTGGTTTACACAACCTGAACGTTCAAAGGCCAATACCTTTTTAGTACTTGGCAATCCTGTAACCATTATTGGTATGTCGATTTTGTCTGGTTATCTAATAGAATCATTAGGATGGAGATGGATGTTTATTATTGAAGGGGTGCCTGCAATATTATGGGCATTTATCTGGTGGATATTAATAGATGATCAGCCCAAAAGTGCTAAATGGCTTACGGAAACTGAAAAAAACAATTTGGAAAAAGAGCTTGCACAAGAACAACAACATATTAAGCCTGTTAAGAACTATGCAGCAGCATTTAAGTCAAGGGAGGCCATTTTGCTCTGTTTTCAATATTTATTTTGGAGTATTGGGGCGTATGGTTTTATAATGTGGCTACCAACTATAATTAATTCAGCTCCTGATGCGAGTATTGTAAAGACCGGGTGGCTTGCTGCCGCACCTTATCTGTTGGGTATAGTCGGATTGTTTACAGCATCTTATTTTTCTGATAAATTATTAAATAGGAAAATATTTATATGGCCGCCTCTTTTAATCGCAGCCATCGCTTTATATGGTTCTTATATGGTCGGAACTGATAATTATTGGTTATCATTTGTTTTGCTTGTTATTGCAGGTGCTGGAATATATACACCATATGCGCCATTCTTTACAGCTCTGACGGAAATTTTCCCAAGTAATGTGGCAGCAGGAGCTATTGCGCTGATTAACAGTTTTGGTGCACTAGGATCATTTGCAGGAGCATATCTTGTTGGCTATTTAAATGGTGTCACACAGGGATTTGGGACCTCCTATCTTTTTATGTCGTTTTCTCTTTCCCTCTCAGCTCTATTAACTATAGTCGGCATTAGAACAGTGCGACATTAAAAAATTCCATAATAAAGGATAAAAATCCCTATAAAGGTCAAAAAATAACTTTAAAATTAAAATATATCAATGAAAAATAAGTTATCAGGAATATTTGCCCCCATAAATACTCCATTTCTTAGGAATGAAGAAGTCGACTACGAAGGGTTAAGAAATAACCTGTATTTTTACTTTAATTCACAATTGAGCGGATTATTACTGTTAGGGTCAAATAGTGAATATAAAAGCCTTGGAGAAGATGAAAAATTAAAAATTTTGGAGATCAGCACTAAAATTATTGCTGGAAATAAAATTGTCATAGTTGGCGTGATGTATGAAAGTTTCTATCTGGCAAAAAAATTTATTGAAAATGTCAGCCATCTTCAAATTGACTATTTATTAGTGCAACCTCCATTTTATTTTAAAGGGAAATTTACTGAAGATAGCTTTTACCAATATTACGCTGATTTAGCTGAAATATCACCATTCCCGATACTGATTTACAATGCCCCCGGATTTACAGGTGTCGATTTTTCTGAGAAGTTAATTAATCGAATTGCTGAACTCAATCTGGTAGTTGGAATAAAAGATAGCAGTAAGCTTAATAAACAACTGAACAATAATCTTTCAGTGTTAACTGGGACTGCAAATACTTTGTATGATATGCTGGAGAAGAATGCAGTTGGAGGTGTCGTTTCACTTGCAAACTACCTTCCCGGATTGCCCATTCAAATCTATAATGAATATATAACTGGGAACAAAGAAAAGGCAAAAGCTCTTCAGGAGATTGCCATTAAATTAAATAAATTTGTTTCAGGTGAAAATGGTGTAGCCGGAGTCAAGGGTGCTTTGGATGCGATGGGACTAACTGGAGGTCATTTACGGAAGCCATTACAAAAACTTGCAGTTCATGATGTCGAGGAAATTAGGATTTTAATTAAAGAAAGCTACACTAATGAGTAACAAGATTTTAGCAATGGATATCGGAACAACTAACTTAAAGTTGGGGATATTTAATCAATCTCTTGAAATGGAGCATTTTTATCAGCAACAATACAATGAGACTATTTTTGAAGGCGTAAAAGCTGAAATAGATCCCGAAACATGGTGGATGGCAATCATAAATGGATGCAAATCTTTTGGCAAGGATTTACAGAAAGTTGGTGTCATTACATTTTCAGTTACAACTCCTGGTCTTATTGCAATGAACAAGTACGGCAACGCTTTAACTAAAGCGATACTTTTTCTTGATCAGCGTTCACACAAACAAGCTGCAAACATTATTTCTACTATCGGCAGCAATGTTCTTCTTGAAAAAGCTGGAAACTTGCCAGTATCTGGTGGTTCTTCACTTAGTTCTATCCTATGGATAAAGGAAAATCTGCCAGGAATTTATGAAAAGACCTTCAAGTTTGGACACACCAATACTTACTTAATACATAAACTGACGAAAAAATGGGCAATTGACCCGTCGACCACTTCAAACACCGGCCTATATAATACAAGAGATAATGATCTGACATGGAATACTGAGTTTCTGGATAAGCTTTCCTTATCGGAGAATAAATTACCGGATTTGTATCAATCATATCAGGAAGTTGGGAATATTGAAAAAAATGTGGCTGAATTATTAGGTTTAAATGAATCATGCAAAGTGTTGTGTGGCGGTAATGATGCGGTTCTTTCCGCATTTTCAGCCGACCTGAATAGGCCAGGAGAAGTTTTACATATTTCAGGCACATGTGATATCATGATGGTATGTCTGGATCGTATGGCCTGTTCCCCAGGTTATAACATTCGATCGCATATTTTACCGGATTTATGGCTGACCTTGTTTGTCCTTAATACCGGTGGTAAATCGCTTGAATGGTTCCATTCTGTTTTTTGCATAGAAATGTCTGATAACGAATTCTATCATGACTATATGCCAGATGTGATTGAAAAGAAAATAAATGAGGAAATACCCCAATATGAACCTTTTCTAAAAGGCTCCAGATATAGCACTCAGTTGTTGAAGGCTAGCTTTTTGGGTATCGACGTAAATTGTACCCGTGATGATTTTCTTATGGCAATATTAAAAGGGAATAATTTATATATGGCTTCTCATCTTGTTGAATTATCAAAGTTTATGGAGCTTAGTAGCACAATTAAATTGACGGGAGGGGCAATGAATATTCGAAACATGTCCAAGATTAAAAGTAAATGGATGGGTGAGTATAATTATGAATACATCGATCAAAGCTCATTACTTGGTGCGGCAAAATTAGGAAGATTATATTTTAAAAATTTAAAAACTTAAGAATATGGCAATTGTTTCAGCAAAAGAAATGCTTACTAAAGCAAGTAAGAAAAAATATGCAGTTGGGGCTTTCAACATAACGAGCCTGGTGCAGATGGAGGCAATAATTGAAGTAGCCCTTGAGAAAAATGCCCCTGTCATTATACAAACATCTGTAACGCCTGCAAAGTTTTTAAAAGCCGAGGTGATAGTGGCAATTTACCGGGCTCTTGCTCAATCAATTAATATACCGATAAGTCTTCACCTAGATCATTGCACCGAGGTTGAATATTGTAAAAAATGTGCTGATCTTGGTTATACAAACATTATGTTTGATGGCTCACAACTTAATTTTGAAGAAAATATTTATCGTACCCGCGAGGTAAGTGACTATTGTCATAAAGTTGGTGATATTACAGTTGAAGGAGAGTTAGGAACAGTATCGGGAGTTGAAGATCAGATCAAAGTGGCTGAAGATGATGCTCAACTTTGTGATCCGGATAAATCGTTGGAGTTCATTGAAAGATCTGGTATAGACTTATTTGGTCCGGCTATTGGAACTGCCCATGGAGTCTACCAGACTGAAAATCCCGTTATTGACTTTGAAAGACTGATGAACATTAATCAGAAGTTGAATTATCCAGACATAAAAACCCCATTAGTCATTCATGGAGGAACAGGATTGAGTGAACCTGTAGTCAAAAATTTAATTGAGAAGGGAGGAGCAAAATATAATGTTTCAACCAATTTAAAGCACATTTTGATAGATAGCACATCAGAATACATGGCTGCTTATTCAAAAGTATATGATCCCGGGAAATTGGACAAATATGTCAAAATGGCTACAAAGAAAAGAATTGAATATTGGATAGAACTATTGGGAAGTACAGGAATGGCTATATAACTTTCAACTTATGGGACAGCTAAAAGCAATCTTATTCGATATGGATGGGACCATTATTGATACTGAAAAGGATGGTCATAGGGTAGCATTTAACAAAGCCTTTGTACAATTTGGTATCAATACCAAGTGGGAGATTTCCGAATATCATCAGTTATTGAAAATTTCCGGAGGGAAAGAACGATTGAAGTTTTACTTTCAGGAAGAAGGTAAAAACTTGCTGCCTAAGAGTACTTCATTAGATGATTTGGTAAAGGAACTTCATCTGCTTAAAACAGAGTTATTTATCTCGCTTATTGAAAATGGCCAATTGCCATTACGTCCTGGGATCAGACGCATAATGAAAGAAGCAAATGAAAAGAATATTTTAGTCGGAATTTGTACTACTTCAAACGAAAAAGCTGTCAACGCGATAATTAAATCTTTATTGAGCGATGTGAGAATTGAGCTGATTCTTGCTGGTGATGTTGTAAAACGTAAAAAGCCAGATCCTGATATTTACCTACTCTCCTTGAAAAGAGCTGGCCTTACAGCCAACGAGGTACTGGTTGTAGAAGATTCTGAAAATGGGGTCATTGCTGCCAAAAATGCAGGACTAAAGGTCCTGGCCACTGTGAACGAATATACCAGGGATGAAAATTTAAGCCTTGCTGATGCTGTTGTAACAAGCCTGGGAGACGACCAGGAAAAAACACAGGTTTTGGCCGGTAATATTAATCTGAAAAATAAGCAAAAAGTTAGTCTCAGCGATTTAATTGCCTTGCTTAATCCATAGCTGATATAAAAAATAAATATTCTTTAGATACTAATCCTTTTTAGGGTATTGAAAAAATTAACAATGGAAAAAAGAGAATTCATAAAAAAAGCTGGAATAATAACTTCCTCAATTTTAGGTATTCCATTCATTGGTCAAGCTGGAGAATTGAAACTAAATGTTATAGTTGATCAGAAACTATTAACGAATGGAAATACTGCTTCTAAGAATATTGTAATAGGAGGTGATCATGCTGGATTTCTTCTAAAAGGTCCAATGATTGAAATTCTTAAATCTTGGGATTATAATGTAATGGATGTTGGTTGTTTCAGTCCTGAACCTGTAGATTTCCCAGACATTGCGTTGTTACTTGTTAAAGAAATTTTAAAAGGTAATGCAGAAAGAGGAATAATGGTATGTGGTACTGGTGTTGGTGCTTCTATTGCATGTAATAAGATAAGGGGTATTCGAGCTGCATTGTGTCATGATACATATTCGGCGCATCAATGTGTTGAACATGATAATGTGAATGTAATATGTTTGGGTGCCCAGATAATTGGACTAAATCTGGCCGAGGAGATAATACATGATTTTTTAAATGCAAAATTTAGTGATGAAGAACAATTTCGTAGACGCGTAAAAAAATTGGATGAATTTGATTTAATGGACCCGATTAGGAATTAATTTTAACTTGGCCGTGTTGCGAAAAGTCAGGGGGATAGTTTTATAAAACAAGTATTGACATGTTTGTTTTATTATGTATAAAGAGACGAAATATATGGATAATTAATCTTCCCTTGTCCAAGTCAATAAAATGCAGGAGTCATTTATTTCATTTAACTGGTAGTAAATAATTTATTTTATACGGAAATAAGTTTGTAATTATGATTATTAATCAAAAAAAGTGCGTCGCTTGCGGAAATTGTGTGGCGGTATGCCCAATGAGTGCCATTTATGTGGACACTAAAAAGAATAGGGCAGATATAAATAACGACGAATGTGTGGAATGCGGGACATGTTTCAGGGGAATGAGCAAGGAAAATCTCAATCCTGCTTTGGTAAGATCCATTCGTAAAATAGCCAAATTGTTTCTTTTCAGGTTTGAACCTGAGCCCGACGTTTGTCCTACTTCAGCGTTCGAGATGAATGAACTTGAGATGCCTCGTCTAATTCGACAAATATTTTCTGATCCAGTTGTGGTGCACAAATCAACAGGTGTCAGGGGGCGTGGAACTGAAGAAGTTAAAACAAATGATGTAAGTTTAAGAGTTGATACCGGTGAAGTTGGTTATACTATCGAGTTTGGAAGGCCAGGGGTGGGAGTAAGGTTCACAGAAATTCAGGAAATGACAAGAACTCTTGCAAAACAAGGTGTTACTTTTGAAAGGAATAATCCTATCACCTATTTAATGACAAATTTATTAACAGGAGATTTGAATATAGATATACTTAATGAAAAGATTCTTTCAGCTATTGTTGAAATAAAAACCGATATTAATATGGTAGGAAAAATACTGGCTACGGTACGTGAAGTTAACAGTCGGATTGACACCGTAACAACTGTCGGTATTTCCACGCGCTGCAACGATAAGGGTGAAGAAAATATTCTCTCCACCTTGCTGAACAAACTAAATTATACGCATTTTCGGGCGAAAACCAACATGGGACTCGGGCGAATTACTAACAAGGTTGAACAGATTAACAAGATTGAATAATTATTATGACAAACACTTTACACAGATTCGGTAATGCGGAAAGTTTCCATGATGATTACCTCATTATTGCCATTCCTTCAGAAGGATTTAACGATGAGGATTCCATGCCACGGCTTAAAAATTTCTTAAGGGTATGTGTAAAGCATAATCCTGTAAATATGGGTAACGGTAACTGTTGCGCCCTATGTCCGGAAACTGGCTTAAATCCTTCTGCCCATTGGAAACGTAAGGTGACTTATGATTGGGAGGGAGTCATCGAAGGAGTTAATAAACCGGGACCAGTGTATGCTGTCTTTTCTACAAAGGAAAATGCGGAAGCTTGTATGAAGGAAATTGTAAAAGCAGATTTTGGTCTTTCAGTTAATATGAGTACCTCAATAGAGAATGCGAAAACAGTAGCCACTAACAGTGCTATAAAACGCCACAGCGTAGAATATGCACTTGAATTTAATGATCCTCACAGCCACCTGCCAGATTCTCAGGTACTAGCTCTTTCAACAATGTGTGGTCATGGGATGGTCTCTTCTAATTTGGCAAAGAAAATGATTGAAATGGTACGGGAGGGTCGGAGAACCCCGGAAGAAGCTTCAAACACTCTGGTTCGCTTTTGTTCCTGCGGCATTTTTAATCCTGAACGTGCAAAACGTATTTTGGAAGAAACAATTATTAAAAAAAATAAAAAGTAATTTGTTGTGCGGTTTAAATTATTAATGAAATCATCCTCTTATGTCCAATTAATAATTTAGATTCGTAATCGTGATGTGTAAACATACGATTATCAATGGGTATATTATAATTAGTGCCTGCAAGAAAACTTTCAATTAATTGGTTTACAATAGTTTATTGTTGATAACTTGTTTGAATCTTCCAGGGTTTTTCTTTGGTTGTTTTGCCAAAAATACAGATATTCAGGCTGTTAAACAAATGAGATTCGAATATCACAGGTAGAATATCAAACAAGATTCAAAAATGAGAAAAAGATTCGAACAACAGATGACGCTTGGGAAATTAGTGGAACGAAAAGGTATTTGAAATACTGGAATCTAAAATCACGGAAGGTAAGAAGCATACCGGGCGTCCTGGCATGGATATGTGGCAGATATTTGTTTTGTCGCAGGCGGGATTGTAAAACCATTGGCAGAACGTCTTACTTCATTATTCCACGTTAAGAGTTGGAGTTTTGATAAAGGCTTCTGGCACAAGGATAATAAGAAACTTTTAGAAGAACGGGTTGAAAAAGTAATCATGCCCAAAAAGGGGAAGTGCAACAAGACGGAACAGGAAGAAGAAGGCCAACGGTATTTTAAGCGCTTAAGGAACATGCATAGTGCGGTAGAATCGAATATCAATGAATTGGAATGCAGGGGACTGGACAGGTGTCCCGACCGGGGTTACCCGAATTTCAAACGATATATCGGGCTGGCTGTCGCAGCATATAACCTGCGGCGTATCGGACAAGAGTTGATCGCGATTCAAAGGCAATACTCGCAATCAATTGATAAAGAGCATAATATAGCGGCATAGGTGTCGTTTGAAACATATAACATGACTTATTTTAAATGGGATTGGTATGCCTGACGAGCAAAAAATATGTACATATTTTTAGAAATCAGCTATGAAAAATTGCGAATCAGGATAAAAATATCAATTTGAGAAGGTACTAAACGGAACCATCCCTGGCAAATGAAGTCGTATATATTAAAATTTTGAAAAAAGATGAGTTTTCTTTCTGACTTTAAGTAAGTGTCGTGTCCGTGATCCGAACAAATTAATTCTGATTTATGTACTGGTTGTGGAAAATGCAACGTTTTTTGTCCCGATTGAAGTGCAATTGTTTAAAGTGATTGATAATCCAAATTAGTTCCTTTTTGCATATTGTACAGAAATAACGGTTAGTAAAATACTCGTTTATAGTGCCAAATCTTTATTTGACTTTTTTTCATACCTTTGAAACATGAAATTTTATGTTGACACATCGGTTTGGGGAGGCTTTGAAGACAGAGAATTTTCCGAGTTGATCGTTGACATCAGAACACCAAAAGAGGTAACTTATGGAGAAGAGTAAACATAAGGAAAAGAGTTTCATGCAGTTGAATTCATGAGAGAAGTTCGAACTGAATTGACACAACAGTTTTTGCACGATAAGCAGAAATATTTAGAATATCTTAAATAAGCAATGGAAGACTTCAAACTCAGACAGAAAAAGGCATACCGTTAATTCTACTTGTGTAATTGCAGGTCATTTTTGAGACTAATGGCCTAATGACGTTTATATTCATTTTTATCTTTTTTAAAATTCAAACAATTTATTTATGGTTCTCGAAAAGGATGACAAGCTGATTCTTTTAACAAATGATGACGGTTTATATGCCGGAGGATTAAAAACACTACTTGAGGTGATGGAGGAGTTTGGGAAAGTGGTTCTTATATCTACTACAGAGAGTATGTCGGGAATGTCTCAGGCTCTCACGGTTAAGACTCCCTTAAGAGTCAAGCTTCTTGATGAGAATGTCAGGCACAGGATCTATGCTTGTAACGGAACTCCTACGGATTGTGTAAAACTTGCTGTAAATCAACTGCTTGATCGGAAACCAGACTGGGTTGCTTCAGGTATAAATCATGGATCAAATGCTTCGGTAAGTGTCCTGTATTCAGGTACAATGGCTGCAGCGATTGAAGGATGTCTTTATGGTATAAGTTCAGTTGGGTTTTCACTTAATAATATTTCACCTACAGCCGATTTTTCTATCTGTAAAAAGTATATCCGGATTATTACGAAGAAGTTGGCCTTAGAGCCCTTGCCAAATGGTGTATGTTTGAACGTTAATATTCCGGCTGCCAAAAAAAATGAGATTAAGGGGATTAAAATTTGCCGGCAGTCGAAAGGAAACTGGAAAGAAGAATTTGAAAAGAGAAAAGACCCTCAGGGTAAAACGTACTATTGGTTAACCGGAGTTTATCAGAACCATGAACCTGATTCAGTTGATACAGACGAATGGGCAATTGCCAACAATTTTGTATCGGTTGTTCCCGTTACAGTTGACATGACAGCACATTGGTACATTGATAAACTAAAAACACGTTTCAAAAAATGACAATACCTGAAAAATTTGATAAAGTCATTACTGGTTTAATTTCCGGAACTATATTACCATTTATAGTAGGTTTGATCACTTTTGCTTTCACTCACGGGCACATGACTTTACATGAATTTCTTATTCATATTAAGGAAACACATATCATCACACATGCCATCACACTCTGTGTATTTCCTAATATTCTTATTTTTCTATTGTTTAACCGGTTCGATATGCTTCGTGGTTCAAAAGGTATACTTGCCATAACAATTGTATGGGCTGTAATTGTTTTTGGTGTTAAGTTTCTGTTATGAGGTTCTTTATAATTGCCGGGGAACAATCGGGCGATCTTCATGGCTCAAATCTGGTCAGAGAACTGATTAAAACTGACAAGGATGCAGAGATTTTATGCTGGGGGGGTGATTTAATGGAATCAGCCGGTGCAAAACTCCTTATTCATTATAAGAAACTGGCCTTCATGGGTTTCACGGCAGTAGTTAAAAACCTGGGAGCTATAGCTAAAAATCTCACTCTCTGCAAGCAGCAGATTACTGATTTTAATCCCGATGTCGTAATTTTCATTGATTATCCGGGTTTTAACCTGAGAATTGCCAAGTTTGCCAAAAACGCCGGATTTACGACCTATTATTATATTTCTCCCAAGCTCTGGGCATGGAATGAAGGGAGAGTAAAAAAGATCAAAAAATATATCGACCGGATGTATATCATATTTCCGTTCGAGGTTGAATTCTATAAAAAGCATAATATTTCTGTTGAATATCGCGGAAATCCCCTGGTTGATGAAACCGAAAGGCGAATTGCCTCTTTTCCTCCGAAAACTGAAATTTGTAAATACCTTGGATTAGAGGAGAAACCGGTAATAGCTCTGTTGGCAGGGAGCAGAAGGCACGAGGTAGAACTCATCTTGCCTTCCATGATTAAAATGGTACATTATTTTCCCGAATACCAGTTCGTTCTTGCAGGAGTTAAGAACCTGCCGGATGAACTTTATTATAAGATTATTGGCAATGAGCCTGTAAAACTCATAAAGGAAAAAACCTATGAGATTCTATATGCTTCTGATGCCTCGCTTGTTACTTCGGGGACTGCAACTCTCGAGACCGCTCTTTTGGGTGTCCCGCAGGTTGTCTGTTATAAAGCTGATTTTTTAACAGCACTGCTGGCATGGATGGTCGTCAGAGTGGAGTATATATCGCTGGTGAATCTTATACTGGACTTTGAGGTTATTAAAGAGCTTATCCAGTATAAAATGACACAGAAGAATATTTTAAGGGAACTTAAAGCTATTCTTCCTGGTGGAACCAAAAGAGAGAAAATATTGTCAGATTACGAAGGACTGAAGAAAATTCTAGGTCCCGCAGGTGCCTCAGGTAGAGTTGCAAGGGATATGGTGACGGAATTGAAGAAAAGATCAATTTGAAGTAACTATAATTTGGGGTGAGATTAAAATTTTTAATCATATTATTTTTAGCAGTCTTGGGATCATCTTCTTCGGCACAGGTTAAAGTTCGCTTATTCTCGAATCAATCACCTGAATCTGCAGTTTTTTCAGTTACATCAGGGAAGTACGAAATATCTGCATGTAATGGCGAAAACCTTTTTGTTTCCAAAGCGGAACCGGTTCTGATCATTAAATACAAAGGAAAACTGGCTGTCAAAACAAGAAATGAAAAAGGATTCCTTTGCGATTCTGTAATTATTTCGGGGAAAACAGGTGATGATTCTTTCTCTCTCCGTATAAATGGGAATAACCCGGTAAGGCAATATTATTCAGGCGATCTGAAATGCTTTCCTGATATGGAAAACCTGGTGCTAATAAATATCTGTGATGTTGAAAAATATGTTGCCGGAGTTGTTTTGGCAGAGGGAGGAAGCGGTAAGAATATTGAGTATTTCAAGACACAGGCTGTTATTGCACGGACCTACCTCTACAAGTATTTTGATAAGCATATTACTGACAGGTATAATGTATGCGATAATACACATTGTCAGGCATTCAATGGTTTATCTTCCGATACAATAATTAATAATGCAGCAATGGAAACTCATGGTCAGGTAATCGTCTCACAGGACAGCACCTTGATTATATCTGCTTTTCATTCAAACTGCGGAGGTGAAACCGCTTCATCAGAAGATGTGTGGTTAACCGGTCAGCAATACCTGAAAAGTAAGATCGATCCATATTGCATCAGTTCAAGAAATTCAGTCTGGGAAAAAAGTATTAGTCGAAATGAATGGCTGGAATATTTAAAAAAATCAGGTTATACAGGAAATATCAATGACTCTTCAATTTTCAATTTCGATCAAAAAACCAGGCAGGTAAATTATAAAATCGGATTATTTACCATTCCTTTGAGAATCATGCGAGCTGATCTGAATCTCAGATCTGCCTTCTTTACAGTAATATCTGAGGGCGATTCTGTTATCTTCAAAGGAAGAGGCTATGGTCATGGTGTCGGACTTTGTCAGGAAGGGGCAATGGGAATGGCAGCAAAAGGGTTCACTTACCAGCAGATCATAGATTTTTATTATACTGGTGTTTTAATAACAGATATTAAAAATGCAGTAATTTTGAGTGGAAACCCCCCCAAGGGGGGGCTAACTCGCGTAGTGTATTGAATATTAATAAAATATAGCATATTATTTATGATTGCAATTTTCAGAAAGGAGATAAGCGGTTTTTTCAGCAGCCTCACAGGCTACATCGTGATAATTGTTTTTCTCCTGATTAACAGTCTGTTTATGTGGGTCTTTCCAGGTGAATGGAATATCTTCGACAACAGCTATGCCGGCCTCGACACTCTGTTTCTCCTTTCACCATGGGTTTTTCTGTTTCTTGTACCTGCTGTTACAATGAGGATGATTGCTGAGGAGAAAAGGCTTGGTACAATGGAGCTGATTTACTCACGACCCTTCACCGAAAGAGGAATTATCTGGGGTAAATACCTGGCATCAGTTTCGCTGGTTCTGCTGGCTCTTCTCCCTTGTATAATATACTATATTTCTGTTTACATGCTTGGAGACTCTCCGGGAAATCTTGATAAGGGTGGCACTCTAGGTGCTTTTATTGGTCTGTTCTTTCTTGCGTCGGTGTATGCCTCAGTTGGTTTGTTTGCTTCATCACTCACAGATACCCAGGTGATTGCATTTATCATTGCTGTTCTTATTTGTTTTGTGATGTTTATGGGATTTGATTCATTTGCTTACCTCCCGGTTTTGAAAAAAATTGATGAGATTGTAATACGGCTTGGAATTAATGAGCATTACAAATCAATAAGCCGTGGTGTGATTGATATTAAGGATGTTATTTACTTTGTGGCTGTTGTAGCTATCTTCAATGAGTTCACAAGACTGCAACTGTTATCTCGTAAATGGAAGAAAAAAAGCTGAGCCATGACAGATAATTCAAATAAAACCATAAGACTCAGGAGTTGGCTACAATTCCTTACCACGGTTGCAGGCATCATACTTCTTGCAGCCATTGGTTCATTATTGAGGCTTAGACTCGATCTCACTGAAGATAAAAGATATACTCTTTCAAATCCGACAAAAAAAGTTCTTTCGGGCTTAAAAAATGACATTTATATCCAGGTCTACCTTGATGGAGATATCCCTATTCCTTTGAAAAGATTGAAAAGATCTGTGGGAGAGATACTTGATGAGTTCAGAATTGCCTCACGACGAAAAATCGATTATGAATTTATAAATCCATCAGAAGGGAAGGATGCAAAACAGAGAAATTCTCAATATGAGTCACTTTCAGCAAAAGGGTTGAGTCCAATTAAATTGCAGGCTGCTGATGGCGAGGGAGGATCGACTCAGAAAATTATCTTCCCAGGGATGATTGTAAATTACAACGGACATGAAGTGCCTGTCAACTTTCTGAGAAACAATCCGTCAATTCCATACGAGCAAAATATTCTCCATTCTATCGAAGGTCTTGAATATGAAATGATTCAGACGATATCAACAATCAGTTCTGATACTGTTAACACAATAGCTTTTCTAGAGGGACAAGGTGAAATTCCCGAAATTCAGACTGCTGATATAGAAATGAATCTGGCAAAATATTTCACAATTGCCAGGGGAGCAATCGGAGGAAAACTCGGAATTCTTGATAAATATGCAGCTGTCGTTGTTGCAGGTCCGGAACTTGAATTCAATGAAGCTGACAAGCTTGTTCTTGATCAGTACATAATGAATGGAGGTAAAGTACTCTGGCTTTTTGATGAGGTATCAGTTAATGCAGACAGCCTAATATATGGAGAGACTGCCGGCCTCTATAGACCATTGAATCTTGAGGATCAGCTATTCAGATACGGAGTAAGGGTAAATCCTGTAATTATTCAGGACCTCGATTGTATGGTAATCAGGCTGAAAGTAACCGGGAGCGACGGTCGTCCTCAGCTAGTTCCTGCCCACTGGATCTACTATCCAAAGTTGAATCCGGTTCAGAATCATCCTGTGACAAAGAATATAAACAAGGTAATAGGTGAATTTGTAAATTACATTGATACTGTAGGTCTCGATCCGCTAATTCATAAGAAAATTCTCCTTACAACATCACAATACACCCGCACTCTTTCACCACCTGTAATTATTAAGCTTAAAGAAGCTGAACTTATTCCTGATGAAAGAGATTTTAACAAACCAAATCTTCCAGTTGCTGTTTTACTCGAGGGTACATTTACATCGGTTTTTAAAAATAGAATGGCAGGAACAATTATTGGTGACAAAAATTTCAAGGTAAAAACTGAGAGCAAACCAACCAGAATGATTGTTGTATCTGATGCCGACGTTATAAGAAATGAAGTCAGACATGAAGGTAAAGAGGTGACTCCCTTAGCTCTTGGACTTGATAAATATACCAGTCAGATTTACGGGAATAGGGATTTTATTGTCAATTGTCTTAATTACCTGGTGGATGATAATGGAATAATGGAATTAAGATCAAGGGAACTGAAGTTGAGATTACTGAACACTTCCATGATAAAACAGGGAAAATTCAAATGGCAGCTTCTTAATATTGCCGGACCGGTATTGATAGTTATACTTGCAGGATTATTATATAATTTTTTTAGAAGACGAACCTATTCAGGCTTTTGATAATGAATAAACTAATTATCCGGGGTATATCATTATTGGCTGTTATCGGACTGCTCCTGCTCATACTTTTTCATAACAGGTCGCCATTTGGAAAGGATAACAGCAACTTCGCATCTGAGCCTCAGAAGGAGATAACGAGGATAGAATTTTCATATGGGAACCGAAAACTTACTCTTGAAAAAGAAGGTTCTGAATGGCTGATAAATGGAAAAACGCAGGCGCGGAAAAGCGGAATCCTTTATATTCTTAAAGTATTACAGGAAATTAAAATAAAATCACCGGTTTCAGAAGGACTGTTTGAGAGTGAGATATCGTCGAAAAAGATTGTTCCTGTAAAAGTCAGAGTATATGAAAACAGGAAACTGCTTAAAAGCTTTCTGGTGTACAAAACCCAATCAAATCCTTACGGAGATATAATGAAGATGAGCGATTGGGCAAAGCCATTTATTGTTTATGTCCCGGAGTATGAGGGAGAAATTGGTTCCGGATTTACTTTGAATGAGCTATTCTGGCAAACCTACACTATATTCAACCTTATGCCATCCGAAATAGCATCAGTGAACTTTGAAAACTTTTCTGATACTTCATCTTCATTTTTAATTTTTAATAAAAACCGCCATTTTGTTCTATCAGGTGCAGCAGGTGAACAAAAAGGTTGGGATTCGGCACTTGTTACGCGTTATCTCACTTACTTCACATTTATCCCATTTGAATCGTGGGCATTTGATATAAGTCCTGAACAGAAGAAAGTGATCGAGTCTGAAAAACCGGTTTACAGACTTACTGTGAACACAACACCTGGAAAGAAGACTATTCTTACCCTTTGGGAGAGAATTAAAGATGAAAAGGGCGGTAAAACTAAAGATACAGACAGGTTATTCGGTAAGACACAAAACAGCGATGCATTTTTCATAATAAAGTATTTTGATATAGATCCTCTGATTAAGAAGAGGTCATATTTCTTCCCCAAATAATTTTTTGTTTGAGGTAATAGTTTTTTTTCGTAATATTGGTACTTGAGAAATGAACTTTAAGATAAGGTCAATACATTCATTTTGATATAAATAGTAAATTTTTGGATTTAATAAATCAACTTAAAACTATACAAATATGAAATTTGTAGTATCCAGCTCGGAACTTCTAGGTCATCTGCAGGCAATAAGCAGGGTAATCAGTTCGAAGAATACACTTCCGATACTTGATAATTTTCTCTTTAATCTCAAAAAAAATGATCTTGAGATTACTGCTTCTGATCTCGAATCAACCCTGATAACAAGGATGAAGCTTGAAAATACAGAAGGAGATGGTATGATAGCTCTTCCTGCCAGAATATTACTCGATACATTAAAGGAGTTTTCCGTACAACCCCTGACCTTTGATATCAACATGGAGACAATGGCTGTGGTCATAAGTTCTGAAAATGGAATATTCAATGTGGTTGGTCATAATGGTATCGACTTTCCTGCATTGCCTTCAATAAAAAAAGATAAGAAATTTTCTTTTGTAATTAATGCTGATGTTATGCTGGCAGGTATTTCAAGGACACTCTTTGCAACAGCCGATGATGAACTTCGTCCTGTTATGGGAGGCATTTTTATTGAAGCATCAACCGATAAAATTACATTTGTTGCTTCTGATGCTCATAAACTGGTTAGATATCAGAGAACTGACGCCCATGCTGATGATAATGCATCCTTTATATTACCAAAGAAACCTGCTTCACTTCTTAAAAATATCTTACCTCGTGAGGAAGGACCTGTAACGGTTGAATTTGATGATAAAAATGCATTCTTCAATCTGAGTGACTATAAAGTTGTATGCCGTCTGGTTGAAGGTAACTATCCGAATTATAATTCGGTAATTCCGAAAAATAATCCCCGTAAGATCACGATTGACAGGGTAGAATTTTATAATATTCTCAAGAGGGTATCAGTATTCTCCAATCAGGCAAGCAATCTTGTTAAGCTGCAGCTTAAAGGCAACCAGATTGTTGTTTCTGCCCAGGATATTGATTTTTCTATTTCTGCTTATGAAAGGGTTAAATGCCAATATGAAGGTGAAGAGATTGAGATTGGTTTTAAATCGGTGTTCCTTCTCGAAATCCTTGCTACCATTGCATCACAGGATGTTATGATTGAATTGGCCGATCCTACCAGAGCCGGACTCTTTCTTCCTGTTATCCCTGATAATGAGAATGAAGACCTGCTTATGCTTCTAATGCCAATGATGATAAACGCATAGCCATTGAACCTCAATCTTAAACGTCCGCTTGCTTTCATCGATCTTGAAACAACCGGAGTCAATGTTTCCTCTGACCGTATAGTTGAACTTTCTGTACTGAAGGTGAGCCCTAATGGAAAAGAGGAATGGATGACATTGCGGGTGAATCCCGAAATGCCTATTCCTCCAAAGACTACGGCAATCCATGGAATAAAGGATGAAGATGTTGCAGGTTCGCCCACTTTTAAAGAAATTGCGAAAAATCTTGCAGCATTTCTTGAAGGCTGTGATCTGGCAGGATATAATGCTGTCAAATTTGATATTCCTGTACTGGCGGAAGAATTCCTGAGAACAAATATTGATTTTAATTTCTTAAAACGCAGGTATGTTGATGTTCAGGTAATTTTTCATAAAAAGGAACAGCGCACATTAACGGCTGCATACCAGTTCTACTGCAAGAAAGATCTCGAAGGTGCTCATGGCGCTAAGGCCGATACTGCTGCAACTTTTGAAGTACTTAAATCTCAGCTCGACAGATATAAAGACCTGGAGAATGATGTTGAAAAACTTGCTGATTTCAGCTCCTTTAACACAAATGTTGATTTCGCCGGAAGAATAATCCTTGATGAAAACGGGGTTGAAATTTTCAATTTTGGCAAGCATAAAGGAAAGGCTGTTGAGGTTGTTTTTAATGTGGAACCTGCTTACTATTCGTGGATGATGAATGGTGATTTTCCTCTCTATACCAAAAAAATTCTTACTGAAATTAAACTAAGATCCTTCGGAAAAACACAGTAAGAAGATGAAGATCATCTGTATCGGATTAAACTACAGGAAACATGCTTTTGAAATGGGCTGGAACCTTCCGGAAGAGCCTGTTGTTTTTCTTAAACCTGATTCATCTATCCTGAAAAATAACAAACCTTTTTTCCTGCCTCATTTCTCTGATAATATTCACTACGAAGTTGAAGTTGTAATCAAGATCAGCAAACTTGGAAAGGGTATATCGGCCAGATTTGCTCCACGTTATTTTGATGAAGTAACTCTCGGTATCGATATAACTGCCCGTGATCTTCAGAACCGGCTGACAAAATCAGGAATGCCATGGGAGATATCAAAATGTTTTGACGGGGCAGCGCCAATTGGTAGTTTCATTCCGGTAACCGGTGTTAAAGATATGCGTGATCTGGATTTCAGACTGGAGATTAATAATAAGGTAGTACAAAAGAGCAACACTTCCGATATGATATTCGGATTCAATGAGATAGTTGAATATGTATCGAAGTTCTTTACACTTAAAACCGGCGATCTGATTTTTACAGGTACTCCCTCAGGTGTAGGTCAGCTTAAAAGAAATGATAACCTCGTCGCTTACCTGGGTGATAAGCCCCTTCTCGATTTTCTGATAAAATAATTTAAAATCAATTGCTTTTTGTACGCTCTGTGATCTTCTCCTGTGAATATGTCCTTTTTCAGGATGAGTATTAAGGAAAGACGGCCGTCAATATTAAAAAATCTGAAAAGAGAAGGATTTCGACGCCTGCATTGACAATCTGATGATTAATTTCATATCTTACATTTTCAATTTTAACACTACTCTTTTAAGCTATCAGAGAGTTTAAAAGATTTATTAATCTGACCTATCAACTTTAATTAAATAACCTATGAAAGAGAAAAAAATCGAAACACGAAGAAGTTTCATTAAGAAATCAGCCGGTGCAGCTGCTCTGCTTACTTTACCTACTATTATTCCTGCACATGCCTTTGGTGCAAATGACAGAGTTAGGGTTGCAGTACTTGGTGTAAATGGCCGCGGAACAAACCATATTCAGGGTTTTTCAAAACTTGAGAATGTCGAAGTAGCCTGTCTATGCGACCCTGATCTGGTTATCCTGGCGAAAAGAGCTCAGGAATTCGAAACTAAGTACGGAAGAAAAGTTATGCAACAACAGGATCTGAGAAAAGTATTCGCTGATAAATCAATTGATGCTGTAAGTGTTGCTACTCCTAATCATTGGCACGCTCTTGCAACTATCTGGGCATGTCAGGCAGGCAAAGATGTTTATGTTGAAAAACCAGGTTCTCATAACATCCGCGAAGGCCGGAAAATGATTGAAGCCGCTGCCAAATACGACCGTATTGTTCAGCATGGTGTTCAGTTGCGAAGCTCTGTTGCAGTTCAGGAAGCTATTAAACATCTACGCGATGGTTTAATTGGTGACGTTTATATGGCAAGAGGTCTCGTCTTCAGAAAGAGAGATGATATCGGAAATAAACCTGTTGAAGCTGTTCCTGAGGGATTGGATTACGATCTTTGGACAGGTCCTGCTGAAAAAAGACCGTTCTCAAAGAATTATGTTCATTACAACTGGCACTGGAACTGGAACTATGGCAATGGTGACGTTGGAAACCAGGGAATTCATGAGACTGACCTTTGTATGTGGGGTTTGAATGTAGGTCTTCCGGAAAGAATAACAGCAGGTGGAGGTAAATTCCTTTTCAATGATGCAAAAGAGACTCCTGAAGTTCTTGCTTCAACATATCATTACCCGAAAGAAAAGAAATTCATAGAATTTGAGGTTCGTCCCTGGATGACAAATATGGAAAATGGAGCTGGTGTTGGAAATATTTTCTACGGAAATAAAGGTTACCTGGTAGTTTATAATTATGAGAGGTATGAGAGTTTCCTTGGAGATAAAAGGGAGCCCGGACCAAGCGGCAACGCAGGTGGGGATCATTTCCTGAATTTCATCTCCGCAGTTCGTGCTCATGATAAAAAACTGCTTAATGCACCTGTTGAAACAGCACATCTTGCTTCAGCACTTGCACATTTGGGTAACATAGCTTATCGCACAGGACGTACTCTGAATTTTGATCCTGTAACAGAGAAATTTATTGGTGACGAAGAAGCTAATGCTTATCTGACTCGTCCTCCAAGAGCACCTTATATTGTTCCTGATAAAGTTTAATAAGGAATCTGAATATCTTACAAGAACGTCACTGCTCTCATAATTAGGTAGTGGCGTTTTTTAATTGAACCAATATGATAACTTTAATACGAGTCCCCGGTTTTTAATCCGGTGATCAGCCGGGAATGAATTCTCAGTATATACAATGAACAGATCAGATACCGGTGCAAATCTCCATTGGAACCTCAGGTTCAGATTAGTATTATCAATCTGATTGTTATACTGTACAAAACTTGTAAAGAAGAGTTTATCGGTAAAAGTAAAATCAAGTCTTGGTCCAATAAGAATGAAGTCAGCACTGCTGAATGGAGATGGCATACTTATTTTATTATATGATGAAACAATTGCAAGACTACCGTAAGGTTGAACACGGTAATACAATTCTCCATTAACTGATAAGCGGGTTCCGTTAAAGTAGTCTCCGTACCTCGTACTGATGAGATAATTAAATGTTTTACGGATATCAGATGTAAAAGATACTCCTCCTTCCTTCCAGTTGAATTCATCGCCTGTTGCAAGTTTAACACCTCCGGAATTAGTCGGATCAAATGGTGTCTGAAGTTTTATATAGGTTTCTTTTAAATCAAAAATGACTATACTTTTATTCTTCCACTCAACCTGGTAGGAGAACTGTGTTTCCCTGTCAGTAAGCGATGATTTTGGATCAAAAAGCATATCCAGTTTAAGTCCTGGTCCATGATTTGCAATTTTGCTTGATGAAGGATAGAATCTGTACTGCACGCCCGGGTTCATTTCGTAGTAACCTTTTCTTCTGATGTAACCAACTTCAGCAATATAATCAGCCCCTACCCATGCCTGATTAAGAGACAGGTTAAGGTACTGAGTGGCATAGGTTAGTCTGGCAGCAGTTGCTGCAGCGTTTGCAGATGCTCCGGGATAGAATGACTGATGGTAAAACGCCTTTCCGGTCCATCTGTTATCAGCGCTGGCAAGATTGTACTCAAGACCTGCTATTCTGTTATACCTGTACCCTGTATAAGATGAGTCGGTTTTTGGACCCATCAACATCTTGTTTACAAAAAAACCAGAGATATTTGAACGGTTGAATACCTTTCGCTGAAGTGCTGCAACAGTAAAATTTCCGGCGGGTATATTATCCTGTGAACCTGTTTCTATGTTCATTAGCCCTATCCTCCAATCGTTACCGATTTTCCCGCTAAGCCGTGCACCTGCCTGAACAGGAGTAGTTAATCCAATCCGGCGCGAGAAAAAGGGTCGTAGGTTATCGGAACCAAGGTTTGCAAAGAGATCGCTGTTCTCTAGATAAAACTGCCTTTTTTCGGGAAAGAACAATTCAAATCTGTCAAGATTAGTCATTTGTCTGTCGACCTCAACCTGCGAATAATCAGGATTAACCGTGAGATCAAGATTCATTGAGGTAGAGAGAATTACTTTTGCATCGATGCCTGCATTGGTCGCGGGTTTAAATCCTTCACCTGCCTCTTTGTTCTGAGTTGTCTTTGCCGATATACAAGGTATAAGTGAGAATCTGGGGCCAGAAGGAGGTAATGGTTTATCCCATACCAGAGAACCTGTAAATGCGAGTATTGCTGTTGCAAACTGTCTGGGCATTGGACCCCAACTCGATTTTTCACTGGTTTTCAGATCCATCCGGCTGAAATTAATTCCCCATTCAGGTGCTCCTCCCAGATAGCGCATACTGCGGAATGGGATAGCGAATTCAGCTTCCCAGCGGTCGTCATAGTTTTTAACTGCCGATCTCCATTTAATATCCCAATCGAGATTAACAGTGCCACCATTTGCCTGAACACCATCCCACTGAGCTCCTGCAGCAGAAACACCAAAAGCAAATCCATTTGTCTGATCATTAAATGTGTCAATGAATACAATGAAGTTATCGTTCTTCATAAAACTGAAATCGCGGCGCAATGATTCAACCGGACGTTTGCCGGGTGAAGGATCATAGCAAATTATTCCAAGGTAAAGTGTTGATTCAGTGTAAGTAAGTCTTACATCAGTTCTTGCTGCAGCATACCCCGTATCAGTGGGCAGAACCCTCTGAAACTGACCTGATCTTTCCGCTGATTGCCACACCTTTTCATCTAAGATCCCATCGACATTAATATCTTCGCTGGTTTTTGAAATATGTATCCGGTATTTGTCCCTGTTTACCCCTTTTGTCTGAGCAGATAGTATCGTGCTGAATAATAAGAGTATAGTTGAGCTGAGGAGAAGAAAGTTTCTAAGCATTGAGAATTTTAAAGTTTTCTGCAATGTAGAAAAAAGATAAATTGTTTTAACTTTATAGGAGATGATTATTAATATTAATCTATGAATATTAACATTAGTGCAAACGCTACTGAACTTGGGTTAAGAGCATCGAAATTTGCTGCAGCAAAACTCAATGAGGCAATTAAACAAAATGGTGAAGCAAGAATGGTTGTTTCAACCGGCAGTTCACAATTTGAAACATTACAATCGTTATTACTCGAGAAAGTTGAATGGGACAGGGTAGAAGTCTTTCATCTTGACGAGTATATTGGACTTCCTGTTACACATCCTGCAAGCTTCAGGAAATATCTTTATGAGCGATTCATCAACCATATAAAAATCAAAAAATTCCACAGCGTTGATGTTGAAGGAGATATTCAGCAGAGAATTAAAACACTAACTAATGAAATCCGAAAGAAACCAGTTGATCTTGGTCTCATTGGAATAGGGGTGAACGGCCACATAGCTTTCAATGACCCTCCGGCTGATTTCGACACCAGGGAAGCATATATTGTTGTTAACCTCGATGAACAATGCAGGTTGCAGCAGGTAAATGAGGGTTGGTTCAAATCAATTGCTGATGTTCCGGTACAGGCTGTATCAATGACTCCATGGCAGATAATGCAGTGCAGAACAATTATTTCCTGTGTCCCTCATAAAGTGAAGGCAGAAGCTGTTAGAAATACTCTGATCAACAAACTGACCAATATTGTTCCTGCTACTATGCTGAAACAACATAAGGATTATCATCTGTACATTGACAATAATTCTGCATCAGAGATCATACCTCTTGATTCTTAAAATTATGACAAAAGACTCTGCATCTGATTTTTCAATCGAAGGTATTCACTATTTAACCGGAAAACCGGTAAGTATAGAGATCTGTGACGGTCTTATAGGTAACGTCAATGAAATTAAAGCCTCTGATGAAAGAAGCAATAATCTTTTTATTGCTCCCGGACTTATCGATAATCAGATAAATGGCTACATTAATGTTGATTTTTCAGGAAATAATTTGTCCCCGCATGATCTTATTACTGCTGCAAAGGCAATATGGAAAGATGGTGTGACATCATTTCTGCCAACCCTGGTTACCAACAGTAATGAAAACCTGTTAAGAAATTTTAGAATATTTGATGAAACAATAAGAAACGATAAGCAGCTAAGTGAATCAATACCCGGATTTCATCTTGAAGGCCCCTATATTTCGCCAGCTGAAGGATTCAGAGGCGCACATCCTCCAAAGTATATCCGCAAACCATCGTGGGACGAGTTCATGCGATACCAGGAAGCAGCCGGGGGAAGAATTATTCAGATAACTATTGCACCGGAACTTGAAGGAGCAATGGATTTTATAAATTCATGTTCTAAGGCTGGAGTTACTGTTGCTATTGGTCATACAAATGCATCAGCAGATCAGATCCTTCAGGCAGTTGAATGCGGAGCAAAGCTTTCAACACATCTCGGAAACGGATGTGCGAATCTCATAAACCGTCATAAAAACCCACTCTGGCCTCAGCTTGCAAATGACCAGCTTACACCATCCATTATTGCTGACGGACATCATCTCACTCCAGAGGAAATCAGGGTGTTCTATAAAGTGAAAGGTTCTGATAGTATTATACTTACATCGGATGTGATTTTTCTTGCGGGAATGGCTCCCGGAAAATATTCATTTCTCGAAAGTGAAGTTAACCTTACTTCAGAAGGGATGATAATAAATACTGAGTTGAACTGCCTTGCCGGTGCATTCTTCCCATTGAAAAAAGGGGTGGAGAACATTATGAATTTCACAGGATGTTCGCTCACGAAAGCAATAAACATGGCTTCAGGAAATGTGGCTCGCATTTATGGTCTGAGCAACAGAGGAACTCTCGATCAGGGAAAAAGAGCTGACATTATTCAGTTTGAAAGAAATCGGAATGAATTCATGATCAGGAAAACCTTTCTAAATGGAAAATCAGTCTTCGAGGCAACCCCTTAAACATCAGGTCTTGAACTTGGAACCTCGAACCTCGAACCATGAACCATCAAACTTTAAAGAATATTTAACATTCGTATTCTGTCCTTTCTTTGGTATTGATTGTTTCTATTAATAACTTTGGCCGTTAATTTTAAAAATAAAGTAATGGGAAATTTAGGAGCTACAGAGATTTTATTGATTCTGGCTGTTGTGGTTCTTCTTTTCGGTGGTAAGAAGATACCTGAGCTTATGAAGGGCATTGGTCAGGGAATGAAAGAATTTAAAAAAGCATCACATTTAGAGGATGATGATGATAAGACCAGCGCTGAACCTAAGAAAGAAGAAAAGAAATAAAAGGCTGTGTCAGTAATATCTATTTAGATAGCCTCTTTTTCTTTATACTGCATTCATTAATCTGATATAAGATATTTTGGTGCTTTTCTGTGTTTGGTTCCCTGTTCGTAACTATATGCAATCCCGATCAGAACAGGTTCACTCCATGCCCTGCCGAAGAAAGTTATTCCAACCGGCAGGTTATCTACAAAACCCATTGGTACTGTAATTGCAGGATACCCTGATATTGCAGCAAGCGATGAACTCCCTCCGACAAAATGATCGCCAAGAAGAAGATCAGTCTTCCATGCCGGTGAGCCGGTAGGAGCTATAATTGCATCGAGTTTATTACTATTCATTACTTTATCGATTCCATCCTCCCTCGTAGCCTTTAGCATAAGAGCAAGCTTCTTCTTATAATCAGCCGATTCAAGGTCGCCTTTCTTCTCCGCCATTACAAGAATTTTCTGGTCGAAATATCGTAACTCAATTGTATCGGTCTTGTTAAATTCGATTAACTCTTTCAGACTCTTAACAGGTGTTTCACTACCCAGACCGGCAAAATATTTATTAAGACCGTCTTTAAATTCATACAGCAGTATATCGAAAGAGGCATCTTCATAATTTTCACCTTTAGGCATCTCAATCTCAATTACTTCCGCACCATTAGATTTAAGATCAGCAATTGTTCTGTTCATGAGTGAATCTACTTTATCTGAAAAACCCATCGATTTTTTAAGCACACCTATCCTTTTCCCCTGCAGACCGTCTTTTTTCAGGAACTTTGTATAGTCTGTCTGAGATTTGCCTTCTGATGCAAGTGTTTTGGAATCTGACGGATCTGTTCCGGTCATAGTACCAAGTGTTATTGCAACATCTTCAACGGTTCTTCCCATTGGACCGGGAGTATCCTGTGTGAACGAGATCGGAATTATTCCTGAACGGCTTATCAGTCCTACTGTTGGTTTGATTCCAACTATACCATTATTGTTTGAAGGGCAGACAATTGACCCATTGGTCTCAGTCCCAATTGCCATCATGCAAAGATTAGCTGAAACAGCAACTCCCGATCCTGCACTTGATCCGCAGGGGTTTCGGTCAAGGACATATGGGTTTTTTGTTTGCCCACCAACACCACTCCATCCGCTCGATGACATATTGGCACGGAAGTTTGCCCACTCACTGAGGTTTGATTTGCCAATGATTATGGCTCCTGCTTCTCTCAATTTATTTGCCAGAAAACTTTCTTGTTTTGGAAATGAGCTGCTCAACGCAGTTGCTCCGGCTGTTGTAGCCATCCTGTCGTGTGTATCGATATTATCTTTTAGGATTACCGGAATCCCGCACAAAGGTCCCATTGTCTTCCCTGCAGCGAGTTGTCTGTCTATTTCTTGTGCGATTTGCACAGCATCAGGATTTATAACAATAATTGAATTCAGTTTTGGACCTTCCTTATCGATCGCCATAATTCGATCGATATATGTATTAACCACGTCAGTCACAGTATATTTTCCATCTTTATAGCCTTGTTGTAACTGTTTGATAGTCAGTTCCTCAATCCAGCTATTATCGGGTTCTTTTGGCGCTGTATTATTTACAGGTGATTTACATGTAATAAGGCACACAATGAAAGAGAAGAACAGAAATGAGAATTTAGAAATCGATCGTTTCATAATATACATATTTGTGGTTTTTAAAATTATGAATAATTAATCAATTTGAATATATTTGTTGTATCCGAACAAATGATTATTATCGATGAAAAACATTTACCTGCAAATTATTGATCACCAATCAGATAAGTTTCCTGTGGCGCTCGCAACGGTTACCATAACCAGCGGATCGACACCTCAGAAACCAGGCAGTTCAGCATTATTTGATAAAAATGGTCTTATTGACGGTACTGTTGGTGGTGGAATTGTTGAAGGGAAAGTGCAGAAAATGGCACTTGATGCCTTGATGTCAAAAGATTCAGGCCATTATCAGTTTAATCTTGCCAACGACATATCTAAAATCAACGAGGCAATTTGCGGAGGACAGATCAGCGTTCTTATCGATGCAAATATTCAGAATTCCATAGAGGTTTTTCAGCAGATTAAACAATCAATGGAAAAGCGGATTCCTGGTGTCCTGATCACAATGGTTACCAGGTTAACTGAAAAAACTGTTCTGATTAACCGATACTGGATTACCAAAATGCTGAAGCCTGTTATTCCGCCTGAATTTTTGAAGGAGATAGATCCTGTTGCAGACAGTTTAATATCTTCAGGAAATCCATCAGATTATCGCGAAATGGAACTTACGCTTTCCGGTGAAGAGCCTTCTTCTCTTTTTCTGCTTGAACCTGTTTTTCCTCCTGCTCACCTTGTAATTGCCGGAGCTGGTCATATCGGAAGATCATTGTCACATCTTGGGAGTTTGCTCGGATTTGAAGTTACCTTAGTTGATAACCGGCCTGAGTATGCAAATTCTGAAAATATACCTGAAGCCGATCACATTATTGTAAAAGATATTGGTGAAACTTTCAATGAGTTGAAAAAAGATAAGAATACCTTTGTTGTAATTGTGACTCGCGGACATAACGATGATGCTTCGGCACTGAAGCCATGCATTGCTTCTGATTTGGCGTATTTGGGTATGATAGGAAGTAAGAATAAAATCGCAGCAATGCGAAAGAGGTTTATTGAGAATGGATGGGCTAGTTCAGAACAATGGGATAAAATTTATGCTCCTGTTGGTCTCGATATCAAATCGCAGACAGTTGAGGAAATTGCAGTGAGTATTGCTGCGCAGTTGGTTCTTGTTAGAAACAGTAGGTAGCCAGGTCGGGGGAATTTGTAATCCTCGCAATGACTTGCAAAATTAAGAAATTATGGGTAAGATTTGGGCAATAGTACTTGCAGCAGGGGAGTCAAAAAGGATGGGTTTTCCAAAAATGCTCCTTACTTTTAATGGCAAAACAATGCTCGGAAATGTCATCAGCAATATAGAAAGTTCAGATATAAATAATATAATGGTTGTGCTTGGGGCTGAACAGAAAACAATACAGGAAGTTGTTAGCAAAACATCTGCAAAGAGTTGTTATAATGATAATTATAAGGACGGTATGCTTTCATCCGTGAAGTGTGGTTTCAGGAATGTTCCTTCAGATTCTGATGCTGTCCTGGTTTTTCAGGGCGATCAGCCATTAATAAAGTCAGACGTGATCAATAACGTAATTAATGCTTATAGATCAGCAAATAAAGGGATTGTCATTCCTGTCTACCAAAAGAAACGGGGACATCCTCTTCTTATTGGCAATAAATACATAACTGAGATAGAAAAACTTGATGCCCGCGAAGGGTTGCATTCACTGGCTTATCAGGTTCCTGATGATGTACTTGAGATCGAAACCGACTCTCCGGGCATCCTCAGAGATTTTGATACATACGAAGAGTACAAAAAAGAAATTAATCAAATTTAAAAAATATGGAAGAGACTATTAGTTTTCAGTTAAACGGGAAAAAAACGGAAGTCAGGATTGATCCTACCCAGACTCTTTTATGGGTGTTAAGGAATCATTTTGAACTTACCGGAACCAAATTTGGCTGCGGTATGGGTTTCTGCGGAACCTGCACTGTACTTATCGACAATGAACCTGTAAGGTCATGTACCTTGCCATTGAGTGATGTCGCCGGGAAAAAAGTTGTAACTATAGAAGGCCTTGCGGTTAATGGTAAGCTTCATCCTGTTCAGAAAGCATTTGTTGAGCACGATGCGCTGCAGTGCGGATACTGCACACCCGGGATGATTATGAATGCAACAGGTTTGCTTCTGAAAAACCCATCTCCGACCACCCAGCAGATTAAGGATGGTATGGAGGATAATTTATGCCGCTGTGGAGCGCATGTACGTATCATCGAGGCAGTTCACACAGCTGCTAAAGAAATGAAAGGAGGGAAGTAATTATGAAAAAAGAAAATATTAATAAGCAGACTTCAGATCAGAATACAGAACGTCGCGGATTGAAAAGAAGAGACTTCTTTAAACTTCTTGGTGGTGGTATATTTATATTTTTACGTCCATGGCGCGGACTCGACCTGCTCGGAGCACCGGCACTTGCTGAACAGGGAAGATCGCTTCCAAAGGATTATAACGCATTTCTGAGGATCGCTGAGGACGGAACAGTAAGCTGCTATTCGGGTAAAATTGAAATGGGGCAGGGAATTATTACATCACTTGCACAAGAGATGGCAGATGAACTTAATGTACCAATTGAAAAAGTAAAAGTTATTTTAGGGGATACTGAACTGTGCCCTTGGGACGCAGGAACATGGGGTTCGATGACAACCCGCGGATTTGGTCCGAATATGAGAGCAGCTGCTGCTGAGGCAAGAGGAGTACTTCTCGATCTGGCCTCCGCACAACTCGGAGTTCCTGTTTCACAACTCGAAGTCAAAGACGGTATTGTGACAGATATTAAAAATACAAAGAATTCTGTAAGCTACTCGCAACTGACAAAAGGAAAGAAAATCGAAAAGTTCCTCGATGTGAAACCTGCAGTTATGGATCCTGGTAAATTTAAAAATATCGGGAAATCATTTAATCGCAGCGATGCAAATCTTAAAGTCACAGGAGCAGCAAAATATACAGGCGACCTGAAAATACCCGGAATGGTATTTGCCAGAATACTGCGGCCACCATCTCATGGTGCAAAATTGACCTCAGTTGATTATTCAGCTGCTGAAAAAATTGAAGGTGTAAAAGTTGTCCGCGATGGGGACCTGGTAGCAGTTCTTCATGAAAACAAAGACATTGTCGATGCTGCAATAGTTAAAATCAAGGCAGAATATTCTTTCAATGAGATGCCTGTAAATGATAAAACTATTTTCGAATGGATTCTGAAAGCCGATTCAAAGGTTAATGTTGTACGGACAAATGGTGATCTTGAAGAGGGACGCAAGAGCTCTGAAAAGGTATTTGAATCGGAGTTTCACGATCCATACCTGGCTCATGTCCCTATGGAAACACATTCGGCTCTGGCTCAGCTTGAAGGAGATAAGATGACTGTCTGGGCTTCTACCCAGAGCCCGTTTCCTCTTCAGGATGCATTAGTGCGGGAACTTGGGTTTACTCCTGAAAAAGTAAGGGTTATAGTGCCATTTGTTGGCGGTGGGTTTGGAGGTAAAAGTGCATATCAGCAGGCTATTGAGGCTGCAAAACTCGCAAAGCTGACAGGAAAACCGGTTATGGTTGTATGGACCCGGGATGAAGAGTTTTTCTATGATAATTTTCACTCTGCAGCAGTAATTAAGATTAAATCGGGGATAGATAATTCAGGTCTGATAAAATTCTGGGATTATCACGTTTATTATGCAGGTACCAGGGGGGCTGAAACTTTTTACGATGTCCCTAATGCCAAAACAACCGATTACAGCAGGAACAGAGATGGTGCTGCTGTTCATCCATTCAGCACCGGACCATGGAGAGCACCCAACTCAAATACAAACACTTTTGCCAGGGAGGTTCAGATAGATATAATGGCATCAGCAGCAGGGATGGACCCTCTTGAATTTCGTCTGAAAAACCTGAAAGATGAGAAGGCGATTGCCTGTCTTAAAGCAGTTGCAGAAAAATTCGGATATGTAGCCGGCAAATCTCCGGGAGGAAGAGGTATCGGTGTGGCTTGTGGTTCTGATGCAGGGACAACGGTAGCTCACATGGCTGAAGTTAAGGTAGATAAGACTACCGGAAAGGTTCAGGTAGTTCGTATTGCATGTGCGCAGGATATGGGCTTATGTATTAATCCGGAGGGTGCAACAATTCAGATGGAAGGTTGTATCACAATGGGTTTAGGATATACTTTTACCGAGGAATTATTTTTCGATGGAGGCAACATTCATGATCGCGGATTTGATACTTACCAGATCCCCCGTTTCTCATGGCTTCCAAAGATCGATACCGTTATTCTTGACAGAAAAGACAAAGCACCACAGGGTGGTGGAGAACCGGCAATTATTGCAATCGGAGCGGTTGTTGCCAATGCAATTTTCGATGCCACAGGTGCCCGTCTTTACAGAGTGCCAATGACTCCGGCCAGGGTGCTGGAAGCACTTGGGAAGGTGGTAAAAGAAAGTAAGTAGTAAGTAGTTAGTAGTTAGTAGATAAACAGAAACAATAGGGGGAGAATGATTCCGATTACAGTCAGGATCGCTCCCCTTTTTGTTATCCCGTTTTTACCTTTTATAATAAAGAGACCTGTTATTGTCACAATCATAAGTGAAATACAGAATATATCGCTGAAGTATTTCCACCATCTGCCCGGATTGTAATGCAAAAAGTTTAACTGATAAAAGAGAGGTCTTTTGCTAATCTTTTCAACTACCCCTTCACCGGTAAGAGCATTTATCTGGACAAATCCGCCATCGATGAAAATGGTAACTTTATTACCTGTCGGGAAATGAAATGTTTTAAACTCAGGATCAGCCAGGATGTTTTTAAGAATAGCAGCAGCAGTCTCATTATTAAATGATTCCCTTGTAATCGGGATGTCAGTTTTAAATGACCGGTTATCAATTATATAATTTGGGTTCCAGTTATTCTTATGGTTAAGGGCTATGCCCGACAAAGCATAAATAATTGTCAATCCGGCAATAAGATAACCTATGTCACGGTGAGTGACCCTGTTCAGTTTTGAAAGATTCATCCGGGTTAGTATTCTGATGGCTGAGATACGAAAATCCATTAACCGCAGAGCGCGCTGAGGAAAAACTTATTTTACTGTATGGCTCTTATATTCCATTACAATATTTGCCAGAGAAGCCTGACCTGCCAGAGCTTTTTCTGTTTCGCAATTTGCCATCATCTTTGTTTTAGACGAATCTGCACAACAAGCCATTCCCTTCATCTCACCATTAGCTTCAGCTGCAACTGGTTCTGTACCACCTGCTTTTGTTATTACACCTTCAACTACAACATTCTTCCCCATCAGTTCCATAGGAAATTTGGAAATATTTTCCCCGGCGGCGATATACAGACTGATATCAGGATTTTCGCCTACTATGAACAGTTTTTTTCCTGTTTCCATGCAAACATGGATCACTTTTCCTTCAACAATAATATTTTTACCAATATAGTTGTCAGGGCTTTGGGCTAATGATGCAAATTCAACTTTTACAGGAGCTGCTAAGCCATCGGCTTTCGCTGAAACATCTTTTTTCCCTGCATTTCCGCATGAAGAAAGAACAGCAGCAATAATTACGAATGAAAAAATACGTCTGATCATAAGGTATTTAGTTTAGTTAGGTTTATTTGTACTACTTTATTTCAATAGGGTGCAATATCAGAAAAAAATCTGAAACCAAAAAGGCATCCACATTTAGGAATTGTCAGCTTGGTGCCTGATGCCTGTTAATGGTTGCTAGTTGCTTGTAGTTTGTTATTGACTCCTTACTGATTACTGATTACTGATTACTGATTACCTTTTATCCCGTGCCCAGTGCTCTACGCCTTTCCCACATTTGCAGATTCCGCTGGTTTTGTTTAACTTTAAATTGATAAAAGTTTGAAAGCTAGACAAAAAGCACTCCATAGATGTGTATTACTGCATGTTAGATCGAAATGCGCCTGTGACTGACGGGGCGAAAGCGTCTTCGGAAGGCAAGAAAACAGATGAAAAAAGGTTGAGGTTGAGAGGTTCTTAACCTTAACCTTAGCCTTAACCTTAATCCTTTACTGCCCAGGAAAACATGACTATATCGTTGGGCTACGTGGAATTTTAATTAAAGAAATTGATTATAAAAATAAGTTATATGTAAGGTTCTAGACACCTGACAGATAGACTAGCATGACAGTTACCCTACATATAACTAAAAAAGCCAAATTTTTCCTATATATACCAGGACTCCGAACGCACAAGCAAGAGTTTGGCAGCTGCCACCGCGACAGCCGACGCTGCTGCCAAACACACGTTTTTTTGCCTACCCAGATTTCACCAGCGAACAAATAGTCAGGGCACAGAGACTATAATACCAATGAGATCTACACCCACGTTACCACCATTTGTTTCGATCAGATGAAAAGTTCGCTTGACACATTGGACCTATGACTATTCTATATAAGTAATGGATTTTCGTATATTTACTACATGAGCAACAACAACAAAATGACATAATATGAGGAAAATTTTCACATCAGTTTTTATTCTGACAAGTCTAATTTCATTTGGACAAAACGCCGCACTTGACGATTTATGGAAATTGTACAATTCACAAAATTTAAAATCAGTAATAGAAAAAGCGAAACCACTAATTGAGAAAGACCCCAACAATATTGAGTTAAATCTAATAATGGGGCGTTCACTCACAAACCAAGCAGACTTTAAAAATGCCCTTCCTTATCTTGAATTAGCAGTAAAAAAAGATAATACGAATTCCTGGCAAAAAGCATGGGCACTTAGCTATCTTGGAACCTGCTATTTTATGTTGCAAGATTACAATAACTCAGAATCATCACTTAACGAATGTATAAATTTAAATGCAACGAAGAATGCAACCAATAATGCTTATGGACAAACTTTGCTTTTCGGGTTCAACGAGTTTTATAAAACGTGGAAAATTGTTGAAACTGATAATTTCCGTTTCCATTTTCAGAACATGAACGCAATAGAAATTGAAAAATATACATCAGATAGAGAAGTTGCTTACAAAGAAATAAATAGCTTCTTTAAAAGCACTTTACCTAAAAAGATTGATTTTTATATATGGGAGTCCAGGGAAGATGCTATGAAAGTTTTAAAAGCAAATTTGGGATTCGCAAAACCAAATTTTTGTATAGTTCATACGCATTATCAACAAACAATTGGACATGAAATGACTCATGTAATTTCGAATTACACCACTGAAATTACAAATAAGACCAGATTTATAAGCGAAGGTACAGCAGTTTGTTTTGACCTAACCAATCATGATAAATTTAAATTGGTTAAAGATTGGACTGCAGCAAATAACAAACAAATTGAAATAAAGGATTGTTGGGCTAATGGAGAAAAATATGGTGAAGACATTTTATATCCGTTATCCGGATTATTTGTAAAAGAACTTATAGCTAATTTCGGGAAAGAAAAATTCCTTGAATTCTTTAAAAATCAAACATACGAGAATGCTAAATTGGTATTTGGCAACAAACTTGACACGATGATTGAAGAGTTTGAAAAAAAGATAAACACATAAAACTACTTTGCTTAACACACGGGTATTAACAAATATTCTGTCTGGTCTTTTAATGAGACAAAGTTATACCGAGACAGTTTTTGGGCACCGAGACAGTTTTAAAACTAACCCTACATATAACAAGCCGGTTTAATTAATGGCCTTCGGCAGCCCGGACAGCTTGAGAATCAACCCCAAAGTCAAATTGGCACGAATGCTAACTTCAAAAAGCAGATTTTAAATAGGCTACCAGGATTCAAAATACTTTGATAACTTTAAAATATGCATATATTCTAAAAACGAGTTGGTAGCTATAATAATAAACGCTCCGATGAAAAGAAAATTACAACTTATTATTGGATTACTTTTTGTATTGATAATAAATAATCCTTCATATTCCAGTATAAAAGTTTTTACCACTGATGAAGAAAGAACTATTATAAAAGATACTATATCATTAAAGAAAGCCCGACTAATAACTTTTATCTCAGGTGTCTCCGTTGTTTACACAGGATCTATGGCATATTTACAATATGTTTGGTATAAAGATGACAAACGTGTTCCATTTGAATATTATAATGATTTAGGTGGTTACAATCAAATAGATAAATTTGGTCATATTTATGGTGCTTATATGGAAAGTTATATTGGATTTCATTCATTGCTTTGGGCGGGTGTTTCAAGAAAAAAGGCAGTTTTGTATGGCGGGAGCCTCGGATTTTTTATGCAATTGCCCATTGAAATATGGGATGGAATGTATGAAGGATGGGGATTTTCCTGGAGTGATGTAGGGGCTAATGCTTTAGGTTCTTTTCTGATCATTGGACAGGAACTTGCCTTTCACGAACAAATCGTGAAGTACAAGTTTACTTTTAGTCCTTCCCCTTATGCACGCCAGGCAAATGGTTATTTAGGAGACGGTTTTAATCAATTATTTTATGACTACAATGGACATACTTATTGGTTGAGTGCTGGTATTAACCGGGTGATTAAAAATAATATAATTCCTGAATGGGTCAATTTTGCTATTGGTTACAGTGCTGGAGGAATGTTTGGGGAATTTGAAAACAAAACCCAATATATGGGTGTGGCAATACCTGTAACTAAACGCTATCGACAATTCTTATTTTCTTTTGATATTGACTTTTGTAAAATACCTGCCAGAAACAAGAATCTCAAAAGGCTATTTAGTAGTATGTTTATGATTAAAGTTCCTTTCCCAACTATTGAAATAAATACAAAAGGCCAACTCAAATTTCATCCTCTTTACTACTAATATTTTAGTAGTACCAAGACACATAACTACTTACTTATCAACTTTGAGACAATGCCCTCACTTGGAGACTAGAACTTAATATAAAATTTTAAAATTGGCACAAATGCTAACACGGATGATGCTATAGGTAATTGCCTTCAGCAGCCCGGACAGCTTAGTAATCTGCTCCATAAGTCTATGCGATCAAAATTATTTCCACTTATCAAAATTTCGGTACCGTGACTATTCCTGCTGCCGAGACAAAGTCAATAGGGCTGCTGGCCTTCGCGCTGTTGTCATGGTTTTTGCATCGCCATCTTGACAATTTTATCATGACAAAAAGCTTTTCGTCCGTTTATCAAATTCGTCAAACCGGCTCTGGACAGTTCCTGCCTCCGGGACAAGTAAATCTTTCGCCGGGACTGGCAAAAATTGCGCTCCCGATAAATCGGGACAGGCTATGGTGTCTTGCACGCCGGGACAAATTTCAGGCTAAAGCACCGGGACTGAAGGTCGGCGTGACTGCGCCACCAACGCTTACTGCACCAACCCGCTGCCGTTAGCATTCAGGCGGTGCTCCACAAAAAATCTTAGCCTCTTTATATCTAAAATTTTAACTTAAATAAATTCAAAATGAGAAATCTAATCGCTTTTTTTCTATTAATATTTTTCATCTCTTGCAGAAAAGGTCCTGAACCTTGTCATTATATTTTAGACACACCTGGAGATTCATCTTTATACATTTCGTATTCTATTGACAATATCGAATACATTTATTATCAGAAATTTGATCCATCTACTTTTGCTTCAGAATCCGGCCTAATTCTCAAGAACCAAAAAGTTTTCAATACATACTATCATATAAAATTTGATGACCTTGGATGGAATGGAGCCAGATATACAAATAATTCAACGAAATACCATCCATATGTAGAATTGCTTATTAATGATACAATTATGATTAACAAAAATATTCTGTCATCCATTCCTATTCCACCATTATCAGAAGTTTTAAGGGAGAGCTATAATTTCACAATTCCTAAAACGCTACGAGCTCCATCAAATTTGTCAAGTTATGATCCAATATTTTTCCCGAGCGTATCAATAACTCTTTATATAGATGATATCGAATATTCGACAGATTTATTAGTCAATCATTTTAATTTTTCTACAGATTCATTAAATAAATATCTATGGAATGATTCGAATTTTAAAACGACAACGAGGGAAGACGTATGCAATAATTTAAAACTGGTTACCGGAGAGTTTAATACTACAGTAATGGTGGGGTATATTTCAAAACCATACAAAATCGAAAATGGGCATTTTAGAATAATAATAAAGTAAAAACGTAAAGCATTAAGTTCAAATTCAGCACATAGAAAATATTAACGACATGTTGGGTAAGCATAGAATATTCAATTAAAGGGTACTCCGCCCCTAGATATCTTTAAAATTGGCCCGAAATGCTAACTCGGACAATATGGGTAAGTTGACTTGTCACATTTTTTGCTCTTGATCCTATACATAAGACAAATTCATAATAAGAGCTAAACCTGGATACGCTCACCTGTAAGTAATTGAAATTCCATACCGTGACTATTTACTGGCTTCGATCAAGTTTGCGTCGCGACACTGCGCCACCAACACTTAATGCACCAACCCGCTGCCGGTAGTTTGAAATTCGCTCAGTATTTAACTTAAACTATAAGTATGAAAAAGACATTTATTATTCCCTTGGTATTCGTTTTAAATACCTGCATTCCTTTCACTTTAAATTCTCAATCAAACAGTAATAAATTTTTGATCGGAGGAAATTATAACCTAGAATTTTCCAGTAATAAAAGGACATTTAATAGTAGTGTCAACAATTATGAAATGGGAAAGAATACTTCAATAGAATTTTCTCCTTTTATTGGATATTTTGTACTTAAGAATCTATCCCCGGGGATTAAACTGGATTATAAATTTAGTAAACAATTAACACCTAATGGCTTGGGTTCTTACAACCGTAATTCTTCTAATTCAGTTTTAATTATACCATCAATACGGTATTACTTCTTTAACTCCAACTTTAAACCGTTTATTCAAGCAGGTTATGGTATCGGTTGGGAAAAATTAATTGAGAGCTATTTTCAAACAGCAAATCTTAAACATAATAATAGACTTTCTCAATGGGAACTTTGGGGAGGAATTAGCTTTTTAATTAAAAGCAATCTCTCTTTTGAATTCGGACTTGGCTATAATTCACTGACGGTCAACTATAAAGATAAAATGCAAACTGGAGGTTATAATAATTGGCAAAATGTTTTCAAGGGACCTAAAAGTACAATAGGAATAGTTTTGTTCATATGATGATAATGCGATCAATTAATACTAATATCTAAACTTAACTCGGTCAGTAAGGGTAAGTTGCTTGTCACGGTTTTTGCTTTAGCTTCTGCTTCCAAGACAAATCCATAATGAGAGTTTAACCTGGACTTTCGCATCTGCTCACAATTAAACTCCTGCACCATGGAAAATTTCTGGCTTCAAGACAACGTGTACCTCAACACAGATATCATTTGACTGACAGACAACAAAACAATGACAGTTTTAAAATTGGCCCGAAATGCTAACACGGATGGTGCTATGAAAAGCACCGCCCTAAGCGTGTTACAAATTTAAGTAAAAATTTATCTTAAAAACTTCTTCAATATAAATCCTATAAAATCAGGTTATGGGTAATTGGCTTCGCCGAGCTCGGATCGGATAAGAATTTCAGGATGCTTCGCAAAGGACATTGTGGTCGATCCTCGGTTGCCTTCAGCAGCCCGGACAACTTGATAATCAGCCCTTATAGTCTATGTTAGTAACTTCAATTCACTTATTAAATTTTGTGTATCGTGACTATTCCTGCAACCGATACAAAATCACAAGGGCTGCCGGCCGACACGCAGCTGGCAGCGTTTTTTGCTCGCCGTTTAGAAAGTTTATCTTGAAAAGTAACTTTGTGCCATCTACCAGGACTCATACGTAAGAGAGTTTTACCATGACAAGAAATCTTCCACCCATCAACCGGGACTGGCAAAACTGCGACAAATTCATAGACTAATTTTAAATTAATCCTGAATCTGACTATGAATATTAATTAATTGGAACATTTTTTGCTGCAGATTATTAACCGAAAAGATAGATAAAATGAAACAGCTATTTTTACTAGTTTGTCTTTACTACATTGTAACGGGCTGTGAAATTCAAAAAGATGGTTATGACACATCAAACCCGATTCTTGTTAAAGCCTACTCAGAAGACTATAAATATCCAGATGGTTTCTATTTCGAATCAATTGATAGTGGCTCGATATATTATGTAAATACGATAAGTATTAAACCCATAGACCAACGTGATCTTCCCTGGGTTGAATTATGTACTGACGATATTAATGAAGCTCGGACATGGTCTGAATTAACTGATCTATACTCATCAGTAAGGCGTAATTTGATAAGTGAAAGACAGACTGAAAAATATTTTGAATTTAAGACGGTTAGTCCTCTAAATAAGAGGGACATAGTTTTAACCAGAGCACATAAGAAATCCTACTTCATTCCAATTGCGGATAAATTCCAAATTGTTGATACTTTAGGCAAAATTCCTCCATCAAGCTTACAAACTACTGATAGAAAGCAATTAATAGAATATTTATGGAGTTCGACAACTTTAGGGGAATCAAAAGTTATTGAGTCTGATTTCCAAGATACTATTGATGGTACCAAGCATATCATAAAATCCATAGTATTGATTCAAGGAGATTTTGGAATCCATGATATTGTATATCTGTACGAAAACACTTTTTTAACAAGTAGTATAGATGGCATTATCACGATGAGAAAAAGGTTGCTGGAAGAAATAGAGGGTAAAAAACGTTGATTAAATCCAGAAATTAAACTCAGCTCAAAATTTAATATAAAAAGCCTAAGCATAACACGGATGGTAGGCTTAATGTGTGCCTTGAATGAGACCAACCAATGATCGGAATCAATGCTGTAATTATGATGGGGGATGGCCCCCCGCAGGTATCGTACAGGCGAGACCTGCAAACCGCCCTACGGTGCTTCCCGGGTGACTGGGAGGTATTGAACGGAATAGGGAAAAAGTCCTGTTAGAAGGATTAGGTAAGGATAGAAAAGATGAACGAAAGTGAACCTTCGATGAGGTGTCGTGAAACCATACTTTCAGTCAAAACCACCGGTTCATTAACGTTGGGGGAAGAGTGTGGCGGTTACCTGTTTACTGGCTACATGGCTGACGTCATAAAGGAGGCATGATTTCTATTCAGGCATAGTTATGGAACAAGGGAAGTCTTGCAGAGATGCAAAAAGGGAAAGGCACAAGCAGGGTAAACACTTGCAAGGCCGAATACCGATGATCTGCAAGATGGCGGACTACCTCGTAGTAGTGATGAAACTCCTGTAATGGGAGCGGAGCAAAGGGGGTAGCAGCTTAATATGTCGCTAAAATGAACAACCGTGAGAACGGGAGGATTTAAACTAGCGGAGTATTAACTGAAGAGCCGTATGATGCGAGAGTATCACGTACGGTTCCGTGAGAGGCTGGAGGGGAAGTTCCTCCGGCCTACTCGACTGCCTTCGGCAGCGCGGAATATTTCGCAAACACTCCAAAGTCTATGAGAGTAATTTTCACCCACTTATTAAACTTTTTGCACCGTGACTAATCCTGCTGCCGAGACAAAGTCAATAGGGCTGCTGGCCTTCGCGCTGTTGTCATGGTTTTTGCATCGCCATCTGGACAATTCTATCATAACATGACAAACCCTGCCCATTTACCGGGACTTATTACTATGACAAATATTCTTTAGCGAAATAATACCAGAATGTCAACCATTATTGTGATTAGGTTTCAGAGAATAAAAACCTAACTTTAAAAATGAGTTAGGTGGCATAGCTCGCAAAACCAGAGACAGTCAACATTAGAGAATTTATCGTGACACAATATTTTCGTCCATCTACCTGGATTCATCTGCCAGTTTTGTCTTGACGTGTTCGGCTTGCCCCGACGCTTACTTGCATATGATAATTCACGGTTTTGTTTATGAAGTTTACAAAACGATTTATGTGCACTAATTCTATGTTTTCTAACTGACACAATCCAATCATAAGTGGATTTAACAAGATTTTAAAAATATTACTTTATCAAAATATTTTGTACCTTGACACTTCATTTCATATCTATTGCTAAAGAAAAAACTAAAATACCAGATTAACCTAACTATTAGTTACGTAAGTTCAAAATTGAATTATTATGAAATATAATCTAGATTCACTGGGGCCCTTTGCATTCGAAGAAATGATCCAAGCTTTAATGCAAAAACAATTAGGACTTGGCGGAATTGTTTTTGGCACAGGCAAAGACGGAGCTCGTGAGTATATATTTGAAGGAGAAGCGACACTGCCTTTTCCAAATTCAGAAACTCATTGGAAAGGATATTGGGTAATTCAAGCAAAGTTTAAAATGCCACATTCTAGTGAGAAAGACAATTTAAAATGGATTAAAAAACAATTTCAAGCTGAATTAAAGAAATTCAAAGATCCTAACAAAAAATTAAAGAAACCAGATAATTATATAGTCATCTCGAATATTAAACTTTCAGGACAAGCAGATGTTGGTGAAATAGATAAGTTGATTGAGTTTGCTTCGGGATTCAAAAATTTTATTCCAAATATTCATTTCATTTTATACGATGATATTTGTTCAATGCTTGAAAATAATAGAGATGTAGCAACTTCATATTTATCATATATATTGCCTGGGGACATTCTATTTGAACTATATAATTTCTTCCAAAAAGATGAAGAAAGGTTAATGAAGATAATATTATTCTATCTACAAAAAGAGTTTAAATATGATTCCTTTTCAAAATTAGAGCAAAGTGGTAGACAAACTGATGACAATATTAAAATTGAAAATGTATTTATTGATCTATATTCAACCGAATCAAATATAATTGATGCAGAACTATTTCAATCTCAAAAAATGGGTATTTTCCCAAAAATCGATAAAAATGGAAGAACATATTTAGCTCAGAATGAAGAAGAAAAACGATTTGTGGAACGAATTGTTGCTTTAGCAAGTGATAGTCAGCGCAAATGTAATATAACAAATTCAAGGATAATTAGTAGACAAAATAAATTTGTTTTAATTGGAAGTGCAGGTCAAGGTAAGTCAACATTAACACAATTTTTAAGTCAATTATATAGAGCGTATTTCATTAATACAAATATAAGAAACCAAACACCTAAATTCATTAACGACTTCTTAATAAATTTAGAAGGGAGGAGAATTAAGGTACAAAAGCCTGATTTATTTAGGATTCCCTTTAGAATAATCTTATCAAATTATAGTGAATGGATAACTAAAAGAAAAAAGGAGGGAAACCCAATAAATATAATGAGTTTGATTAAAAGTGAACTTGAGAATGATGGAGATAAAATTGAAATTGATGACATACGAAATATATTCTCCAAATTATCAACCTTAATAATTTTTGATGGTTTGGATGAAGTGCCAGCCTCTTCAAATAGAAATACTATAGTATCTGAAATTGATAATTTTATTGAGATTGATTTACAAAATCAGAATAGTGATACCATAATAATCATAACAACAAGGCCACAAGGTTTCAAGGATGAGTTTAATAATGAAAATTTTACACATTTAAAAATAGTTGAATTAAGTAAATCTGATTGTAAAGAATACTTGACCACTCTTGTAAATTTATCGGAAAATAAACCAATAAAGAAAGAAAAAGACTTAAACACATTGTTTCGTGCTATAGAAAAGGATTCTTCTTCACGACTTATGAGAACACCATTAGATGCTACCATAATGGCTACTTTAGTTAAACGCGGGGGAAATCCACCAGAAGTAAAATACAATCTCTATAAAGATTACTATAAAACAATCTTTGATAGAGAAAGAGAAAAAGGCGTTTTTGAACTTGATAAATATAAAGGAGCAATAAATTCCTTGCATGAATATCTTGGATTTAAGATGCAATGTAATTCTGAACAGAGAAAGGATATAACTAAAATAACAAGGGGTAATTTTATTAAAGAGATAAAAAAATACTATTCAGCCCAAAAATTTTCCGAAGAAGATGCGACCGAAAAAACAACTGTTATCAGCAAAGTCCTTACTGATCGATTAGTAATGATAGCTGAATTGACAACAGATTTAGACAATTCGGATAATAACATCATTGGCTTTCCGGTCGCACCCATACAAGAATATTTTGCTTCATTATTTTTAGTGCATGAACAGGATACAATAGTTATCAAAAGAATAAAGCATATTTCCTCTAGTTCTTATTGGCGAAATGTTCTCTTGTTTATGATTGGGTATTTCCAAAATGAAGGAAGATCATATCTTAATGACCATATATATACTGAATGTAAGCAAAATAATCAATTAGAAGTTGCAACAGTAAAAGTTGGGGCTTGGCTGGCAGTTGATATTCTCATAGAAAATATTTTTTCTGAAGCACCAAAGTATGAAGATATTTTTGCTGATGAATTGGAAGCTATTTTAAGTCTATCTCCCAGTAACAAGCACGACTACTTATTAAGAATGCCCGAAACGATTATTTCTAAACACCTAAAAAGATATCTAAATAAAGAGCTAGATCAGAATAAAAGAATTAACCAAAAATTAACTGCTTGGAAAATAATTATTCAAATACCTGAATTATGTAGTGACATAATTACTAAATATTGGCCAGATCATAAAGATGAATTAGATCTCTTAAAATATATAATTGCCCAACAGAAATTAAATTATACTTTTTTTATAGATAAAGCTATTACTCGACTTAAGGATTTAATTAATAGTGATAAGAAAATCTTATATAAATTTGATTTTATAGCAATATTGGCTAATACTAAAAAGTTAAAAAATGAAGATAAAAAAATTGTAATTGAATACTTATACCTAAATAAAAATATATATTATAATAGTATTGGATTAATTCTAAAAATTGCCAATGACCAAAAAATTGATGATACCAACTACCAATATTCAAATCTAAAAGATGATAACATTTATAAATCAATTAGACTTTCAGAAGGCTATAGTAGGAGAGTAATTTCATACAAACAATATTCTAAAACGAATGAAGAACTTAAAGTGGTATTTGAAAAGTATGGTATTGAATATTTGGCAAAGCTGCTTGATTTTTATTTATCCCCTCGTAAAGAGACACTTAATGAATTCTTTCTATCTTTAGTTAATATTGATGAAACTAAATTTAATGATGTAAAAGAACTTCAAAAAAACTGGATATTATCAATTCTTTTTGACAGAATCCCTAACAAAAAAGAAATAAAGAAAATTTTTACCCTTATAAACAGCAATGAATTTGGTGATGAACCCCAGTGGGAAGCTTTAGAAAAAGATGAGTTTGCCAATGCCACTAATAGTGTCATCTTCAATGAAATCATTAATAAATATTCATCCCAACCTAATACTTCAAATGATCAAGAATGGAAATATTTTTTGGAATCTTACCATTCTTTTTACAAGCCATTAATTGAATCTAATAAAATCCTGTTATATCCAGATTTATTAAATGAGTTTATACTTAGTTTCATTAGAACAGGTCTCCCTTTTAATGATTCTTCTTCACAGAAGATTTATTCTTTATCAAAGGATAACTATAGTGTAATTAGAAATATCATTGAAATATTATCTGTGAAAAATGATATTATAGATTTTAATAATTCAGATAGTAGCATTAATTTATATAAATTGCTCTTAAATGGTCTGCTAACATACATAAAAAATGATGAGTTCATAAACATGCTTCCTGAAAATAGAGAAATGTTGTTCTCCCAATTATCAATAGCAGTTGATAATCATGATTTCCCTTTTTATGAACCTAACGAAAATGTAAAGGAATTAATTATCAATACCTTTAACAATATAAGCGATACAGAATCGTCCTTAATTCGATATATGTTTTTAACTTTTACTTCAAAACTTCATTTGAAATATCTTGAAAAAATTAATACTTTTCAGCTCCTAAATAAGAAGTTTTTAAATGATCAAAATGAAATCTCCCGTTTATTACTATTATATGCCACAGAAATAAAATCGGATAATAATGGAGATATTTTAGAACAACTTATGCAGATCTATAAGGTCAATAATTACATTTCAAAATATATAATTCGGTTAATAGAAGACGAGAAATTTGACTTATTTGAAAACATAGTATTTTTAAATGATTTTTATAATTTATTAATAGAGATTGAACCAACTAATTATATACTACATAGCAAATTCGAAACACTTATTGGAGAAAAAATCGAAAGCGCTTCATCAAAATTTGATTTAGAGGATATTAAAACAGTATTAAAACTTGATATGAACTAAAATCCTAAAATCCACTAATTTTTAACTTTATTTTTATTGACTTTCTAATTGTATCTGTGTTATTTATGAATTGGGAACAAATTGCTACGACCACCTAACACGGATGGTGCTATGAAAAGCACCGCCCTAAGCGTGTTACAAATTTAAGTAAAAATTTATCTTAAAAACTTCTTCAATATAAATCCTATAAAATCAGGCTGCTATATGTGGTCAGTATTAGT
>Ga0209226_10000138_pt1 | contig 48798 bp, 38 predicted proteins | sample BarGraNGADG00212_2_FD_184497 | JGI IMG/M metagenome (GOLD analysis project Ga0209226, IMG submission 184497) | Arctic peat soil microbial communities from Barrow, Alaska, USA - Barrow Graham LP Ref core NGADG0011-212 (SPAdes) (version 2) | ecosystem: Environmental > Terrestrial > Soil >...
GCGGGCGTGCTCGAGCCGCCGAGCCGGAAGCCTGTCGTCATCGGCGACCGCGTGCTCGTCGGGGCCAACGCCGTCGTCCTGGAAGGCGTGACGGTCGGCAAGGGAAGCGTGGTGGCCGCCGGAGCCGTCGTGGTGCACGACGTCCCGCCGGGCGTGGTGGTCGCCGGCGTGCCGGCCGAAGTCATCAAGTCCGTCTCCGACATCGCGGACCAGGACAAGATCAAGATCCTGGACAAGCTGCGGGGGCGAAGGAAGTGAAAGGCAGCGTCCGGAAGTCCGGTCCTCATCTCCCGATGAACGTCTTCGAACTGACCAAGGCCCTGGTGAACATCCCCTCCCCGACGGGGACGGAAGGGGCTCTCGGCGAAATTCTCGCCGGGCTCCTCCGGGAGCGCGGCTTCTCTGTCCTGGAGCAGGACGTCGAACCCGGCCGCAAAAATCTTTATGCGACCGTCGATCCGGAGCCGCGGATCGTCTTCTGCACCCACATGGACACCGTGCCGGGACCGGCCCGGGCCAGGGAAGATGGGACCTATATCTTCGGCCGGGGCGCGTGCGATGCCAAGGGAATCATGGCGGCGATGATGACGGCGGCCCAGGAACTGGTCACGGAGGGCCGGCGCGACATCGGCCTGCTCTTTGTCGTCGGCGAAGAGACCGACAGCCTGGGCGCCAGAACGGCGAACGCCTTGGCGGCCCAAGCCCCGCCCGCGGCGGGTCCGAGATTCCTGATCGTCGGCGAACCGACCGGGAATATCCTCGGCTGCGGCCATCTGGGCATTCTGACCGTCGCCTTGGCCGCGAAGGGCCGCCGAATCCATTCCGCTTTTCCCCACCTCGGTGACTCCGCCGTGGAAAAGCTGTTGGACGTCCTCGCCGACATCCGCCGCTTGGATTTCGGCAGCGAGCCGGTCCTGGGGCCCACGCGGATGAGCATCGTCCAGATCTCGGGCGGCGATGCGCCGAACGTCATCCCCGACGCGGCCCGCGCGGTCGTCTCGCTGCGGACGGGCGTCGCGCCCGACGGCATTTTGGACGTGATCCGTGAGGCGGTGGGCGGAAGGGCGGAGGTCGCGGTGATCTCAAAATCAGACCCTCAGGTCCTCCACACAATACCCGGATTCGAGAGCGCGGTGATGCCGTTCGGGTCGGACATCCCGCATCTGAAGGCGTTCGGGACGCCTCTGCTCATCGGACCCGGCTCGGCCCTTGACGCGCATACGGAGGCTGAAAAAATCGAGAAGAAACAGCTTCTGGATGCTGTCGAAATTTACAAGCGACTGGCCCGCGAACTTGCCGGAACGGAGAATTCCTGAATGGGCGGCAATTTATGAGCATGAAGCCGGGATACTGGCCCTATCTGAGTTCGCGCATGCAGGGGATCGAGAAGACGCTCATCCGGCGGATGAACGATCTCGCCGATCCGTCCTGCCTCGACCTGGGATTGGGCGAGCTCCGGTTTCCCACGCCCCGCGCCATCCTGGACCACGTCAAAGAAAACCTCGACGGCTGGAAGCTGGGCTACACGCCGAACGAGGGCTATGCCGAACTGCGCCGGCTGATCGCGGAGAAGAGCCATTTCCCGGTGACGCCCGACCGGATTTGCGTCACGGTCGGGGCCCAGGAAGCGATTCTGGCCGTGCTCATGGTCACGGTCGATCGGGGGGACGAGGTCCTGGTGCCCGATCCCGGCTTTCCGGCATATGCCTCGCTCGTCCGGCTGGCGGGCGGCGAGCCAAGGGGATACCCTTTGCGGCCCGAGGCCGGCTTCCGACTCCAAGCGGACGATGTGCTGGCCGCCGTGACGGCGCGGACGAAAGCCGTCGTCCTCAACAGCCCCAACAATCCGACCGGGGCCGTTTACGGCGAAAGCGAACTCCGGGCCCTCGCGGACGGGCTGAGGGACGCGTCTGTGCTGACGATCTCCGATGAGGTGTATCGGGAGATCTCGTTCGGCGCCCCGCCAGCCTCGATCGCCTCGGTGGCCGATTTCGGCGGCCGGTGCGCCGTGATCGACAGCTTTTCCAAGAGCTTTTGCATGACGGGTTGGCGCATCGGCTGGTGCGCCGTGCCGGCCGAGCTGGTCAAGCCGCTGGCGAGCTTCCATCAGCTTTCGGTGACCTGCGCGCCCGCGATCTCCCAGCGCGCGGCCATTCATGCCCTGAAGGGCGCGGCCGACGAAGAGCGGCGGCGGAACGTCGAGACCCTCCGCGTGCGGCGCGACCTCGCCCTCAAATGTCTGAAAGAACATACGGACCTTGAGCCCCTTCTTCCGGAAGGGGCGTTTTATGTGTTTGTGAACGTGGCGGCCAAACGCGCCCTGCACGGCGGGTCGCTGGAGATCGCCTTAAACCTGTTGGCGAAAGAAAAAGTGGTCACGATTCCCGGGATCGCCTTCGGGGAGAGGGGCGAGGGCTGGCTCCGCCTTTCGTTCGCCGCGGAGCCCGAGGCGATCGAAGAAGGAATCAAGAGGATCGGCCGATTTCTGGCCGGATGAAAAACATCATGAACGGAATGCCTGAAACGGCTTTGAGTTGGGTCGAAGTGAGTCGGACAGCGCTCCGCCACAATATCCGCCTGTTCCGGGACTTGATCGGACCGCGCCGCGAGTTCATGGCCGTGGTCAAGGCGAACGCCTACGGGCACGGGATCGGCGAAGTGGCCCAGGTCGCGATCGAGAACGGCGTCGATTGGCTCGGCGTCAATTCGCTCGAGGAAGGGCTGGCGCTGAGGCGGCTCGGCGTCGCGGCGCCCATCCTCGTCCTGGGCTATGTGCCGCTCGAAGGCCTGGAAGACGCCATCGCGGGCGGGTTGCGGTTCATCGTCTACAACCCGGAAACGGTGGACAAGGCGGCGGCGGTGGCCAAGAGGGCGAAGAAGGAAGCGCGGCTGCACATCAAACTCGAGACGGGAACCCATCGGCAGGGCATCACCGAGAAACAGCTCCTGCCGTTCGTGCGGCGCATCCGGAAGCATCCCGGCCTCGTCCTCGAGGGCCTGACCTCCCATTTTGCGAATATCGAAGACACGACGAATTTCGAATATTCGCGGCGGCAGCTTGATGCCTACAAGGCGGCGGTTGCGAGGCTGCGGGCGGAAGGCATCATCTTTCCTTACAAGCACATGTCGTGCACGGCGGCGGCTATGCTCTTCCCCGAAACCTATTTCAATCTGGTCCGAGTGGGGATCGGCCTGTATGGACTCTGGCCCTCGAAGGAGACGTTCCTGTCCTGCAAGCTGAGGAAGCGGCGGCCGCTCGCGCTGAAGCCCGCGCTCGCCTGGAAGACGCGGATCGCGCAGGTCAAGGTCATTCCCAAAGGCGCGTTCGTCGGGTACGGCGGCACATATCGCACGACGCGGCGCACCCTTCTGGCCGTCATCCCGGTCGGGTACTACGACGGCTACGGGCGCAGCCTGTCCAATTCCTCGCACGTTTTGATCGGGGGACGCAGGGCGGCGGTGGTCGGGCGGGTGGCGATGGACTTTCTGATGGCCGACGTCACCGACATCCCGGGGGTGGGGCTCGAAGACGAGGCCGTGCTCATCGGGAAGAGCGGCAAGGAACAGATCACGGCCGGGACGTTGGCGGCTCTGGCCGGAACGATTGCCTATGAAATCGTGGCGCGGATCAATCCGGAGATCCCCAGGATCGTCGTCTGATCCGTCGTTGCGAGCGACCGGAGGGAGCGAAGCAACCCCCTCCCGGAGTTTGATATTGACGCGAAATCCGGGAAAAAGTATCGTATCTCCAAGGTGCTAGGAGATGCCCCCATGTCGCAAAGTCGTCTCATCTCCATCGACGCGTTCCGCGGCCTGACCATCGCGGCCATGATCCTGGTCAACAACCCCGGGAGCTGGTCGTTCGTCTATCCGCCCCTCCGCCACGCCGAATGGCACGGCTGGACGCCCACGGACCTCATCTTTCCCTTCTTCCTGTTCATCGTCGGGGTTTCGCTCGCGCTCTCGTTCTCGCGGCGCAAGGAGGAGGGCCGGCCCGCGGGGCGTCTCTATGCCAAAATCTTCCAGCGTTCGGCCACGATCTTCGCCATCGGCCTGTTCCTGCATCTCTTTCCCCGGTTTCGCTTCGGGACGATGCGGATCCCCGGGGTGCTCCAAAGGATCGCCGTGTGTTTTCTGGTCGGGGCGCTGATTTATCTGAACGCCAAAGTGAAATCGCGCGTCGTCCTGTCCGTAGGGATTCTCGTTTTCTATTGGGTCCTCATGACCTATATTCCCGTGCCGGGATACGGCCCGGGCGTCCTCGATCTCAAGGGCAACTTGTGCGGATATATCGACTTCAAGCTCCTGGCGGGGCATATCTACAAGCCGGCCTTTGATCCCGAAGGAATATTGAGCACGCTGCCGGCGATCGCGACCGTGCTACTCGGGACGCTGGCCGGCGACTGGCTGCGGCGGCCGATGACCAACGTGCGCAAACTGACCATGATGTTCCCCGCGGGCGCCGTCCTGACCGCGGCCGGGCTGCTCCTCCATCCCTTTTTCCCCATCAACAAGCAGCTCTGGACCAGCACCTTCGTGATCTTCAGCGCGGGGATGGCCCTGCTCGTCTTCGGCGTCTGTTTCCTCCTGATCGAGATCTGGAATCTGAAGAAATGGGCGACGCCGTTCCTGATTTTCGGAACGAATGCCATCACCGTGTTCGCCGGTTCGACCTTCATGGTCAAGGTCCTGATGATGATCAAGATCGCCGACGGCGACAAAATCGTGAATCCGATGGGCTATATTTACGCCCATTTTCTCTCGCCGCTCGCGGGGCCGTATCTGGGCTCGCTCATTTATCCGATCTTGCTGATCCTGCTCTGGCTGTTCATCATTTCGCCTTTGTACAAGCGGGAGATTTTCATCCGGGTGTAGAACGAGTATCGTCTCCTTTTTTCCTTGAGTGCCGCTCTGAAAGCCTGTATCATGGGGGGCTGTTTTTGAATATGGAGCACCGATGGATGCCATCAAAGTCGAAAATCTGACCAAGCAGTTCCAGGACGTGACGGCCGTCGACCATCTTTCGTTCACCGTCGAGGAGGGAGAGCTGTTCGGTCTTCTCGGTCCGAACGGCGCCGGCAAGACGACGACGATCAACATGCTTTCGACCCTCCTCAAGCCGACCTCCGGCCGGGCCGAAGTCGCCGGCTTCGACGTCGCCCGGAAGCGCGACGACGTCCGCAAGGCGATCGGCGTGGTATTCCAGGAACCCGCCCTCGACGGCAAGCTCACCGGCCGCGAGAACCTCGAATTCCACGGCATGATGTACGGCATCAAGTCCGACGAGCGCCGCAAGCGCATCGGCGAAGTGCTGGCCCTCGTCGACCTGACCGACAAGGCGGCCGTCCTCGTCGAAAAATATTCGGGCGGCATGAAGCGCCGCCTCGAAATCGCCCGGGGCCTCATCCAGCACCCCAAGGTCCTGTTCCTCGACGAGCCGACCCTCGGCCTCGACGCCCAGACCCGCCGGCACATCTGGGATTACGTCCGCAAGCTCAACCGGGAGCGGAAGGTCACGATCATCCTCACGACGCACTACATGGAGGAGGCCGATTACCTCTGCGGCCGGATCGCCATCATGGACCACGGCAAGTTCGTCGCCCTCGACACGCCCGCCCGCCTCAAGGACGTGCTCGGCGGCGATGTGGTCAGCCTGGAAATCGAGGGCGACCCCGTCCCCTTCGAGACGGCGCTCAAATCCCTCGATTGGATTAAAAAATATCACCGCCACGAGGACGAGCTGACCCTGACCATGGAGAAAGGGGAGCGGCGCATCCCCGAGCTCATCAACCTCGCCCAGGACCACGGCGTCAGCGTGGACTGTGTCCATCTGCGCAAGCCGAGCCTCGAGGACGTGTTCCTCCACTTCACCGGCCGCCCGATCCGCGATCAGGAAGCCAACGTTTCCGAGCGCAACCGGGCGATGATCATGGGGCACGGGAGGAGATGACCATGATCAGCTGGACGGCGGTATACGTCTTGTGGCTCCGGGAGATGAAGCGCTACGTCCGGGCGAAGTCGCGGATCATCGGGTCCCTGATGCAACCCCTCTTCTTCCTGGCGTTCCTCGGGCTCGGGTTCAACCGGATGGCCATTCCCGGCGTCGCGGCCGGGGTGAACTACATCAACTTCCTCGTGCCCGGCATCCTGGGGATGACGCTCCTCTTCTCGTCCTCGATGCAGGGGCTGTCGGTCCTATGGGACCGGGAGTTCGGCTTCCTCAAGGAGATCATGATCGCGCCGGTCGGCCGGGTCTCGATCGTCCTGGGCCGGATCGCGGGCGGCACGACAACGACCCTCTTCCAGGGCGTTCTCGTCCTGTTTTTCTCGCTGGCGCTCGGCTTCAAGATCAACCATGCGGCGAGTCTGTTCGTCGCGTTCGTGTTCATGGTCCTCATCGCCTTCACCTTCATCGGCTTCGGGCTCATCTTCGCCTCCAAGATGAAGGACATGCAGGGATTCGGGATCATCATCAACTTCATCATCTTTCCGCTGTTCTTTCTCTCGGGCGCCCTCTATCCGCTCAAAAACCTGCCCTGGGTCATCCGCGCCCTTTCATATGCCGACCCTCTGACCTACGGCATCGACGGCATGCGCGGGGTCCTCATCGGCGTGAATTCGCTGCCGGTGGTTGTGGATCTGCTGATCATGGCCGGCTTCTCGCTGATCATGCTGTTTTTAGGGGCGTGGTTCTTCGAAAAGAGCGAAAGCGTCTAAGGGGAGGGTCATCCCGAGCGAAGCGAGAGATCTCCTCCGTCTGAACGACGATCTCCGGCTTTTCGGCGCGGGCGGCATTCGTGCTATGATGGCGGCGAGGAGGGACCCCTTATGATCAGAAAAATGACTCGAGTCCTCATTCCTCTCATTTTCGGGGGACTTCTGTTCTCCGCTCTAGCCTGCCGCAGCGAATCGAACGCTCCCGCGCCGGGCGGCGCCTCCGAGCGTCTGGTCGCGGCTCCCGGCAGCTTGACAGTCCGCGCCGCCGCCCCGGCCGCCGGCCGCGTCAAGCTCGGCATTGACGTCCTCCTCGAGAAACGCCTCGACCTCATTCGCGGCCGAAGGGTCGGCCTCATCACCAACCCCTCCGGGGTCAACGGCCGTCTCGAAAGCACCGCGGATCTCCTCCAGACCAATCCCGAATTCAAGCTCGTCGCGCTCTACGGTCCGGAACACGGCATCCGGGGGAACGCCCAGGCCGGCGAGTACGTGCCGTTCTACCTGGACGAAAAGTTCAAGATCCCGGTTTTCAGCCTCTATGGTCCTTCCATGAAGCCGCCGGCGGGCATGCTCAAGAACATCGACGAATTCATGCGCTCCTTCGACACGACCCACGCCGACAAGAAGCTCGACGCCGCCATGACCAAGGACATCGACGTCCTGGTCTACGACATCCAGGACGTGGGGACGCGGGTTTACACTTACGAAGCGACGATGGCCTACGCCATGCAGGCCGCGGCCGAAGCCGGGATCGATTACATCGTCCTCGATCGCCCCAACCCGATCACGGGGGAGCTCGTGGAAGGCCCCATCCTCGAATATCCCGCGTTCAGCTCGTTCGTCGGGCTCTATCCGGTTCCTCTCCGCTTCGGCCTGACGATCGGCGAGATGGCCCGGCTCTACAACGACAAATTCCTCGAAAAGAAGGCGAAGCTCACGGTCGTGTCCATGGAAGGCTATTCCCGCGGCATGTGGTACGACCAGACCGGGCTTCCCTGGGTCTTCCCCTCGCCGAACATGCCGACGCTCGACACGGCCACGGTCTATCCGGGGCAGGTCTTCTTCGAGGGGACGAACGTCTCCGAGGGCCGCGGCACGACCCGGCCGTTCGAGATCTTCGGGGCGCCCTGGATCGACGGCGTTGAGCTGGCCCGCCGGCTCAACGCCCTGGCGCTGCCCGGCGTGACCTTCCGGGAGCAGTGGTTCACGCCCACCTTCTCGAAATTCAAGGAGCAGCTCTGCGGGGGATGCCAGATCCACATCACCGATCGGAACGCCTATCGGCCGCTGGCCGCGACGCTTCACATCATCAAGGTTTTGCGCGAGATGTATCCCGCGAAGTTCCAGTTCCACGAGAAGTATTTCGACAAGATCATGGGCACGGCTTCGGTCCGGACGGCGATCGAGGCGGGGAAGGGGATCTCCGAGATTGTGGCGGGCTGGACCGACGGCCTGGCCCGGTTCGATGCCCTCCGGAAGCCCTATCTGTTGTATGGTGACCGGTGAGCGAAGTCGATCCCGCGACAAGGAGTGCCTCATGGCCGTGACGAAAAGCGATTCTTACGCCCTGTCCAACCCGCTGTCCAGCCTCCTCCAGAAGCCGCCGCACGACTTCACCCGGGCGGACATGCTCCGGGTCATCGCCGAGCGGGGCCTCGAGCGCATCACCTTCCACTACACCGCCCTCGACGGCAAGCTGAAGGAGCTCCGGATCCCCGTGGCCGACGCCGCCCAAGCCGAGTCCGTCCTGGCGGAAGGGGAGCGGGCGGACGGCTCATCGCTCTTCAAGGGGATGGTGGATCCCGCCGTCTCCGACCTCTACATCGTTCCGGTTTATAAGACGGCGTTTCTCAATCCGTTCGACGACGCCAGCCTGGACTTCATCTGCCGCTACATGTCCAAAGACGGCGAGCTCGCTTCCTTCCCTCCCGACAACATCCTGGCCCGGGCGTCCGAGCTCTTCCGGAAAAATGCGGGGCTCGAGCTCCGGGCCCTCGGCGAGCTCGAGTTCTTCCTGCTCACCGAGCCCAAGCCGGGCCTCTTCCTGCCCCAGAAGCAGCAGGGCTACCACGGCTCGGCGCCGTTCATCAAGAGCGGGCCGGTCCTCAACGAGATGGTCCGCCACATCACCCGGATCACCGGCGCGGTCAAATACGCCCATAGCGAAGTCGGGTTCCTCGACCGCATCCAGAGCGAGAACGCGGAGATCGACGGCCGGCGGGCCGAACAGCTCGAGATCGAGTTCCTGCCCCGGCCGATCACCGAGATGGCCGACGACCTGATCGTCGCCCGCTGGATCATCCGCAACGTCGCCGCCCAGCACGGCTGCGTCGCCACGTTCGCTCCGAAGATCGAGGAGGGCGTGGCCGGCAACGGCCTCCACGTCCACATGGAGCTGGCCCGGGACGGACGGAGCGTCATGACGGCGGCGGACAACCCGGTTGGCGCGGCTGGCTGCCTGAGCGACGAGGCGAAACGCTTGGTCGGTGGGCTGTTGGAATACGCCGGATCTCTGACCGCCTTCGGCAATACCGTTTCGGCCGCCTACCTCCGCCTGGTGCCCCACCAGGAGGCCCCGACGCGCATCTGCTGGAGCGATTTCAACCGGAGCGTGCTCATCCGGGTCCCTCTCGGCTGGAACAACCTGCTGGGGCTCTCGCGGAAGGTGAACCCGCAGGATCAGCAGGGATTCGCGCGCACCGAAAGCAGGCAAACGGTCGAGCTCCGGAGTCCGGACGGGAGCGCGAGCGTCCACCTCCTCCTGGCGGGTCTCGTCATGGCCGCGGACTGGGGCTTCGGGAACGCGAAGAGCACACTCGTGGCGGGCAAGACGCCCCTCGAGCTGGCCGAGTATCTTTACGTGAAGGGCAACATCTTCGACGACAAGGAACTGCTGAAGCGGCTTCCCGAGCTGCCGACGAGCTGCGTCGAATCGGGCCGGCTGCTCCTCAAGATGCGCGCCCTCTATGAGCGGGACGGTGTCTTTCCGGCGAGCGTCATCGATTTTGCGGCCAAGATGCTCGAAGCCGAGAAGGACGAGTTCATGAACCAGTCGCTTGTCATCGACCTGCCGGTGGACCAGCGGCTCATCGCGACGCGCAAGATCATGCACAAGGACCTGCATCGCAACTGAGGGGCCCGCGCGCATGCCCAACGAGACCCTGACGCCGAAGGAGCGCTGGCTGGCCGTCTTTCGGCACGAAAAACCCGACCGCATTCCCATGGATTATTGGGGCACGGACGAGGCCACCCTCAAGATGATGAAGCACCTGGGGGCCGCGACGAAGCGCGAGATGCTCGAGAAAATGCGCGTCGACTTCGCTCCCGAGGTCAAACCGGAGTATGTCGGGCCGGCGCTGCCGGAGCTGACGGACGTCTTCGGATGCCGGATCCGATGGGTGGACTATGGATCCGGCGCATACGACGAGTGCGTCTTCCATCCGCTGGCGAAATACGGATCGGGGGCCGAAATCGAGCGCAACTACCGATGGCCCGATCCCGACTGGTGGGACTATGGGACGCTCGTCCAGCAGCTCCGGGGCTATGAAAGGTATCCCATCAAGGGCGGCGGCTCCGAGCCGTTCTTGATTTATAAGAATTTGCGCGGTCCGGAGCTGGCGTTCATGGACATGATCGAGAACCCCGAGATCGTTCATTACTGCCTCGACAAGCTCTTCGGCCTGGCCTATGAGAATACGCGCCGGATTCTCGAGACGATCCCGGGGAAGGTCGCGTTCACGTATGTCGCCGAGGACATGGGCGGGCAGACCGATCTCATGTTCTCCCTGAAGCACATCCGGGAATTCCTCCTCCCCGGGATGAAGCGCATCATGGATCTGACGCATCAGGCCGGGGCCTACGTCTATCACCACAACGACGGCAGCTGCCGCCGGATCATCCCGGAAATGATCGAGGCCGGGATCAATCTGCTCAATCCGCTGCAGTGGCGGTGTCCGGGAATGGAGAGGGAAGGGCTCAAACAGGATTTCGGATCGCGGATCGTCCTCCACGGCGGCGTGGACAACCAATACACGCTTCCGTTCGGATCGGTCGCCGAGGTCCGGCAGGAAGTGCTGGACGACATCCGGATTCTGGGCGAGGGCGGCGGCTATATCCTCGCCCCCTGCCACAACATTCAGCCCATCACCCCGCCGGAGAACGTGGTGGCGATGTACGAGACCTGTTACGAGAACGGGTGGCTTTAAATTCTATCCAATAATTTCCGATGAACCGAATATTCCGCTTTCAGCGTCTTCCATAGTGAATTGAAGCGGTCCTGCAGCTCGGCGTAGATCGCAAAATTTTCCGGCCGCGGTTCGACCACCGGCGTCTCGGTCAGAACCATCCGCGCGGCAAGGTCTTCGATTCCGGCGTCCCGGCCGCGTTCGGTTTCGTAATTCCAGATCGCCTGGATGGCCGCGCCGTAGGCGGCCGCCTCCTGTTCGCGGAGCGTCACGACGGGAGTCCTGAAAACGTCCGCCACGATCTGAAGCCACAGCCGGCTCTTGGCGCCCCCGCCCGTCGCCCGAATCTGGGTCGGCGTCAGGCCCAGACCCCGCATCCGGGCGAATCCGTAGCCGAGATTGAAGACCGTCCCTTCCATGGTCGCCCGGGCGAGGTGGGCGGCGTCGAAATTCCGCCGGGTCAGCCCGAAAAACGAAGCCTCGGCCTCCGGGAGAACGGGAACGCGCTCCCCGTCCAGGAACGGATGGAAGAGGAGCCCGTCCGCGCCCGCGGGCGCCTGTCCGGCCAAGGCTTCGAGCTCCGCGTTGCCGAGGCGGAACAAGGCCTTGATCATCTCAGTCGTATTGGTCACGTTCATCGTGCATAGGAGGGGGAGCCAGCCGCCCGTGCTGTCGCAGAATGCGGCGATCTCGCCCTCGGGGTCGGAGAAGGGGACGGCGAAGTGGGAATAGACCGTCCCCGATGTCCCGAGGCTCAGCGTGCAGATGCCCGGCGCGACGTTGCCCGTGCCGATGGCGCCCATCATGTTGTCGCCGCCGCCGCTCGCCACGAGAACCTTCTTCAGTCCGAATTTCGAGGCGAAGGCGTCCTTGACGTATCCGACCGCTTCGCGCGGGTGATGCAAGGCCGGCAGAGCCGCTTTCAAGCCCGGATCCACCGCCGCCACGGCTTCGTCGTTCCAGGCCCGCGTCCGGATGTCCATGAGCCCGGTCCCGGAGGCGTCGCCATATTCCATTTGGCGGCTCCCCGTGAGCGCATAATTGAGGTAATTGTGCGGGAGGAAGACGGTCGCCAGCCTCCTGAAATTCGCGGGTTCGTGCTTTTTGAGCCAGAGGATTTTGGAGGCGGTGAAGCCGACGGCCAGGGCGATGCCGAGCTTCCCGATATAGCCGGCCGGACCGCCGAGCGCCGCGACGAGCGCGTCGGTCTCCTCGACCGTCGAGGTGTCGTTCCAGAGCTTGGCCGGCCGGACGGGCGCGCCGTCCTTGTCGAGCGGCACGAAGCCGTGTTGCTGCCCCGAGACGCCCAGGGTCGCGACGAGGCCGGGATCGATCTTCGCCTCGGCCAGGGCGATTCCCAAAGCCTGTTCGAGGGCGGCGACCCAGACGCGGGGATCTTGTTCGTTTTCTCCCGGCTTGAGCCCCGGAACCATGGCATGAGGGGCCGCGCCGCGGCCGAGCACGCGGCCCGTTTCGGCCTCGACGACGAGGACCTTGGTTCCCTGCGTTCCGGAATCGACTCCGAGGACATACATCTTGGACCTCATGCTCTTCTGCCGTTCTTCAAGACCGACGCATACGGCCGATAATCGATGGATTCCATCAGAACACCCGCAGCGGGCTCTTCAGCCTCTTCGCCAGGTCGTCGAGCACGGCCGGAGTCTTGTCATTCATCGGCAGGAGGATGTAGGCGTTCTTCTCGTAGAAAAAGCTCCCTTGGGGCAGGAACGTGAGGTGGTTGCTCGTCAGGAATTCCCCCCAGGTATAGAGATACGGCCGGACCCAATAAACGTATTCGCCGTCGGATGGGGCATAAAAATACGTTCCCGGCCTATGGGCGAAATCGCCTGCCGCGCCCAGGCTGGCGGCCGTCGCCTGGAGCCGGATGCCGAAGAAGCCGTAACGGTTGAACGTGTTGACGAGCCCGACCCATTCGAGCTCCTCCGGGGCGATGTGGGCGAGTCCATAGGGGAAGGCCGGCAGCTCAATCAGGGGCCGCTGGACGACGCCGTCCTGGCGGTCCTTGTAGATGAGCGTATCGAACAGCCTTTTGTAGAAGACCATCTCGTCGTTCCGCAGGGCGATGACGCCCATGTCCCGGCCCACGGTCATCAGCGTTTCGACGATGAAATAGGGCGCATCCTTGGCGAGCGTGTATTTCACCTCGAGGCTGACGTCCTTGACGCGCGGCATCGGGCCCTTCCGGGCGTTGAGGTAGAGGAACGGGCCGTTCTTCTCGGCGAACGAGGCCGGCGGGTTCCAGTCGTAGGAGTGGTCCCAGTCGACGCCCGGGATGAGCACGTCCGGGTTCCAGTGGATGACCCCGGCCTTCTCGTTGTGAAGCTTGAGACCTTCCTTGAGGTATTCGATGGTGTTGATCTGACCGCTCTGAGGATGGAAGTCGAGTGCGACCCGGGAGGACGAAACCGTCTTGCCCAGGCCGTCGCCGCTCACGGCGAATGTGCCTTCGGCCGGCCGGCCGCCTTCGCCCTTCAGGACGAGGAGGACTTTGCGCTGATGGGCCGCGGCGTCGAGGGGCAGGGCCAGCTTGTAGGTCACGGTCACCGGATAGGCCTTGGCCTGGTTCTCGGGCGGGACGGAGTCCTTCGCCTCGATGAGCTGATAGGGGACTTGGGCGGCGCCGTCGTAGATCCGGAAATTCTGGATCTCGACGTCGCTTTTCGGCTTGGTGACGGTCAGCGTGACGATCTCGGCCTTGCGCTCGAGGCCGGCGGTCTCCTCGATATTGTAGGCGCGATAGAACCCCTCCTCGCAGCCCTCCGGGATGCCGCCCTGGTCGGGCGAGGTCCCGGCCCATTCGAGCGTCAGGTCCTTGCCGCCGTCCTGCTGGAGGACGGCCGTGAATTTGTAGGCCGTCTTCGACTTCCAGGCAAAATTCAGGACGAGGTCGTAGTCTCCGGAAGCGAGCGTCTTGGCCAGGTCGACGAATTTGCCGTCCTTGAGGAGCAGAAACGAGGCGGTGACGGCTCCGTTGAGCGTCGCGGATTTGAAGAGCGGTCTGACGCTTTCCACCCCGAACGGCGCATGGATCTCGAAATAGGGAGAGGCGTATGTTGGAGCGCCGAAGGTGAGGGGAGCGGGTTTGGCCGCCGGGGCGAGGGAGGCGGCGAAAAATGCGGTCAGGACAACCAGTGCGAGAACGCGCACGCCGCAGCGCTCGATGATCCGTTCGAGATGCGCGGGGCTCATACCGCTCATTTCTTCTTCGGCGTCCCGATCGCGCCCTTCACCCCTTCCTCGAACGGCTCGGTCAGGATGGGAACGATCCAGCCTTCCGGGCTCTCGGCGTAGGTCTCGAAACTGTCGGTCAGGCCCAGGGGATACTTCCAAGCGGCGTAGGTTTTATCCAGGATGCCGGCGAAGCCCGTCTCCTTCTTGAAGGAGAACGGGACGAAGGCGTTCTTGTCGTAGTAGATGCTTCCGGCCTTGACCGGGAGCATCCGGGTCTGGTTGTTCGAGCCAAAGGAGTAGACGAAGCCGCGCGACATGTAATACCACGGCCCGTTCTGGATGTAGATGTAGGGCTGCTGCTGCGACGCCGGTCCGCCGTGGCGGTTGGGGAGGGACAGGTCGAGGAAGAGGCTGGCGAAGCCGACGCCCTTCGCATCGCCGTAAAAGGCGACCCAGGGCGTGTCGGGGCGCAGCACGGCGGCGTGTTTGGGGTGCATCCGGGTGGATGCGAAATCCCAGGTTTCGAGCTTCCCCTCCACGGTCCGGGCGGCCGCCCGGTTGAACACGGCCTTGCTGAAAACCACTTCGGAGTTGCGCAGCGATTCGACGAAAACGTCGTTCTTGATCTCCATCAGCGACTCGGCGATGATGACCGGCGTGCCGCCGTAGAAGAAATAGGTGATCGCCACCTGGATTCCGGCCGGCTGCGGCAGGGGCGCTTCGCGCCGCAGGGAATAGAAAATGGGGCCGGCGGCGTCCTCGGTGTAAGGCGGGTTGTCCCAGTCCGAACAGTGGTACCAGGCGTGGGGCGGGGAATAGACGTCGGGGTTCCAGTGGATCGAGCCGTTCGTTTCGAGCTTGTGCTCGAGCTTCACGGCCGAGGATTTTTCGGTCACCTCGTAGATCGTCCCGCTCTTGGGATGGAGGACGACCTTGTAAAAATCGTTTTCGATCGTCTTTCCGAGCCCCGTCCCCGTGACTTTCAGATCGGTCTTGAAGGTCGGCTTCCGGGCGCCGGGATTGTTGTAGAAGACGAGATAGGTGGCCTTCTCCTTGGGCTTGAGGGTCGTCAGGAAGGCCAGGTTGAACGAGGTCGTCGGATGGTAGCGCGGGCTGGTCTTGCCGGTCTTCTCGTCCTTGTCCACGAGGGCCGTGATCTTCGGGTCGTTCCAGATCCGGACGTCGTAGATTTGAAAGGGGACCTCGGTGTAGGCGACATCCTCGCCCTGGATGTCGGCTTTGACCAGGCGGATCTCGTCGGTCGATTTGAGGTAATGGCTCAATACGCCGAATCCCGTGTGGACCGGGACATTCGTCCGCTCGACATTGTGGTCCTCGGAAACGACGAGGGCCAGGTAGTTTTTCCAGGCGGCGTTCCAGTAGCCCTTCTTGGCCGGGGACTTGCCTTTCCAGGTGACGGCCGTCGTCTGGCCGGCCTTGGCGTTCTCGAGTTCGGCTTTGACTTCGTAAACTTGGCCCTTCGCCCAGCTCCAGCGGACCTTGAGGTCGAAGGCCTTGTCGCCCTGGATCTCCGGGTTCGTCAGCTCCTTGCCGCCCTGGAAGACGGCGAAATCCCGGGCGCGCTCCCCGTTGACGGAAACGCGGCCGACCGTCCAGGTCCCGGGGCCGACGAAGGTGGTGTTCGCAAAACCGGCTTTGAGGAAATACCAGGCCTCGCCGCCCGCGGGATAGCCGAATTCCTGGGATCGGGCGGGCAGGATGAGAACGGCGAGCGCCAGAACGAGGGATGCCGGGATTTTTTTCATGGGCCTCCTTCCTCGAGCGGACGATGATCGGAGTCGTTTGCGACGATTTCGATTCATTGTAATGAATTCATCGGCGGGAAATCAAGGAACGGCCCTCGCGACCCAGGTCGAAGATCCCGGCGTCACCGAATTTCGGAATATGGGCAGTGCGGCGCGAGCCCCGGTCGTTCGAAGCGGCGGATTGCTCTATTCGGTCCTAAATGCTACACTAATCAAAGGTTTTGTAGATTGGAGGATCCAATGGCCACAACAATAAAAGCTCCGACGGACAAGGAATTGGCCGCCTTTCTAGGCGCAGCCGCAGCTCTATGGAAGGACATCATCCGCGCCGTGGAGGCGAAAATCGCGCCGATCGATCTGGCCTGGAAGCCGTCCAAGATGGAATTCGGGCGCATGGGTCTGCTCCAATACAAGAAGCGGACTCTCCTGTACATCATTCCCCAAAAACGGAAGATCCTCGTGGCCATCGTCCTCGGCGCGCGCGCTTATGGGCTGGCCAGGGCGAGCGCTCTGCCCGCGGCCATCAAGACGCTGCTCGCGGAAGCGAGGCCGTATGCCGAAGGCCGGGGCATCCGTTTTCCCGTGAGCTCGGCGCGGGACATCCCCGCGATCGCGAGACTCGTCGAAATCAAGGTCGCCCCCGTGCAACCCTGATGGACAGCCGGGCCGCTCCATAACATTTATCGGGCATGAAGCTCACCCTCGTCGACGGGCTGGGCGAACCTGGCCATCGTCAAAATCCTGGTCCTCGTCCAGGGCATGACCAAGGTCCAGGCGTATGATGGAGTTCAAGGAGCGAGTATGAAGAGCGTAGCGGCGTTCGGCGAGATCATGCTCCGGCTGTCGCCGCCGGGGCGCGAGAGGTTATTCCAATCTTCCGGCTTTTTGACGTATTTTGGGGGCGGGGAAGCCAACGTCGTGGCGTCCCTGGCCCAGTTCGGCCATCCGGCCCGGTTCATCACGGTCCTGCCGACGAACGAAATCGCGTCGGCCGCCGTCCGCGAGCTGCGGATGCTCGGCGTGGACACGAGCGCCATCGTCCGCCGGGGCGGGCGGCTCGGCCTGTATTTTGTGGAAACCGGGGCCAACCAGAAGCCCACGCAAGTCATCTACGACCGCGCTCACTCGGCCATCGCCGAGGCGAAGCCGGGCGATATCGATTGGAGCGCGGCCTTGAAAGGCATGGACTGGTTCCACATCACCGGGATCACCCCGGCCCTGAGCCGTTCGGCCGCGGACCTCTCGCTCGAAGCGGTCCGGGCGGCGAAGGCGGCGGGCCTCACGGTCTCCGTGGACCTCAATTACCGGAGCAAGCTCTGGAACTACGGGGTTTCGGCGCCCGAGGTCATGCCCGAGATCTTCCGCTTCGCCGATGTCGGGATCGCCAACGAGGAGGAGTTCCAGCAGTCGCTCGGGCTTGGGACCGAGCTCCCGCCCCCGGCCGAGCGTCTCGACCGCAAGGTTTACGAACGCCTGACGGCGGAGGTCATGAGCCTCTATCCCCAACTTTCGAAGGTCGCGGTCACGCTCCGTGAGAATACGAGCGCCGACCGGAACGGCTGGTCGGCCGTTCTGCGGACGAAGACGGAGTTCGTGTCCGGGGTCCGATACGACATCACCGACATCGTGGACCGCATCGGCGGGGGAGACGCCTTCGTGGCAGGTCTCATCCACGGGTTCGATGCGTTCCGGACGGATGGAGAGGCGCTGGATTTCGCTCTGGCCGCGTCCTGCCTGAAGCATTCCATCCCCGGGGACTTCAACCTGGTTTCCGAACGCGAGGTCCTCGCCCTGATGAAGGGCGGCGGGTCGGGCCGGGTGAGGAGGTAGAGGATGGCGAAGCGCGCCGAGGTCCTGGACCTCGTCCTCCGGACGAAGGTCATCGCCGTGATCCGGATGCGCGATGCGGTCAAGCTCGGCCAGGTGACGGCCGCGATTTCGCGGGGCGGGGTCAAGGCCATCGAGATCACCATGACCGTGCCCGGAGCGCTCGACGTCATTCGGACGATGGCCGAGGAGAAGTCGGCCGGGACCATCGTCGGCGCGGGCACCATCCTGGACGCGGAAACGGCGCTCGCCGCCATCGGGGCCGGGGCGGATTTCATCGTTTCTCCCATTCTCAATCCCGAGATTGTGCGCATCTGCCGCGGGGCGGGGGTCTTTGTCGCGCCCGGGGCCTTCACGCCGACCGAAATCGCCACGGCCTGGAACCTGGGCGCGGACGTGGTCAAGGTTTTTCCGGCGACGTCGCTCGGCCCCGCGTTTTTCAAGGACCTTCGAGGGCCGCTGCCCGATATCCGGCTGATGCCGACGGGCGGCGTCGGACTCGACAACGCCGCGGAATTCATCCGGCAGGGCGCCTGCTGCGTGGCCGTCGGGACGGCGCTCCTCGACCCGAAAGCCATCGAGCGGGACGATTGGGAGGCGCTCACCCAACGCGCCCGGGCGCTGGTCGAGTCGCTGGCCGGGGTCGAGTCATGAGCCCTGCGGAGTTCGTCAGCATCTTCAACGACGTTCTCGGCCCCGTCATGCGGGGGCCCTCGAGCTCGCATACGGCAGGCTCCTATCACATCGCCCGGATCGCCCGCTCCCTCCTCGGGGAAGCCCCGGTCGCGGCCCAATTCACGTTCGATTCGGACGGCTCCTATGCCGCCACGTTCCGTCCCCAGAGCGCGGACAAGGCGTTCGCCGCCGGGCTGATGGAATGGGACCTGACCGACGAGCGCTTCGCCCGCTCCCTCGAAACCGCCGCCGACAAGGGTCTGGAGTTGAGGTTCAAAATCGCCGCCCTCGACGGCGCGGACCACCCCAATACCGTGCGCATCGAGACGCGGGGGGCCTCAGGCCGCGGCCTGTCGCTCATGGCCAAGTCGACGGGCGGCGGCGGATTCCTGATTCATCAGCTGGAAGGCTGGCCGCTGGCGATCGACGGCAAGGCTCACGAGACGTTCCTGCTCTTGGACAAGAACGATCCCGCGGGGATCGAAGACCTCCTCAACGCCGCTCCCGGCGAAAAGCGCCTGGCCGAGAATCCCAATCTGGACGACATCCTCCTGAGTTTCCGGAGCCCCGATCCGCCGCCTCCCGCGTTCATGGCCGGCCTCGCCCGGCGCCCCGTCGTCAAGCAGAGGTGGACGTCGCGGCCCGTTTATTTCGCCCAGCGCGGGGACGCCCTTTTCGGCAGCGCCGGGGAAATGCTCCGCTACGCTCGGGAATGCGATCTATCGATGGGCCAGGCGGCCCTGCGCTGCGAGGCCCAGCTCCTCGGGCTGGAGGAGAGCGAGGCCTTGGCCGAAATACTCCGCCGTTTCGACATCATGGCCGCGGCCGTCGCACTCGGGCTCAAGGACCCGAACGTGAAAATGCGGCTCCTCGAGCCGAGCGCGGGCTCGATCATGAAGGCGGAACGCGGCGGACGATTGGCCGTGGGCGGCATCCACGCGCGCGCCGCGGCCCGGGCCCTGGCCGCGCTCCATATCAGCAACAGCGGGGGAGTCGTCTGCGCCGCGCCGACCGGCGGCTCGGCCGGCGTGATTCCCGCCGTCGCGGTGTCGCTTGTCGAGGACCGCAAGCTCGACCGCGGGCGGCTCGCCTTGGCCCTGTTCGCAGCCGGCGCCGTCGGATTCGTCGTCGCGCGCCGCGCGACGTTCGCGGCCGAAGTCGCGGGCTGCCAGGTGGAGATCGGCGCGGCCGGGGCCATGGCCGCCGCGGCCGTCGTGGAGGCGGCGGGCGGAACCGCGCGGCAGGCGTCCGATGCCGCGGCTATCGCGTTCCAGAACACGATGGGTTCGGTCTGCGATCTCGTCCAGGGGTTGTGCGAAATTCCCTGCCATACCCGGAATGCGGCCGCGGCGTCCAACGCCTTTCTTTGCGCGGACCTCATCCTCGGCGGGTACCGGAACCCCATTCCGCTCGACGAAACGATTGACGCCGTGTTCGCTTCGGGCCGGATGCTGCCGCCCGAGCTGCTCTGCACGTCGCTCGGCGGGTTGGCCGTGGCGCCGTCGGCCCTCGCCCTGAAGCCGAAAAAATAATCGCGGCGGCAGCAATTTTTCCTTGCTTTTCGATGGCAGTCTGCTAGAATGGGGGAAACTTCGTTTTGCTGGCTGTACGAGGTAAAACCCTTCTTTAGTTTCCCCTTATACAAACATTTTCCCCAAACCCAAACAGCCAGCCCTTACCCCCCTCCCGGAGCAGGGGACGCGTTCGCGCTTTTATGTTAGAATGAAGGGACTTCGTGAGGTGAACCATGAAACGTGATTCCTTTGGATCGCTGAATCGGAGGGATTTCATCAAGACCTCGGCCGCGGCCGCGGCGGCGTTCTCGGTCTTCGGTCGGAATCTCGGCGCGGGCACCGCTCCGGCGCCCGGAAAATCGATCGTCGTCCTGATCAAGACGAAGGACCGCGCCCAGGGCGTGAAAGACGCACTCCGGCTGCTCCAGGTCCCGGCGCTCGAGGACCGGGCCGTCATGCTCAAACCCAACTTCAATACGGCCGATCCCGCGCCCGGCTCGACCCATAACGACACGCTCCGCCAGCTCGTGCTCGAATTGAAGACGCGAGGCGCGGGCAAGATCACTCTCGGCGAGAGCAGCGGTCCGCCGCAGACAAAGAACGTCATGGACGACAAGGGCATCCCGGCGCTGGCCCGGGAACTCGGCTTCGACGTCCTCAATTTCGAGGAGCTTGCGGAGGACGGCTGGACGCATTTCGCCCCGGCCGGGAACCACTGGCAAGACGGTTTCTCGCTTCCCCGGGCGGTGGTCGAGTCGCCCTTCATGGTCTCGACCTGCTGCCTCAAGACCCACGGCTTCGGGGGCCACTTCTCGATGTCCCTGAAGCTGGCCGTCGGCCTGACCCCCAAGAGCATCCGGCGCGAGCTCCACAGCAAGCGCGACACCGACATGCGGAAGATGATCGCCGAGCTGAACCAGGGCTACCAGCCGAAGCTCATCGTGCTGGACGGCGTGGATGCGTTCGTGGACGGCGGACCCTCGACGGGCAAGAAGGTCCAGGCCGGCGTCGTCATCGGCGGGACGGATCGCGTGGCTGTGGACGCCGTCGGCGTCGCGGTCCTCAAGGAGCTCGGTTCGAATGCGACCATCATGTCGAGGAAAGTCTTCGATCAGGACCAGATCCGGCGCGCGGTCGAAATCGGGCTCGGCGTCACCGCCCCCGACCAGATCGAGATCGTTTCCTCCGACGCGGCCGGCCGGGGCTACGCCGACAAGATCCTGGGAATTCTCAAGGAAGGATGACCGACGTGAACATCTACGACCTCATCGTCGCCCGGCGGACGATCCGTCAATTCGACCCCAAGCCCGTTCCGCGGGAGATCCTGGAAAAGCTGGTGAACGTCGCCCGCCTGGCGCCGTCGGCTGCGAACCTCCAGCCGCTCGAATACATCATCGTCGACGACGATGGGCTGAAGAAGAAGGTCTTCTCCTGGCTGAAGTGGGCGGCCTCGATCTCGCCTCTCGGAAACCCGAAACCCGGGCACGAGCCGCAAGCCTACATCTTCGTCCTGGTCAACCGGCAGATCCGGGAGAAGATGTACGAATACGACATCGGTGCGGCCATCGAGAACATGGCCTTGGCGGCCCTCGGCGAGGGGATCGCGAGCGCCTGGGTGATTTCGATCGACAAGCCCCGCATTCTGGAGCTGCTGCACATCCCGGACCACTATGAGCTTGACGCGGTGCTGGCCCTGGGCTACCCGGGCCAGGCGTCCGTGGTCGAGGAACTGACGGAGACGTGCAAGAAATACTGGCAGGAGCCGGACCTGACGTTTCACGTCCCGAAGCGCAGGCTGAAGGACATCCTGCACATCAATAAATTCTGATCAAGCCCCGGCGACGGTCATCTCCGCGACCTTGATCGTCGGGCCGCAGATCGAGCCGCGGAATTCGAGGTCGTTGCCGACCATCTCCACGTTCTTCAACAGCACTCCCAGGTTGCCCGAGATCGTGATTTCGGAGACGGGGTAGGCGATCTCGCCCTTCTCGATCCATAGGCCGAACGCGCCGCGCGAGATGTCGCCGGTGACGGGATTGAGCCCGTGGCCGAGGGTCCGGATGAGGAGCAGCCCTTTGGCGCAGGAGCGGATGATCTCCTCGGGGGAATGCGCCCCCGGCTCGAGGTAGAAGTTGTTCGGGCTGACGCCGCCGCCGTCGGAGTTGCCCGTGGTCCGGAGCTTGAGCTTCCGGGCGGCGTAGGTGTTGCAGAGATAATTCTTGAGGACGCCCTTCTCGACGACGACCGTCCGCTGCGACGGGACGCCTTCCGCGTCGAACGGACTCGTGCCCAGCTTTCCGGGCATCAGCCCGTCGTCGAAGACCGTGATCCGGTCGTTGGCGATCGGCTGACCGAGCTTGTCCACGAGGAACGACGCCTTCTGATAAATCGCAGTTCCGGTCACGCAGCCGAACAGGAACCCGAGCAGGCTCGACGTCATCAGCGGCTCGAAGATCACGGGAACGCGCTGGGTCTTGATTTTGCGGGGGTGGAGCTGGCGAACGGTCCGCTCGACCGCCTTCCGCCCCACCTGTTCCGGCGTTTCGAGGTCGCGGAAATGGGTCTCGGAGGAGAACCAGAAGTCCTCGACCAGGTCGTCGGTCTCCCCGGCCTGCAGGCCGAGGCTCAGGCTGCAGTAGGTCTTGCGGAAATCGCCGCTGAAACCGTTGGAGCTCGCGAGGACGGACCGGATTTCGTGCGTTCCGAAGCTCGCCCCGTAAGAATTGGTGATTCTCTTGTCGGCGAGGGCGACCCGCTCGGCTTCGAGAGCGAGGTCGATCTTGATGATGTCGTTCAGTTCGGACACTTCAGGGTCGTAGAGGTCGAGAGATTTCGGGTCGATCCGCCGGCTCGAGAGCTCGGGCAGGCCGGCGAAGGGATCGAAGCTCGAGAGTTCGGCCCGCTTGACGGCGTTCCGGACGAGGTGTTCGAGGGTCTCCGGGGCCAGGTCGGAGGAGGAGGCGAACGCCGTCTTCCCATCCTTGATGACCCGCAGCCCCATCGACCGGGACCCAGCCTCGACGAGGTTCTCGATGTCGCCCATTCGGACGTCCAGGGAGAACTCCTCGCCGTCGCCGATCCCGACTTCGATCTCGTCCGCGCCGCAGCTCCGGCCGAAGGCGACGAGGCGCTCGGCCAGGGCCTGGAGTTCGTCGGTTGGGGCGGCCGCGCTCACGAGTGTCCCCCTACGGTCATTTTCGCGATTTTCATCGTCGGGCAGCCGTCCATGACCGGGACATCCTGGCCATCTTTGCTGCACGTTCCCGTCTGCAGGCTGAACGTCAGGTCGGTGCCGACCATTTCGATCTTGTTCAGGATGTCGATGTTCGAGCCGATGAGCGTCGCCTGCTTGACCGGGGCGGTGAGCCGGCCGTTTTCGATGAGGAAGCCCGAGCTCACCGAGAACGTGAATTTGCCCGAATCCTCAACCTGCCCCCCCTGGAACCGGTCGGCGTAGAAGCCTTTCTTGACCGACTTGACGATGTCCTCCGGCGGCGTCTTGCCGGGGGCGAGATAGGTGTTGGCCATGCGGGGAATGGGCATGTCGGAGTAATCCTGGCGCCGGGCATGGCCGGTGAAAGGCATCTTCATCAGGCCGGCGGACAGCCGGTCCTGGAGGAGGCCCTTGATGACGCCCTTCTCGATCAGGATCGTCTTGTGAGGGGGAGTGCCTTCGTCGTCGATGTTATACGAGCCTCGGAAGGCGGGGATGGTCGGGTCGTCGTAGATCGTGATGAGTTCGGAACCGACCTTCTTCCCGAATTTGTCCCAGAAGATCGAGGTCTTCTTGCGGTTGAAATCGGCCTCGAGAAGATGGCCGACGGCTTCGTGGATGAGGACGCCGGCGTGGCCGGGGGAGAGGACGACCGGCATCTCGCCGGCCGGGGCGTCTTTCGCCTCGAGGAGGCCGACGGCCTCGCGGGCCGCTTCCCGGCCGATGTCCTCCGGGAGCAAGACGTCGCGGAAATATTCGAGCCCGACGCGCCCGCCGCCTCCCGAATATCCGAATTCGCGGAGCGCGCCTTTTTCGGCGATCGCCGTGCAGGTGAGCTTGACCATCGGCCGGGCGTCCGAGACGAGAAGTCCTTCGGAGTTGGCGATCGTCACGAACTGGATGCTGTCCTGGATGCCGGCCTTGACCTTATTGACGGCGGGATCGGCCGTCTGGCAGGCGCGATAGGCTTCCTTCACGAGGGCGATTTTCGGCTCGAGGGGGAGTCGGTGGGCGGCTTCGCCGACCCGGTAATAGTTGTGGGTCAGGGGCAGCGACCGGAGGTCGATCGCCTGGACGGTTTTGGCCGAATTGGCGATGGCCGAGGCCGCGAGGGCCGCCCGCCGGATCTTCTCGGGGGAGAGGTCGTTCGTATAGCCGTAGCCGGTCTTCTCGCCGGAAAGAACGCGGATTCCCAGGCCGAGGCTCACGCTCTCGGCGGTCTCCTTGATGATGTCCTCTTCCATCATGACGAAGTTGTAGGCCCGGAATTCGAGGAAGATCTCGGCGAAGTCCCCGCCGCTCGCGAGGGCGAGGGCCAGGGTCCGCTGCAGGTCCTCGGCCGAAAGCCGGAAATGGTCCTCGAAGGGGATCGGCTGAATCAGGTTTGTGTCGCTCATACGCTCATCGTGTCGTTTGCATATCGATAGATTCTTTCATAAACGGCCCCCATTGGCAATCGCCTGGGCCGTCAGGGCCGGGCCCGCCTCTCGCGCAGGAGGGGGATCTCGAGGAGGAGGATGCCGAGGAGTCCCAGGCCGTATTCCCACACATTGGTGACCAGGTGGATCCCGAGGCCCGAAACGACGGCCAGGCCGGAGGGGAGGGCCATGAGGCCGAAAGCGAGGGCCCAGGCCGATTCCCAGGTCCCGAAGCCGGCCAGCCCGCGGATCGGAAGGAGAGCGGTCATCTCCGCGGCCGTGACGCCGAGGATCATGCTCCAGAAACTGATCTGAGAGAGGGCGATTCCCCGGCTTTTCAGCAGGGCTCCGAGGAGGAAATAAATCGAAGCGTATTTGCAGAGGCGGATCAGGAACGACTGCACGAACAGCAGGGCGTCGATTTTCCGGCCGCGGATGTCCTGCAGGCCCGTGATTGTCATCCGAAACTTCTCGATGGAGGCTGACGCGCGCTTCTTGTGATCGACTTTGCAGGCCTTGAGCGAAGCGACGTAGAGGCGCAAGAGGAAGCGGGCGAGCGGGACGATTTTCCACAGGACCAGAGCGGTCGCCGCCAAATATCCGGCGGCCACGGCGAGCAGCGCGGAGCTCGAGATCCCGGAAGCGCCCCATCCCGCGGCGAGGACGGCGAGGAGCAGGAAAGGACCGAGCGTCAGAAAATCATAGACGATGCCCACGGCGAAGGTCGAGGCGGCGATTTCGAAAGAATATCCCAGCCTCTGGGTGAGGACATAAATGTAAGAGAGGGCGCCGATCCGGGCCGGAAGAAGATCGTCCAGGCAGTTCCGGATGAGTGTCACGAGGACGATGTCCTTCCAGCTGATGGGCTGGGGGGCGAGCAGTAGCTTGGCCCGCCAGGCCCGCAGCCAGACCGCGATCAGGCTGATGCCCAGATAGGCCCCGAGCGCCGGGAGATAAATCCCGGCCAACGTCCGGGTCAGGTCGGAAAACGAGGTCTTCGTGAACAGATAGGCGAGAAGAACGGCCGACACGAAGAGCGAAATCGCCGCGGTGAAGAGCTTTTTCCGGGTCACAGCCGATATGTTCGCACGCCTGCGCCGGAGGTGTCAAACCGAACGCGAGGGAAAGCGGAAGTCCGTCCTTCGGGGGATTTGATAAGGTCCCGGCCGGGGATTATAATGGACCAAAGAAGAAGGACGATGAGAACCAAGAAAGAAAAACGCGCGCGGACCGGTTTCCCGAACGCCCGGATTCACATGCGCGTCTTGCGTCTGTTCCGGATCTGCCTTTTGGCGGCCTTCGCTCTGGCCTCGGCCGGCCCGGCTGCCGGCCAATCCGACAAGCTTCCGTCCCTCTATCGACTATGGCTGGACGAAGAAGTCCCGTATATCATCACCCCCCTGGAACACGAGGTGTTCCTGAAGCTCCAGACCAACCGCGAACGGGACCTTTTCATCGAGGCCTTCTGGAAACACCGCGAATCGGCTTCGAGCGGGAGCGGGACGGCGTTCAAAACCGAGCATGACAAGCGGATCGCCCACGCCAATCGCACGTACGGAAGGACATCGCCGCTTCCCGGCTGGAAGACCGACCGCGGCCGCATCTACATCCTCCTCGGGGAGCCCCAGACCATCCAGAAATATGATACCCGTTCGGATGTCTATCCGACCGAAGTCTGGTTCTATCAGAATAAGGAGTCCCTGGGCTTGCCGACAGGATTCTATGTCGTGTTCTTTCAGGAGCACGGCTCGGGAGACTACAAGCTCTACAGCCCCTCCCAAAACGGTCCCCAGGCGCTTATAGCCAACTATTTCGGGAATGCCGTCGATTACGGCCGGGCCTACCTGGCCCTCCGTGAAATCTCTCCCGACCTGGCCGACGTTTCCATGTCGCTCATCCCGGGCGAAAGCGCCTCGGTCATGGGGCGGCCGCCCCTCTCGTCCGAGCTTCTCCTGCAGAAAATCGAGGCGTCGCCCCGCAATCAGGTCGAGGAGATCTATGCCCGGAAGTTCCTCGAATTCAAGGACGTCGTCGATGTGGAATATTCGGCGAATTACCTGGCGAGCGATTCCTCGGTCAAATTGCTGCGCGACCCGGGCGGTTTGTACTTCGTCCACTATGCCGTTGAACCCGCCCGGCTTTCCGTTGAGAAAATCGGCGACAAATATGCCGCCGTCCTCAAGATCAACGGGAGCGTCTCCGGTCCCGGCGGCAAAATGATTTACCAATTCGACAAAACGGCGTCGCTCTCCCTGACCGAGGACCAAGTCCGAGATGCCGGCCGGATGAAGTTCGATTTCCAGGACATGTTCCCGCTGATTCCGGGGACATACCGGCTCTCGGTCCTGATCAAGAACGAGACGTCCAAGGAATTCGCCTCGCTCGAGGAAAACCTGCTCGTGCCGGGCGGATCGTCGGGCGTGCAGATGACCGCGCCGATTCTAGCTTATAAGACGGTCCGGGCCGAGGACGCGGCGCGGCTGAAACCTTTCCGCCTCGGAGCGGTCCAGCTCTACGCCCAGCCGAACCGGACTTTCGCCCGGACGGAGACGCTGTCGGTAGGGTTCCAGTTCTTCGGCCTGGCTTCCGGACAAATGAACGGCGCGAAAATCCGGTATGTCTTTCGGAGGGACGGACAGGCCGTCCGGACCAAGGAGCGGACGCTTGCCGAATATCCGGCGTTCCCCGATATTATCGAGGAATTTCCCCTGGCCGACTTCGTTCCGGCCCATTATGCGATCGAAGTGACCGGCGTCGTCGACGGCCGGGATGCGGTGACGGCCAAAGAGGAATTCGACATTTCGCAGCAGACCGCCCTGCCGCGGCCCTGGTTCTATTCAAAGCTCATGCCGCCCGCCTCGGATCCGTATTATGGCCCGATCATCGGAGGTCAGTTGTTCCGCGCCGGCCGCCTGGCGGAAGCCCGGGCGATGCTCGAGCAAGCCAATGGCCGGCAGCCCGATTCGCCCGAGGCCGCGCTCGCTTTGGCCCAGGTCTATCGAGCCCTGAACGAAGAGGCTCGGATTCCGGCCGTGTTGGACCGCTTCGTAAGTCCGCCGCAGCCGCCGATATACGAGATTTATGTCCTGTCCGCCGACGTCCGGCTGAAGCTGGGGCAGGCCGACCGGGCGCTCGAGCTGTACGATCGGACGATCGCCCAGTTCGGGGTAAACGCGCCGCTCCTGAACGGACTCGGCGATTGCCGCGCGGCGCTGGGGCGGTCCAAGGAGGCCCTCGCGGCATGGGAACAATCGCTCAAGATCGACCCCCGCCAGCCTGACCTCCAAAAGAAGATCGAGGCCCTGAAAGACAAGAAATAATCGCCCCGAATATTGTCACCCCCCGGCCGACATGATATCCTTTTGCCGCGCGCGAGCGCGCCTTTGCCGCAGCGCCGACATTTCAGGGAGGGACGCATGCCATCCGTGATTCCCGTCAAAGCTTTGATCGTGATCGGTCTCCTGACATTCTGTCTTTCGCTGGCCCGGGGCCTGGCCGCCGAGAGCGGTCCGCTGCCGCCGGCCGCCTTGCGCTGCGAATATCTCGCGAATCCTCTTGGCGTGGACGTGAAGCTGCCCCGGTTCTACTGGATCCCGCGCCATCCCGGGCGGGGCCAGGCCCAGACCGCGTATCAGCTCCTCGTCTCGACCCAGCCCGGATGCGAGAAGGGCGACGCCTGGGACAGCGGCAAGGTCGCCTCGGCCGCATTCACCCATGTCGTCTACAAGGGGACGTCCCTCGCGGGCGATACGAAATACTTTTGGAAGGTCCGGTATTGGGACAAGGACGGCCAGCCGAGCCCCTACAGCGCGGTCGCTTCGTTCGGCACGGGCCTTTTCGCCAAGGAAGACTGGAAGGGGAGCTGGATCGGCGGGGCCAACCAGTTGCGGAAGGAATTCTCGGTCGGCGAGTCCGTGGTCCGCGCCACGGCCTATATCTGCGGGCTCGGCTACTACGAGCTCCGGATCAACGGACGGAAAGTCGGGACGAACGTCCTCGATCCCGGCTGGACGACCTATCCCAAGCGGGCGCTCTATGTCGCCCATGACGTCACCGCCCTCCTCAAGCCGGGAGCCAATGCCGTCGGGGTGATGCTCGGCGACGGCTGGTTCAAGTCGAAGGCGCTGCTCTTCCAGCTCAACATCGAGCTCGCCGGCGGGAAAACCCTGAGCGTCGTCAGCGACGGGACATGGAAAGCCGCGGCTGGTCCGATCGTGGAGGACAGCATCTACAACGGCGAAACCTACGACGCCCGGCTCGAAACGCCGGGCTGGGACGAGCCCGGATTCGCCGACAAAGCCTGGAAAAAGGCGGAATCCGCGGCCGGTCCGAAAGGCGTTCTTTCGGCCCAGATGATGCCGCCCATCCGGATCACGGACACCCTGGTCCCGCTCAAGATGACGAACCCCCGGCCTGGGGTCTATGTCTTCGACATGGGACAGAACGCGAGCGGCTGGGCGCGACTTCGCGTGGCGGGGCCGCGCGGCGCGGAAATCCAGATGCGGTTCGCCGAGCTTCTCTACCCCAACGGCATGATCAACCAGGAGAACCTCCGCAGCGCCCGGGCGCAGGACGTCTATATCCTGAAAGGGGAAGGCGAAGAAGCCTGGGAGCCGCGCTTCACCTACCACGGCTACCGGTTTGTCGAGGTGACCGGATTCCCCGGCGTGCCGACCGCGGATTCGGTCCGCGGCCGGGTGGTGCATTCGTCCGTGCGGCAGGCGGGGTCCTTCGCCGCCTCGAAGCCCATCCTCAACGGCATCCAGAGAATCATCACCTGGGGACAGAAAACCAACCTCCACAGTATCCCGACCGACTGCAACCAACGCGACGAGCGCATGGGCTGGCTGGGCGACGTCCAGGGCACGGCCGAAGAGGCCCTGATGAATTTCGACATGGCGGCCTTCTACACCAACTTCATCCGGGACATCCGCGACGTCCAGAACGAGAAAGGCATGATCACCGACACCGTGCCCCATATCTGGGGCAGCCGTCCGGCCGACCCGGCCTGGGGGACGGCGTATCCGCTCCTGTGCTGGTACATGTACCAGTACTACGGTGATACGCGGATCCTGGAGGAACAATTCGAGGGTCTGAAGAAATATGTGGAATTCCTTCGGAGCCGGGCGGAGAACGGACTCGTCAAGTACAGCTACTACGGCGACTGGGTGGCCGTGGACAAGACGCCGGGGAGCATCGTTTCGTCGTTCTATTACTATTATGACGTCAAGGTTCTGGGCGATATCGCCAAGATCTTAGGGAACGATACCGATGCCAAGGCCTATGGCAAGCTGGCCGAGGAGATCAAGGCCGCATTCCACAAGGAATATTACGACCCGAAGACCGGAAACTATGCCAACGGGACGCAGACGGCCAACGCCCTGGCCTTGTTCCTGGAACTCGCCCCGCCCGACGCGCGGAGCGCGGCCTGGGGCAATCTCTTCGACAACCTGGCCTACAAGAACAATTCTCACCTGACGACGGGGATCATCGGCACGAAGTACGTGATGGAAGTGCTGACCAGGATGGGGAATTCCGATTTGGCCTACGATATCGCCGCCCAGACGACCTATCCGAGCTGGGGCTATATGGTCGAGAACGGGGCCACCACCCTCTGGGAGCTCTGGCAGCGTCGGGAGGGGCCGTCCATGAACTCCCACAACCATCCGATGTTCGGAAGCGTCGGGGCATGGTTCTACAAAGCGCTGGCCGGGATCAACCTCGACCCGCAGGCCGTCGCCTTCGAAAAGATCCGGATCGAGCCGCAGATGGTTCGGGACCTCATGTTCGCTTCCGGCTCGGTGGACACCTTGAGAGGGCGCGTGGTTTCGTCCTGGAAGAGGTCGGAAAAGAGCGTCTCCCTCGAGGCCGCCGTCCCGGTGGGCAGCGAAGCCGAAATCGTGCTGCCCAAGTTCAATCTCCGGGACATCGTCGTCAAGGAGGGCGGGAAGGCGATCTGGACGCAGAAGAAATTCGCGCCCGGCGTCCCGGGAATCCTCGGCGTTCAGGAGACGGCCACGGCGATCGTGATCAAGGCGGGATCAGGCCATTACGTCTTCGATCTGACGGGCGACTGAGCGACGCGGGCGGGCCTCGCCCCCCCGCCGAACTCACCGCCGAGTCATGAGCACTGCAAGATTTCGACGAACTGAAACCAAAGATCACGAAGCGGATCCAGGCGGTACTGAAGAAGAATGAGGGAATCGCTTGACAGAGACAACTATCCTGTGTACATTGTAATACGTCAATGACAGGAGTTGCACCATGAGTACAGCAATATCCGTGAGGCTTCCTAAGGATCTCGCCGACCAGCTTGACGGCATTGCCAAAGAAACCGAGAGGCCACGCTCTTTCATCATCCAGAAAGCGCTGGAGTCATACATTGAAGATTTCGCCGATCTTCAGATTGCACTCGACCGGCTCCACGACAAGAGTGATGCTATCATTTCCGGCAAAGAACTGAGGGCGTCACTTGGCTTATAACGTTGTCTACAAGAAGTCAGTACATCGCGATCTCAAGAAGTTATCAAAAGTCGAGGTCAGCCGCATCCTGGACCAAATAGAACGAAAACTTACAAAGAAACCTGAGTCATGCCCCGTACTCAAAGGCCAATTTGCCGGGCTACGCAAGTATCGCATTGGTGACTATAGGGTAATTTATGCCCTTGTGGGCACAGATATTCTTGTCCTCCGAATCGGTAATCGGAGAGATGTTTATAAAGGCGAAATCTAATCATTGTGTGCAGACTGACTCCAGCTGCGCCGGCGCCGCCATCTTCGTGTTCTGACTTCGATTCGCAGCCGGAATTATCATCTTCACGCGATGGGAGGTATTGATTCCGAGCTTTTTAGGAAGGAATGTCGCGGAACGCGAAAAAGCAAATTCTTATCCCTTGAAAACTCATACATAACATTTGACTTTTCAACCCTAATCGATCCGTTCTTCATGGTCTTGGGTTGGGACGTCCATAATGAATCCCAAACGGCGCCCCAGTACCGCGAAGTCATTCCCGAAGACAGCCTCGATATCGAAGGCTAACAGAAAGCCCCCGATTATGCCTTTCGCGTCGGTTCCCAGCCGAAATTCTACACCGAGGCCAAGAAATGCGGCATCAACATCAACGCCGATCCAGGTCCCGCTTATCAGCTATGCTTTGTACAAGGGCAAAGACTTGTACTATGTGGGCCTGGCCAAAAATCTCCGGTCTCGTCTTCACGGGCATCTCAAAGATCGGCATGCCGAGGCCTGGGACCGTTTCAGCGTTTATCTGACTCAGGGCGATGAGCATCTAAAAGAGCTGGAATCGCTGGTTTTAAGGATTGCGGCCCCGACAGGGAATCGGGTTGCCGGCAAGTTTATCGGGGCGAGGGATTTACTGTCCGTTTTTCGACAACGGATCACCAGTTCGCAAAAAAGAGAGTTGGCCGCCATTACCAGCAGTGAGCCGCCGCGAATCTCCAAGGACCGCTCTGTTCGGCGGAAACGCGGAGAATACGATACGATCGTTTGTCCCGCCCATCAGGATGGATTCAAAAAAGAATTCTTGGGCAAGAATCGGTGGTATGCGATTCGGATTTCCAAATCGGTCATCCCTCGACTGAAATACGTCGCTCTTTATATAACGGCTCCGACGTCGAAGATTACCCATTATGGCCGGATCCGGGCGATCAAGCCCTGGCGCGACAGCGGAAAGTACATTGTTCTGCTGAGAGAATAAGCCAAACGGTTCGGACCGATCGGATTTTCGCCGAAAATCAATATCCAAGCGCCGAGGCTGGCGCTCATGGCCCGATTACAGCGGGCGAGGACGTTGGCGGATGCCCTCTAGGTTTTTTTGCGACGTTTGACATCTTTCGAATAAGGGTGATAATCTCCGATTATGTTAACGGGGGGATATTTACAAATCCAATATTCTTTTCACAAGCGCCTTATAGGGACCATGAAGCGGTATCAGGGTTGTTATATGGATCCATCTAAACATTGTTAGGCCACACACATGGACGCATCACGTCGTCAAGCATGGGTTCGCGCGGCGCTTCTTCTCGGCGTCGCCTACTTCCTTATCGGCAGATTGTTCGCTCTGCCCGCCAACCACGTGCGTGTATGGCGACTAGCCGCGTGGATGGTCAGCGGCGGCGCGTACGCGGTCCATATTGCGTACGAGCATTTTAGACTGCGCAACTCGCCTCGCTTAACAGCGTTACACGTAGCCGTGGCAGTCGCGATCGGGGCATTCGCTCTTGCAGTTGCCGGGATGATTCATTCGCTGTCGACCGCATCAGCGATTCGGCCCGCGTGGCTCCTGGCCCTTGTTATTTGGCCGGCAGTCACTGCTGTTCCGGCGTTTCTTGGTGTCCTCGTGGCAGGAGCAATGCTCCCGCGCCGTCCGCGGAGCGCTGACGCCGAATAGCGTCGTGGCGGGTGGCCTAACGAACGCTGAAGCTGACCGACGATTTCGGAGGCTCGTTGCGCTCGCATTTTGTTGGATTCGCCCGCAGCTTAACTCGGGCGTTAGGCGGTTTGAAATCGTTAGACCTAGCACTACACATATAAGGAGAAACAAATGGCAAAATGTCCGTATTGCAAACAAGTGATCACTTTGGAAAAAACCAAAAGAGAATCCGCTGAATTCACCGAAGAAGTACACAAAGAAGTATCTGGTGTAGTAAAAAAAGAAATCATGTACTCGTGTCCGCATTGTGAATCCGTCCTGGGATTCGGCTTTTTCATGGGCGGTTTCCTTACTGGTAGACCTTAAGACGTTTCGTTGTCATACTTGCAAACCTGTCGGCAAACCGCCTAACCAAGCGCTCAACCTGGTTTGGTGGCCTTGCCGCTGACGGAGACAGGCTGCGCCTCGAGGCTCGTCCGATTCGCGTTTGACGTCCCGGCGCGAAAACCCCTATAATCTTCTCAATGAACACGAAGACGGTCGACGCCCTCATTTCCGCCGCCCTGCGGGAAGACATGCCGCACGGCGATATCACGTCCGAAAGCCTCATCCCCAAGAAATCGCTCTCGCGGGCGCTCCTCCTCGCTAAGGCGCCCGGCGTTCTGGCCGGGATCGACGTCGCCCGCCGCGTCTTCCGGAAGCTGGACCCGAACACCTCGTTCAACGTTCTTGTCCGAGACGGAGAGCGGTTTCAGCCGGGGGAGGTCCTGGCCGAGATCGAAGGCCTGTCCATTGTTCTGCTTGAAGGGGAACGGACAGCCCTCAACTTCGTCCAGCGGATGTCCGGCATCGCCACGACGACGCGGGCGTATGTGGACGCTGTCGCGGGGACGAAGGCGAAAATCCTGGATACGAGGAAGACGACGCCCGGGCTTCGCGAGCTCGAGAAATACGCGGTTCGGATGGGCGGGGGAGAGAACCACCGGCGCAACCTCTCGGAAATGGTCCTGATCAAGGACAATCACCTCATGATCGTCGGCGACGTCGCCCGGACCGTCGGCCGCGCCCGGAGGAAGGCCGGCCGCAAGGTCCTCGTGGAGGTCGAAGTCACGAGCTTCGCCCAGGCCCGGGCCGCCGTGGCGGCCGGCGCGGACTGGGTAATGCTCGACAACATGACCGCGGCCGAAATGAAGCGCATCGTCGCCTGGGTGAAGGGCCGGGCCAAGATCGAAGCGTCGGGCAACGTCGACCTGAATTCCGTGCGGAAGATCGCCGCTCTCGGCGTGGATTTCATTTCCGTGGGGCGGCTGACCCACTCCTATGTCTCGGTCGATCTAAGCCTCGAATTCCTGGGCGAGCTGGGACACGACATCAACCGGATCGAGCTTCCCGGCGCGAAGCGCGGAGCCAAGAAATGAAAGCCAGAGCGTACCTGAAGACCGACGTCCTCGTGATCGGGTGCGGGATCGCGGGCGCCAGCGCCGCCCTCGAAGCCGCCAAGCGGGGGCTCGAGGTGATGGTGATCACCAAGGCCTCTTCGCTCGAGGAATCCAACACCTATTACGCCCAGGGCGGCATCGTCTCGCTCGGCCCGGGCGACGATCCCGAACTCCTCAAGGAGGACATCGTCAGGACGGGCGACGGCATCAGCAATCCGGAGGCGGTCGAGATCCTCGCCCGGGAGAGCAAGACGCTGGTCGACGAGATTCTGATCGGCGAGCTCAAGATCCCGTTCACCCGGAGCGACGCGACCCACCTCGACTACGCCCAGGAGGGCGGTCACTCGCGCCGCCGCATTCTCCATGTCCGCGACACGACCGGCAAGACGATCGAGGAGAAATTCATCGAGGCCCTCGGGCGGCAGCCCCGCGTCACCCTTCTCGCGGACCATACGGCCGTCGATCTTCTGACCGTGCCCCATCATGCCAAGAATCCGATCGCTTATTACCGCGAGCCGCGGTGCATCGGGGCCTATGTCCTGAACAATGCGACGAACGAGGTCACGCGCATCTTCGCCGCCCGGACGGTGCTGGCCACGGGCGGCTGCGGGGCGGTCTACCTCCATACGTCCAATCCGCGCGACGCCATCGGCGCGGGGTATGCCATGGCCTACGGCGCCGGGGCGCGGATCGTGAATATGGAATACATCCAGTTCCATCCGACCTCGCTCTACCACCGGGACGCCGACAGTTTCCTCATCTCCGAGACTGTCCGCGGGGAAGGGGCGAGGCTCAAGACCCGCCAGGGCCAAACGTTCATGGAGAAGTACAGCGAGCTGAAGGATCTGGCGCCGCGGGACGTCGTGACGCGGGCGATCTACGAGGAGATGATCAACAGCAACTCGGACTACGTCCTCCTCGATCTCGCCTCGTATGCGAAGGTGGACATCAAGAAGCGCTTTCCGAACATCTACAAGACGTGCCGCCGGTACGGCATCGACATCACCAAGGAGCCCATCCCGGTCGTCCCTGCGGCCCACTATTGCTGCGGCGGCGTCCTGGTGGACGGCTGGGGAAAGACCTCGCTCCAGGGCCTGTCGGCGGTCGGCGAGGTCTCCTGCACGGGGCTCCACGGCGCAAACCGGCTGGCTTCGACCTCGCTCCTCGAGGGCTTGGTGTGGGGAACGCGGGCCGGGCGGGAAATCGGAGAGCATTTCGACAGGCACGCTCTTTACAGGCCGGCCGAGATCCACGAATGGTATTATCCCGAGCGCGAGGAGGCCATCGACCCGGCCCTCATCAACCAGGACTGGCTGACTATTCGGACCACGATGTGGAACTACGCGGGCATCGTCCGGACGGCGAAGCGGCTCGAGCGGGCCAAGTCGGACCTGGAATACCTGAGGCACCGGATCGAAAGGTTCTACCGCGAAGCGGCCATGGACGTGAAGATCGTCAGCCTCAAGCACGGCATCCAGGTCGCGTTGCTGATCACGCACGCCGCCCTGGCCAATCCCGTGAGCCTCGGGGCGCACTACCGGGTGGATTAGACTAGGCGATGTCTTAGTGCCGGAGGGGGTTGCTTCGTCACTTCGCAAGAGCGACCCCCCCGGTTCCTCAGAATTCGATCTTGATTCCCGCCGCCAGCGCCACGCCGCTCAGATCGATCCGGGTTTTGCGGACATTGGTGATGCCCGTTCCGGCTGGCGCGGAGAAGGAGACGGCGATCTGGGGGTACGTCGTCCCCGCGTCCGTGATGTCATAAGACCAGAGGTAGGCTTTCCCTCCAGCTCCCGACCAGTCGCCGAGGAACCAGCTGCCCTGGTCCGTCGCGTCGCCTTGGACATCGCGCAGCGCCGCGAAGCGTCCTTCCGCTTGCACAAAGAAAGCGGTGTGGCGTCCTAAAGCGAATTCCAGAGCGATGCCGCCCTGCCCGCCGAAGGCGCCCTTGCGGGCTTGGAACGTCTGGCTTTCAGCGAATTCAAAGAAATTGGTCGACGTCCGGAATTCCTGATGGAGCGTGGCTAAATAGTAGCCCGCCCCGGCGTAAAGGTCCAAGCGGAACGAGCCGCCTAGCGGAACGGTCCGATGGAGGTTCAGGACCAGGGGAATGGCCGTGATCCGGGGGGTCACGGTCTCCTTAGCGGTAAACGTCATCCAGTCATAGCTGAAGCTGCTCTCGCGCGTCATCCGGAGATATCCCGCGCCCAAGCCGAGGGAGAATCCGCCGCCGAGCGATAGGATGATCTCCCCGCCGAAGTCCGCCGCGAGCTGCATGGACCGGAATTCCCCGGTCGGGCCGCCGAGGGTCTTCGCCAGGTAGTCGTACCCTCCCCGCAGGCCGTCGTTGTATTCGGTATTCGGGAGATAAACAATCCCGCCTTTGAGCTTGAAGGATACCGCCCCCGAGGCGAGGGCATTCGCCAGGATGAGGATGGTCCCTAGGGCCAGGAGTTTTTTCATTGTTTTTCCTTGTCCCTATTATTATGGAGTGCTCTCCGGGAATCAAGATGCGTTTGCGGGCGGATGGGGCCGAGTTGACTTTTCGGCGCCACGGGATAAAATAGGTTGTTTTATAATCCCTTGTTTTTCAAGGAATTGCGGAGAAACGCATGGCCGAACCGATCGATATCAAGAGCACGCTCAACCTGCCCCAGACCGCCTTCGCCATGAAGGCGAAACTTGCCCAGAAAGAGCCCGAGCTCCTGAAGAAATGGAAGGACACCGGCCTGTACGGGAAAATTCTCCGGAAGCACGCCGGGGACCCCACTTTTGTCCTGCACGACGGCCCGCCCTACGCCAACGGGAACATCCACCTGGGCACGGCGATGAACAAGATTCTCAAGGATTTCATCGTGAAGTCCCAGACGATGCAGGGCCGCCTGGCGCCTTATCTTCCCGGGTGGGACTGCCACGGCCTGCCGATCGAGATCCACGTCGACAAGCTCCTCGGCGATAAAAAGAAGGACATGTCGATCATCGAGATCCGGGAGGAATGCCGGAAATATGCCCTGAAATACATCGACGTCCAGCGGACCGAATTCATGCGGCTCGGCGTCCTTGGCGAGTGGGACGAGCCCTATCTGACCATGAATCCGGCCTACGAAGCCGAGGTCCTGCGGCATCTCGCCGCGTTTTTCGCCTCCGGAAACGTCTTCAAGGGGAAGCGGCCCGTCCATTGGTGCCCCACCTGCCGGACGGCGCTGGCCGAGGCGGAGATCATCTACAAGGACAAGACCTCGCCCTCGATCTATGTGAAATTTCCCATGGTCTCCGACCTGGGGAAGACCTATCCTGAATTGAAGGGCCGCCGCGTCTCGGTCATCATCTGGACGACGACCCCCTGGACGCTTCCCGCCAACCTGGGCATCGCCTTCCACCCCGAATACGAATACGCCGCCTTCGAGGCGGGCCCGGAGGTCTATCTCGTCGCCAAGCGGCTCGTCCCCATCATCGCCGAAATGCTGGGCGTGGCGGATCCGAAGGTCCTTGTGACCATCCCGGGGAAGGACCTCGACCGCCTCAAAGCCCGCCATCCCTGGATCGACCGGGAATCGCTGTTCGTCCTGGCCGAATACGTGACGCTCGACGACGGGACGGGCTGCGTCCACACCGCGCCCGGCCACGGCCAGGAGGACTTCCTGACCGGTCTGGCCTATGGGCTCGATATCTACACACCGGTGGACGACGAGGGCCGCTTCACGCCCGACGTGGCGAAATACGCCGGGATGAACGTCTTCAAGGCCAACCGGGTCATCAACGACGACATGCGGCGGGACGGCACGCTTCTCAAGGAAGGGGAGATCATCCATTCCTATCCCCACTGCTGGCGGTGCAAGAACCCGGTCCTCTTCCGGGCGACGCCCCAGTGGTTCATCTCCATGGACAAAAGCGGCCTCCGTCAGCGGACGCTCGACGAGATCCGGCGCGTCCGCTGGATCCCGGCCTGGGGTCAGGAGCGGATCGCGGGCATGATGGAGAACCGGCCCGACTGGTGCATTTCCCGCCAGCGCACCTGGGGGGTTCCCATCCCCGCGTTCGCCTGCCAGGCCTGCGGCGAGATCCTGGCCGACGAAACGACCACGCTCCACGTGGCGGACATCTTCGCCCGGGAGGGCTCGAACTCCTGGTTCGTCCGAAGCGCGGCCGAGCTCCTGCCCTCCGGAACGCGCTGCTCCCATTGCGGCGGGACCGTCTTCGAGAAAGAGCACAACATCCTCGACGTCTGGTTCGAGTCCGGCGCCAGCCACAACGTCCTGGGCCATCGTCCCGACCTGCCCTGGCCGGCCGACGTCTATATCGAAGGGCACGACCAGCACCGCGGCTGGTTCAACAGCTCGATCGTGATCGGCGTGGCGGCCAAGCAGGCGTCGCCCTATCGGACGTGCATCACCCACGGCTTCGTCCTCGACGAAAAGGGCCGGGCGATGTCGAAGTCGGCCGGCAACGTCGTCGAGCCCAAGGAGATCATCGCCCAGAACGGGGCCGAGATCCTGCGGCTGTGGATCGCGATGTTGAACTACAAGGAGGACGCGCCGTTCGGGAACGAGATCCTCCAGCGGCTGGTCGAGGCCTACCGCAAGATCCGGAACACGTGGCGGTTCCTCCTCGGCAACCTCTCCGACTTCGATCCCGATGCCCACGGCGTCGCCTTGGTAAGCATGGACCCTCTCGACCGCTGGGCCCTGGCGGCGCACGCCGAGGTCGGGGCGAAGGTCCTTCAGGGCTATGAGGACTACGAGTTTCACCCGGTCATCCATGCGGTTTACAATTTCTTCACGGTCGAGCTGAGCTCGTTCTACCTCGACATCCTCAAGGACCGGATGTACTGTTCGGGCAAAGATTCCCGGCTGCGGCGGTCCGGCCAGACCGCGATGTTCCGGATTCTTAAGGATACGCTCCGGCTCATGGCCCCCATCCTGCCGTTCACGACCGAAGAGGCCTGGGAGGTCATGCCGGCGTTCCAGGGCAAGTCCGAATCCGTCCACCTCGAGAACTTCCCCGCGTTCGATGAAACTTGGCTCGGGGAGACCGAACGGATGGAATGGGCCGCCCTGATCGCCCTGAGGGAGCGGGTCCTCAAAGAGCTCGAAGCGGCGCGCGAACAGAAGGCGATCGGAAACTCCCTCGAAGCGCAGATCACCCTGTCCGTCCCGGCCGCCGAAATGCCTCTGATCCGCAAATACCAGGGCGGCCTGGCCGCGCTGTTCATTGTCTCGGACATTGTCCTGAGCGGGTCCGACGGGGCCGAGATCGGGATCGCGGTGGGCAAGGCCCCGGGCGGGAAATGCCAGAGGTGCTGGAACTACTCGGCCCACGTCGGGACGAGCGCGGACTATCCGGGGTTCTGCGCCCGGTGCGAAGCCGTGGTCCGGGACATCCCCCGATGAAGAAGCATGCGCCCTTCCTGGGGCTCATCGCCGGCCTGATCGCCCTCGATCAGATTTCGAAGGCCGTCGTCGTCCGGACGGTCCCGTTTTACGGCCATGCGAGCGTCATCCCCGGTTTTTTCGCCATTTCCCATATCCACAACAAGGGCGCCATCTTCGGCACGTTCTCCCAATCGGGGAGCCCGCTCGTCACGATCGGACTCATAGCGGCCCAGCTGTTCGCCCTGGCCATGGTCATCATCTATTTCCTCAAGACACCGGCGTCCCAGAAGGGGATGAAGCTTGCGCTGTCGCTTATCATGGCCGGCGCCGTGGGGAACTTCATAGACCGGATCGCCCGGGGCTACGTGATCGATTTCCTGGAATTCCACGTCGGGCGCGCCTATTTCCCGACCTTCAACGCGGCCGATTCCTGCATCACGATCGGCGCGGCCCTTCTCGTCCTAGTCTTTTTTTTAAGGAGGCCTTGATGCATCCCATCCTGTTCAAGCTCGGACCGCTGACCCTGCATTCCTACGGCTTTTTCATGGCCGTTGGCGTGGGGTTCGCCCTCTGGTTCCTTTATCGGCAGGCCAAGGCCCAGACCCTGGATTCGGCCCGTCTCCTCGACGCCGCGTTCTACATCATGATTGTCTCCCTGCTCGGGGCGAAGATCGTCCTCCTTGTCGGCAATTTCTCCTACTATCTCTCGAATCCCAAGGAGTTGCTCTGGGTCGCTCGGTCGGGCGGGGTCTTTCAGGGCGGTCTGGCCTTCGGCCTGGTCTTCGCCCTCTGGTATTTCCGGCGGAAGAAGTTGCCGACCTGGAAGATCGCGGACATCGCCGCCCCCGCCCTGGCCCTAGGCCACGGCTTCGGCCGGATCGGCTGCTTCATGGCCGGCTGCTGTTACGGGAAGGAATGCGCGGCGCCCTGGGGCGTCACTTTCCACGACGAATATGCCCACAACCTGACCAATCTTCCCCTGAACCAGGCCCTCCATCCCGTCCAGCTCTACGAATCCGCCTTGAATTTCCTGAACTTCATCGTCCTGTTCTTCCTTCTCCGGAAAAAGAAGTTCGACGGCGCCGTCTTCCCGTTCTACATCATCAACTACTCGGTCATCCGCTATTTCACCGAGTTCTTCCGGGGCGACCATGCGGATAAGGTCTTCCTCTTTCAGGGCCCGTCGCCGCTTCTGACGGTGTCCTACCCGCAGTTCTTCTGCATCATCGGGCTGGTCGCGGGCATCGTGCTTTACACGGTCTTCAAGAAGAAACACGAGAAAGGTGCCTAAGAGCGAATTCCTGGTTTCGGAGGAATCCGGCGCGGGGGAACGCCTGGACGTCTTCCTGGCCCGCCGGATGCCGGAGCATGCGCGGGCGGAATTCCAGCGCCTGGTCGACAAAGGCCGGGTGAAGGTCGGCGGCGCCCTTAAGAAATCGTCCCACAAGCTCAGGACGGGGGAGCGGGTCGAAGTCGAGCTCGAGGCGGCCGCCGAACTTCCCGGACTGCGGCCGGAACAGATCCCCCTGAACATTCTCTTTGCCGATCCCGACATTGTCGTCCTCGACAAGCCGTCCGGACTCGTCGTCCACCCCGGCGCGGGGGTGAGATCCGGCACCCTGGTCAATGCCCTGATCCATCATTTTCCCGACATCCGCCGCCTTTCCGAGGATGAGCGTCCCGGGATCGTCCACCGCCTGGACAAGGAAACGTCCGGCGTCATGGTCGTCGCCCGGAGCCGGCGGGCGGCGGAAGAGCTGAAGCGCCAGTTCAAGGACAGGGAAGTGAGAAAGGTCTACCTCGCTCTGGTCTGGGGCCGGATGCCGTCGCCCACCGGCCGCTTCGACTGGTCCATCGGACGGCACCCCAAGCACGGCCAACAGATGTCGATCCGGACGAAGACTCCGCGGAGCGCGCTCACCGAGTACCAGGTCCGACAGGAATACCGCGATCTCAGCCTGCTCGAGGTCAGGCCCCATACGGGCCGGACCCACCAGATCCGCGTCCATCTCTCGGCGGCGGGGCACCCCCTCGCGGGGGACGGGCGCTACGGATCGGTCCGCAATCCGAAGCGCCGATTTCCCCGCCTGTTCCTCCACGCCCACCGTCTTTCGTTCCGCCATCCTGCCACGGGGGCGCCGCTGGAATTCGTGTCCCCCCTCCCGCCCGACCTCGCCGCCGTTCTGGCGTCGCTCGAAACGCCGGAATAGGAATGGCTTACAGCTCCCCTTTTTCCCTTGAGAATTCTGCGGCCTTTATTGTATGATATTCTTTAATTTTCGTTTTAATCGACCGAATTCAAGAGATTCCGAGAACGAAAGGACGTTGGAGGCTCTATCATGAAGGACTATACGGCCGATAAGATCCGGAACATCGCCCTCATCGGACACGGCGGATCGGGGAAGACCTCGCTTGCGGCGGCCATCCTCTTCGACGGCGGGGCGACCAGCCGTCTGACCAAGGTGGACAAAGGCAACACGGTCACCGACTTCGAGCCCGAGGAGATCGAACGCAAGATCTCGATCAGCTCGGCGGTCTGCTTCGTCGAATGGAAAGACCACAAGATCAACATCGTCGACACGCCCGGCTACAGCAACTTCCTCTGGGACACGAAGGCCAGCCTCCGGGCCGTGGACGGCGCCGCCGTTCTCGTGGACAGCGTGGCCGGCGTCGAAGTCGGAACCGAGAAGGTCTGGGAGATGCTCGAGGAATTCGGCCTGCCCCGGATCTTCGTGGTCAACAAGATGGACCGCGAGAACGCCAACTTCGGCCGGGCCGTCGAGTCGATCCAGCAGTTCTTCGGCCGCCAGGCCGTCCCCGTCCAGATGCCGGTCGGCGAGGAGCGCAACTTCCGGGGCGTCATCGATCTCATCGGCCAGAAAGCCTACATCTTTGAAAAGGACGAGAGCGGCAAGGCCAAGGAAGAGCCTCTTCCCGCCGATCTCAAGGGGGAGGCTGAGAAGCGCTTCAAAGAGCTCGTCGAAATGATCGCCGAGAACGACGAGAAGCTCATGGAGAAGTACCTGGACAAGGGCGAGCTCTCGGGCGACGATGTCCGGGACGGCCTCAAAGCCCAGATCCGGGCCCACCAGATCTTTCCCGTGTTCGCCGTCTCGGCGGGCCAGAACATCGGCGTCGCGACCTTCCTCGACGGGATCCTGGGGCTGATGTCCTCGCCGGCCGAGCGGCCGGACATCCCGGTCACGATCAACGACAAAGACGAGAGCCTCAAGCCGGACGCCGACGGTCCCTTCGCCGCGCTGGTCTTCAAAACGGTCTCCGACCCGTATACCGGGCGGATCACGATGATGCGCGTGTTCTCGGGCAAGGCGAACCCCGACGCGGTCGTGGCCAATCCCGCCAAGGAAACCGACGAAAAGCTGGGCGGCCTGTTCTTCCTCCAGGGGAAGGAACAGACGCCGGCCGGCCAGGCCAAGGCGGGCGACCTCGTCGCCACCGCCAAGCTCAAGGTCACGGCCACGGGCGACACGCTGAGCGCCAAGGGCGCCAACCTCACGATCCCGCGGATCAAGTTCCCCGCACCGTCGATCTCCTTCGCCATCGAGCCCAAGACGCGGGCCGACGAGGACCGGATCTCCCAGGCCTCCCACCGCCTGACCGAAGAGGATCCGACTCTGAGCTTCGCGCGCGACGCCGATACCAGCCAGCTCCTGATCTCGGGCAACGGCGAGCTCCACCTCCGGATCGTCACCGAGAAACTGAAGAAGCGCTACAACGTCGACGTCGAGCTCAAGCCCCCCAAGATATCCTACAAGGAAACGATCAAGGGCCGGGCCGACGTCCAGGGCCGGCACAAGAAGCAGACGGGGGGCCGCGGCCAGTTCGGCGACATCTGGATCAAGATGGAGCCCCTGCCCCGGGGCAAGGACTTCGAGTTCGAGGACAAGATCTTCGGCGGATCGATCCCCCGGAACTTCATCCCCTCGGTCCAGAAGGGGATAGAGGAGTCCCGCAAGAAGGGCGTGCTGGCCGGCTACCCGGTCGTCGATTTCAAGGTCATCCTCTATGACGGGTCCTACCACGAGGTCGATTCGTCCGACATCGCCTTCAAGATCGCGGCCCACAAGGCATTCAAGCTGGCCATGCAGGACGCCAAGCCCACGATCCTCGAGCCGGTGATGAACGTCGAGGTCTACACCCCCGAGGCCTACCTGGGCGACATCATGGCCAACCTGAACGGCCGGCGGGGCAAGGTCCAGGGGATGGAGCAGAAAGGGATTATGCGCACCCTCAAGGCCGTCGTCCCCATGTCCGAAATGCTCGACTTCGAGCCGACCCTGACCTCGATCACGGGCGATCGCGGATCGTTCAAGATGGAATTTTCGCACTATGACGAAGTGCCGTCCCACCTGCAGCAGAAGATCATCGCCGAGGCGGTCAAGGAAGGCCGGGTGAGGCCCGAAGAAGAGTGAACCCGTGCGGGCTCAAGAGGAAAGGACGCCGGAAGGTCGCGTCCCTTGGCTTATAGGCAAGACTGCCAGTCCAACTCTCCGTAATATTTCTCGATCTCCTTCATCAGGGCCTTGACGCCGCCCTTCATGATGAACAGGTCCTGCATGACGCCGTCCTGGTCGCGCACGTAGTCCGGCAGAATGGAGACGTCGTGGAAACCCATCTTGCGGGCCAGATTCTGGGCGCCGACCTGGGGTTTCATCGTCCAGATGACGACGGTGTCGACCTTCTGGCGAAGGGACAGACAGTACAGTTCCTTCATGAGGAGCATGCCCGCCCCGCGCCGCTGGAAGGGCCCGCTGACCAGGACCCGGATTTCGCCCTGGTTCCGGCGCCATTCCTCGAAGGGGAGCTCCAACGACCCTTCGGCGACGAGCGTATCGCCCTGAAAGGCGCCGATCCGGAAGTGGTACCCGAAATCCATCAAGTTCAGCCGCTGCTCGACCGTCTTCCGGTTCGTGACGTCGATCCGCAGGTAGCGGCGGTCCTCCGCGTTCAGTCCGCAGAAAAAATTCATGAGAGCGTCGATGTCTTTTTTTGAGATGTCCCTGATCGTGAGCTCGGTCGCGTCCGAGAGCTTGATGGACTTTGGCATGGGCCCTCCATTCTCTTCCCTGATTTCACTATAGGAGTGCCGGGCGGGATTGTCAAGCGGCGCCGGGAATTTTTCAGGCCGCCGGAGAGGTCCGCTCTTTCACGAACACCAGCAATCCTGCAGCCGCCGCCGTCGGGACCACGGAGAGGGCGAAGGGGACGCCGCGGGGACACTCTTTTCTTTGCCTACCCTCCGAGTTGACGGGGCTCCAGCCGAACGATATGATAGCCGAGAAAATTTGACGGCGCTCGGAGGACACATGAAATCAAATTCGAAATTCCGTTTCGGGATCGTTCTATCCCTCGCGGTCCTGCTCGGGACGGCCGCACTCGCCGCGGCCCAGGACGCCGCGGGCGACAAGTCCCTGACCCTCAAGATCGGAGACCCCCGCTTCAAGGACAAGACGCTCGATGTCGCCGCGAACGAGCTGTACTCGGTCGAATCCGGCAAGCCCCTGCCCTTCGCCAAGATGATCCAGGAGATGAAGTCCAGCCGGATCGTGTACGTGGGCGAAACCCACAATTCGCTCCCCATCCACGACCTGCAGGCCCGGATCGTCGAGGCGCTCTATGAACAGGATCGGAACCTCTGCATCGGGCTCGAGATGTTTCCGGTGACCGCTCAGGACATCCTGACCAAATGGAGCCTGGGCTTCATGGCCGAGGAGGAGTTCGTTCGCGAAGCCCAGTGGTACGTCAACTGGAACTTCAATTTCGCGTTCTACCGGCGCGTCTTCCTCTTCGCCAAGGAGAACAAGATCCCGATCGTGGCCCTCAACGCCCCGCGGGAGATCATCACCAAGATCCGGATGCAGGGCTGGGACGCCCTCCGGGACGACGAAAAGGCCCTCGTGCCCAAGCCCGACCTCACCCATCCCGAGCACCGCCAGCTCATCCGGGCGATCTTCGAGGGGATGGACATTCCGCACCAGATGCGCGGCGCGGGGCTGGACATGATGTTCGAAGGCCTGTACCGGTCGCAATCGGCCTGGGACCATGTCATGGCGGCCAACGCCGTGAAGGGCGTGAACCGCGAGCAGAAGAAGATGGTCGTCCTGGTTGGGTCCGGCCACCTGATCTACAACCTGGGGATTAATCTGCGGGCGTTCCAGGAGAGCAAGATGCCCTTCAAGACCGTGATCAGCGTCTTCGTCCCGCAAGGGAAGCCCTCGTTCCCGGTGGCCCGGAGCCTCGGGGATTACCTGTTCGGGGTCCCCGAGGAGGACCGGCCCGCGTACCCTTCGATCGGCCTGTCGTTCAAGAAGTTCAAGGGGCTCGAGAACATCGTCGTCGACACCAAGCCGATCGACGGCGTCGCCCGGAACCAGGATTTCGAGAAAGGCGACATCGTCCTCGGCGTGGACGGCCGGGAGTTCGAGGATACGAACGAGCTCCGGACCTACCTGGCCAAGTTCAAATGGGACGACGAGGTGAAGTTCCGGCTCCTGCGGAACGCGGCCGAGAAAGAGGTCGCCCTGAAATTCAAGGAGATGCCGGCCCCGCCCGCCGAGGCGAAGAAATGACCGCGCGGGGTCCGCAGCGCCGCGGAGGCCTCCGTTCGATCAGAGCTTGGTTTCTTCGACGGTCTTCTGGACCACGCCCACGGTTTTCTGGAGCATCGCGCTCTCCTCGGCGGTGAGCTTGATCTCGTAGATCTTCTCGAGGCCCTTGGCGCCGATCCGGCAGGGCACGCCGATGAAGAGGCCCCTGACGCCGTATTCGCCTTCGCACAGGGCGGCGCAGGCGATGATCCGGTGCTTGTCCTTGAGGAAGGACTCCGCCATCGTGATGGCGCTCCAGGCCGGGCTGAAGAAGGCGGAGCCCTTGCCGAAGAGCTTGACGATTTCGGTCCCGGCTTCGCGGGTCCGGGTGACGAACTTGTCGATCTGCTCCTTCGAGGCGATCTCGGTCAGGGGTACGCCGCCGACCGTGGTCAGCCGGGGCAGGGGAACCATGTCGGGGCCGTGGCCGCCCAGGACCGTCCCGGCGACGTCGGTCACCGACACGCCGAGCTCCAGGGCGATGAACGCCTTCCAGCGGGCCGTATCCAGCGCGCCGGCCATGCCGACGACCTGGTGCTTGGGGAAGCCGGTCAGTTTGTAGAAGGCATAGACCATGGCGTCGAGGGGGTTGGTGACGATGATGCAGAAGGCCTTGGGAGCGTACTGTTTGACGCCCTGGGCGACCGCGGTGATGATCTGGAGGTTGACGGCCAACAGATCTTCCCGGGTCATGCCGGCCTGGCGGGGCTTGCCGGCGGTGACGATCACCACGTCGGCGCCCTCGATGTCCTTGTAGGATGAGGTGCCGGCGAGGTTCGCGTCGTAGTTCCCATGGGGGGCCATCTCCATCAGGTCCAGGGCCTTGCCCTTGGCCGGATTTTCAAGCTCGGGGATGTCGAGGATGACGATATCGCCGAGCTCCTTCTGGGCGGCGAGCATGGCGAGGATCTGGCCGATCTGGCCGCCGCCGATGAGGGCGATTTTCTTTCTCATGCGGGTCCTCCTATCTTTTTGATAATAATAATATTAAGCAGATTTTCGGACGGCGTCCGGGATCAGCCCTTGACGTAGCCTTCCCAAGCGGTCTTGAGCTTCGAGTTCTTGATCCAGTCCATGACGTAGTCGGTATAGGCCGCGCCGGTGGCGCCGTTCGCCCGGCCGGTGATGGTCATCTTCTTTTCGTACTGGCCGCAGATGTCGAGGGCCATCTCCAGCTTCTTGCCGGTCTCCGGATAACCGATATGCGAGATCAGCATGGCTGCGGCCCGGATCATACTGCAGGGGTCGGCATACGGGGCCCGCCCCTCGGTGACCATCCGGGGCGCGGAGCCGTGGATGGCCTCGAACATGGCATATTGCTTGCCGATGTTCGCGCTGCCCGCGGTGCCGACGCCGCCTTGGAACTCGGCCGCCTCGTCCGTCAGGATGTCGCCGTAGAGGTTCGGCAGGACCATCACCTGGAAATCGCGGCGCCGCTTCTCGTCGACGAGCTTAGCGGTCATGATGTCGATGTACCAGTCGTCCACTTCGATGCCCGGGTATTCCTTGGCAATCCGATAGAAGTTATCGAGGAAGCGTCCGTCGGTCGTCTTGACCACATTGGCCTTGGTGATGCAAGTGACCTTCTTGCGGTTGTTCTTCTTGGCGTGCTCGAAGGCCAGCCGGCAGATGCGGTCGGAGCCGGGACCGGTGATGAGTTTGAAGTCGATGGAAATGTCGGCGTCGACGTCGATCCCATAGGGGCCGAGGGCGTAGAGGTCCTCCGTATTCTCGCGGAAGAAGATCCAGTCGATGCCCTGCTTCGGGATCCGGACCGGACGGACGTTGGCGAACAGGTCGAGCTCCTTCCGAACGGCCACGTTGCAGCTCTCGATGTTGGGCCAGGAGTCTCCCTTCCGGGGTGTCGTCGTAGGACCTTTCAGGGTGACGTGGTATTTCTTGATTTCGGCCAGGACGTCGTCGGGGATGGCCTTCATATGGGCCGCCCGGTTCTCGATGGTCAGTCCCTCGATATCCCGGATTTCGACCTTGCCGGCGTGGACTTCGTCGTGCAGGAGGAATTCGAGGACGCGCTTCGCTTCGGGGGCGATGAAGGGGCCGATCCCGTCGCCGGCCAGGATGCCGATCTTGATCGGCTTCAGCTTGCCGTAATCGATCCAATCCGGCATGGCTTTGATCTTCTCCATGCGTTTCATCTGGACTTCGAGCAGCTTTCCGAAATGCTGCGTGGCTTTGAGGATGGCGGTTTGATCCATGGAATGCATTCTCCCCTTATGATTTTAAAGATTGGCGAACCAAACGCGTCCTTGAGTCTATCTTTTTTCGATGGAAAAATCAATCGGTCCCGACCTCTTTGGGGACGCGGGCCGGGCGGCCAAAAATCATTTTGACGAGCGGCGCTATGCCCCGGGTCTTGACCCGGGGAGCCGCTCGTAGAGGGTTCCAAGGGGGAGTCGCCCCCTTGGTCGCAGGGCGGGGTTTCATGCCCCGCCCGAGAAGGGGAGGCAGGGCGGCCGGG